>Ga0209356_1000210_pt1 | contig 23121 bp, 52 predicted proteins | sample LauGreFaBDMM15SN_2_FD_188213 | JGI IMG/M metagenome (GOLD analysis project Ga0209356, IMG submission 188213) | Freshwater lake microbial communities from Lake Michigan, USA - Fa13.BD.MM15.SN (SPAdes) (version 2) | ecosystem: Environmental > Aquatic > Freshwater > Lake | place: Lake Michigan, USA...
AGTTTATATATTTTATATAAAGGAAAATAGGAAAATTAGGTTACTTGCTAGTCTTAGCAATATGCTCAAGTAAAATTTTATACATCTCATCAAGTTTAGCTTCTTGACGATTTCTAGATTCAAGGGAATCAATTCTTTGATCTTCTACAGAACTTTCTAATCTATTAATTTGATCTTTTACGCTTGAGCCTCCATTGGGCTTAAGTTCGCTTAGGTAGTGTTTAACAAGCCACTTGATTCCAAAGCCAATTGATGAAACAATTGTGAGAATTGCTACAATTAACGAAGCCCAGTCTTGAATTGTCATAGTGATATTATTATATCATTATTTAAGACAAAGTTCGGCGGGTAGATACAAAAAATTAAAGTGCTGTCTTTAAGTTTCGCCAGCAAATCAATTGGCTTATAGTCGTCGCCGATATAGAGGTACCAAACCATCCATAGACAACATATGGATTGACACAATCCAAACATGTCTGATATACTGGTAATATGTCCAATAAGGAGGATCATATGAAAATCACAACAACAGATAAAGATTTGTTAGCAAAGCTAAATACAGTAATTCTAAAGAATGTTGAAGAACAGTTATCAACACAGGATTTGACAGATGAAGAAAAGGCTGCAAACCTTGTTCTTGCAAAGCGAGCTGCTCTAAAGGATGCTGAAGCAATTACAAACCTTGTAGTTAAAGCACTTGCTTAATACTATAAAAGATACTTTGATTGTTGGGCTGCTAGATAAACTGGCAGTCCATCATTCTGTATACCGTCTTCCGTGCACCAGTGAATATCTAGAAGAATTAGTCGCAGATGTCCTAAATGAAAACGGTATGCCAAATGACTGGAAACCAGATAGAAGCCATAGCGTTAGTATAGACATGACATTGGAGTCAGGACAGTCTATATCGGTCAAGTCAGGAAGATATGATCCCAATAAGGGGACTTTGGTTATATCTGGATCTAGGCTGGGCAAACACGAGACTTTAGAGAAGATGCTAGAAAGTGTTGTATCTACACATGCTGATTACTATGTGTGTTTAGCCAAAGCAGATCAGGATTGGTCTGATATACCGTCCAAAATTGAGGTTAAGACATATCACCTATTTGTATTTGAAGCGTCAAACCTTGATTATGGTTTTGAGCATTGGTCAAGAAAAGAATCTAAGCATGGCAAAGGATATAAGTATGTAATGGATATTCCTGGTATGTCAGCTACTATACGTCCTACTATGTCTCATCAGTTGTGGACTACTATATCTTGTGACATTATTGGTATACCGTCCAAATTGGAGATTGTGTAACTTTTTGTTACTTATCAAAATCAATTTCTTCTAGTACAAATTCGTGATCAGAAGAGGTTTGGCAAGCACAGCCATTTGAGCAAGAATCTGAAAATAATTTTAAGAAGCCAGAAGAGCTTTCTGGTTCAAACTCTGGAAATAGATCTTGCTGGAAGAATGTCATGGTTTTAGTATACCGACTAATTAAAGCTATCACCGCATGCACAAGAACCTGCTGCATTTGGGTTATCTAGTACAAAACCTTGCTTTTCAATAGTGTCCACAAAATCTAATGTAGCACCTTCTAGATATGGGACAGACATCTTGTCTAGACGTAGTGAGAAACCATCAAATTTATGTTCTGCATCACCATCTAGTTTTTCATAGTCAAAATAGGTTTGATATCTAAGTCCAGAGCATCCCCCAGGCTGAACAGATATTCTTAGGAAGATATCTCTATCTGGTACAGCTATGCGTGGTTCTTGTATTAGATCAACCACTTTGTCTTTAGCTTCTTGTGTTAATATCATGTTTCTAGTATACCGCAAAATCTGAATAAATTTGGTTTTGACAAAATCTGAATATTTCTTATCTTTGTATGATACATACATAAAAAAAATAAATACAAAAAAAATAGTGAGCACACCATACTGGTGCCCCACTATCTTAATTTTGATCTAAATCATACACACTTGCAAGGGTCTATCCTTGTTGTGTCCTTATCAAATATAATAAGCCCTGTGTCTCCACATGACTCGCATGTGTGTGCATACATCGCTGATAACATCTATTTAGCCTTTCTTACTTTGTAAAATTTATACCCTGCAAAAATAACTGCGCTAGTAATTAGCATAGCCCATGATAGGGATAGGTAGATAAAGTCACCTGCATCAAACATAAAACCATAATCATCTAATTCAATAGTCATGAGTTACTTGCCTACCTTAATGTCCATGACGTTAGCGGTAAACTTCTTGACCTTGCCTAGTTCGCTCTCGTTGAGTGATGCAATGATGTGGTCAATAGCCTTTGGTTCTGTAGCGATGTTATCTATTGAGATAAGCTTTGAGCCTTGCCAGATTGAGTATGTGATTGTCATTTTTAGATGTGTCCTTCGTTTGTTAGATAGATGCCAATAGGGATAAAGATAAAAGATACTAGAGAGATGATAAGTAGTATAGTCATGTTAGAAACCATACCATTGCTTGCGTATAGCCTCTACTGTGGCTATCTGTGCCTCATCTGCTGAGCGATAGGCTTCTACGCTTTCACGTATCCATGGTGACTTAACCATAGCCTTCTCATGGGCTTCATGGCGTGCAAGGGCTTGCTCCGCTTGTATTCTGTTTAGTGTATTCATTGTGAACACCTTTCGTTTTTAACTGTTAGCGATTTGCTAACCTTTTTGCTGACCTAGGTTATTTGCCTACTATGTAGGGCTCACTAGGATTTGTGTTACTATTTAATTTTTCTTATAGTAGAATACTACCATAGATACCCTGAAAAGTCAAGGCGACACGCCGTTGGCGTGGTGTGATATAGGTCACGCTCCAAGCGTGAAGGCTAGTACTAGGGCTATGCCTAAGCCTATAAAGGCTCCTATAGGGGCATAGTCTGCGTTCTCGTCTAGCCAGTCAATCAGTGCTGTAAATGGATTCATTTTGATCCCTTTCGTTTAGTAGTTATACTTTAACTATCTAATACTGCAAGTATAACAGACATACCCCACAAAGTCAAGTCCTGACACGGCGTGTCGTGTGTGATGTCCGTCACACGGCCTCGGGCCCCTGTGGTGTAGGTCACATGTGTTCTATGTCACAATGTCCATAATGTCCGTTTTGTACCCCCCAATTTGTCAGACCCCCCTGCTATACTTACAGTATAAAGAAAATCAATAAAGGTTATTGATAAAGAAAGGAAAACAAAATGTTTTCACTAAAGTATAAAATGGAATTGGATACTAATCCACGCTATCCTCTAAGTAGAGAGTTTTCTACTTGCTTAGGTGTTCTAATGAACACAGAACAAGATGCTAATGAGTATCTTGACCTCCTAGCCTTACAAGGTACTATCCTAGAGGTAGAACTTGTAGAACTAAAAGACTACAAGCCTAGTAATCGTGTAGTGTATGCTACTACTAGAAGTTGGGAGTAAGTAAATGACTCAACCTAAATTATCCCCTCGCTTAGAGGAAATTCGCTTAGCACAACAGGCTAAGTATGCAGAGCAACGCCAAGCGTTTGCTAATCGTGAATTGCTTAACACTCTTAATCGTGCTAATCAAACTCTAAACAATTTATTCTTTTTAGAAAAAGAAGAAAATTAAAAAAGTTTTCTAGAGAAAAGATCTCTAGAAAATTTGCTCGGGGCGCCTGTGGATAACTTATGTGTCCTTTATCACATACGCTGAGCGTCTCATTATCTGGAATTACTGGCTAGTAGGTTGATAAATGTCAGTCTTATAGGCTATACTTGCAGTATAAAGAAAATAAAGAGGTAAAGAAATCCTCTAAAGAAAGGTGGTCAAAAATGACTACATTAACAAAAACAAAAGAGCATAATCCTATGCTTTCCGCTATCTCTGAAATTGGAGATACTCAATACACTTTCTGCCAAGAATGTGAAAACAACATTGAGCGTTACTACTATGACGGAGACCCTGAGCGTCTTCCTGAATGGACAGATTGGTATGTGTCTAAATGAATTGCCCTCTATGTAATTCGCTACTATGGAAAGAGCGTTGGTATAAAAATACTTTCCACCTTATCTGCTCAGTTTGTAATCACAAGCGAGTTATCAAAAAAACGAAAGGACTTAAATAAATGAGTATCTTTGTAACTGTTGCCTCTGTATGTGGCAAGGCCTCTACCTCTGTAGATGTGCAAGACCTTGAATTAAATCGTGACGGCGTTATCTGTTGCGATAACTGTAAATCTATTCTTATGTGCCGTAGTGCATGGGACTATCTCTATAAGGAGAGCAAATGAAAACACTACAAGAAAAGTTAGATGCAGTAGCCTTAACACTAGAGCCAGTGTTATGGGATTTACTAGATGAGATTGAGGAGAATAAATAATGTTAGTTGTATGTATTGCAATGATGGTATTTGGTTTTCTTTATTCACTTTAATAAATAAAAAAGATCGCAGAACTAAAAAGCTGCGATTTTTTGCTCGGGCTTTTTGTGATGTAAAACACATTTAAGATACGGCGTGTCGTCTTGACTTTTCCAGATTTCTTTGGTATCCTTGTAGGTATAACAATTAAATAATGACTAATCAGGCAGTGAGCCTAGCAAATAAATGTGACCAGTATCACAGTGAGCCTAGCGAATAAATGCCAAGATTTGTCAGCCCCCCATGATAGGATAGTCCTATCACTTAAAGAAAGGAAGTCACTCAATGACTTACACTGTAACACTAGAAACCTTTTCAGGTTCTACAAAAAAAATCAACCTATCCTCTAAAGGTCAGGTTGCTCAATTCATCAACACTTACCCAACACAATTACCTGTTGGCGTATCTGTAAAAATCGCTTGCGATACTCTTGGTATTCGTGGTACGCTTCGTGGTACTAACACACTAATAAACTCAAACTAAAGAATAGGAAATAGAAACAATGGTAAAAATCCCTCACTCACTTCACTTCGTAACAGAGGTAGACGAAACTCATCCAGTAGGAAAGCAATTGCTAGCCCTTGAAAGTGAAATGCAAATTGTAATGCTTGAAGGAATGCTAAAGGAATTACTTGCCCCACGCATTCAGCCTGCACTAGATGAAATAAATGCAAATGGCTCTTATGCAATTCTAAAGGTGGCCAACTAATGATGACACGCAAGGACTATGTGGCAACTGCTGAAATTCTAAGTCGTTATGGTTTAGAATTAGGGCAAGGAAGTTTTGAAGATTTAATAAATGATTTTGTTGAAATGTTTGAAGCAGATAATCCAAGATTTGATGCAGATAAATTTTTTGATGCTTGTCATCCAATAAATTCTTACGCATAAAATAAAAAACCTAAGCAAGTTTTAAAACTGCTTGATCTTTTTAAATAAAAAAGCTCGGGGCGTTTTCCACAGGGTGTGGATAACTTTACGTGGTTGTGATTTTTCTCACATTTGTTGAGCGTCTCATTATTTAAGACTACTCGCTAGTAGGTTGATAATTTATGACTAATAGGCTAGACTTACATAGTAAGAAAAAATAAATAAGAAAGATTTGTCAGACCCTAATGGTAGGATAGATTTAATAACAAAAAGAAAGAGGTTGCCCAATGGCTACTAAACTATACACAATACAGGATTTACTAATTGGTAAAAACTATCGCTCACGAAATCGTCACTTTGAGGGAGAAATTATTTCTGCCTCTCCACGCCCTGCAATTTGGTATGGAGAAAATACTGAGGCGTATGTCGTTGAAGTCTATGACCGCACTTTGCGAAATAAGTTTGCAACAGTAGCCGTAAGAGTAGGAGAATAAATAAATGGGAAACTTAATTGAGTTTTTGGTTGATTGCGTTGATTGCCATGATGAGGGCGTACTCTTTTGGGGGAATGGTCATGGTGAATACGATACAGATTTTTGTGAGTGTAACAAGGGCATGTCGCTTGAAAGTGAATACTCTGAGTGGTACGCTAGTACAGTAATGAACGAATACTATAAGGAGAACGAATAATGAATGACTATCTATACTCTGTAACCGCTACCTATGACTCTGCCACTACACCTGTTTGGGTAGGTCGTTATAGTGATGCTTTAACTGCCGTTGAAACTTTCCAGCAATTTGTGGATAGCGGAGATGCTAAGCAATACGCAACAATAAACTTATCTGAACCTTCAGGCAAGATGCACACAAAAACTTTCTACACTACAGGAATGGTGGTAACACGATAATGGGATACAACACAGCAACAGACTTAGCAGAAAATATTGACATAAGCCTTGAACAGGCTATTGGCTATCACTTACAAGGTAATCACTATCCACCAGTACCGCTTTCTATGGTGAAACCTTGCATTGAAGCCCTTGATGCGGCTCGTGAATTAGATGCTATGCGTCAGATTGAAATGCCAGAAGGTATTTCTTATAAGGGAAATACTACTGCACCAGCATGGGCTATCATTGAGCAACACCACTTGCATCCATGGTTGCCAGAAGATGAAGATGAATACTTTAATGAAGATGCAGGATTTGAATTAGGATTGGGGCTTGAATAAATGCGTGCTACAATAAATACCATGGAACTTGTAAAAGCTGATTCGTTAACTATAGATGCACTAGAGATTGGTGATCTAATTGGTTACAACGATGAAATTGTTGAAGTAATTTTTATTGAATGTGATTCAACAGGAGATAACTATGACATTGAAATTAAAAATGATTTTGGTGAAAAAGAAATTATTCAGTTTTCATTTGATGAAGAAGTTGATTGGTACGTTTACTTAGACTAAAACGGCCCGAGGGCCCTGTGATCTACACCACAATTACGTAAGTTGATATTTTTTCCCATTTATGGTAAGATTATTACATGAAGAAAAATCGTGAGGAATTAAGACGTCTAATGGAATTACGTCGTTCTAATGCAGCCTCCGCTGTTCCCAATAAAAAGAAATACAATAGAAAAATTTGTCAGTCCCTCATGATAAAATTAAAGAAAGAAAGCGAGTAGCCACCATGTCCCAATTACTTAGAAGCAAAGATAGGAAAGTAGCAAATGCAGTTACACCCAATGGAAAACAAGCAAGTATTGCCAACACGTTTGGACTACCTGCAGGAAAAGCCTATTCATGTCCTGGCGCAACTACTATCTGTGAGACTGTTTGCTATGCAGGCAAGCTTGAAAAAGTATTCCCAGGAGTAAAGAAAAACTTATTGCACAATTGGGGTTTGCTTAAAGACGCAGACCTTGAGACCATGCAGGTGTTATTAACTGAAATGATAGATGAGTTTATTGTTGATTGTGAAAAGCGTAGTGCGCCTAAGTTATTCCGTATCCACTGGGACGGAGATTTTTTTAATGATACTTATACACAAGCATGGAAAAATGTAATCGTTAATAATACAAGCATTCAATTCTGGGTATACACTAGAGTTAAGTCTGCGGCGGTAATGCTTAAGGACATCCCTAATCTATCTTTATATTATTCTACAGATAGTGAGAATAAGTCTATTGGCGTTACCCTGAAAAAAGATCACGGCATTCGCCTTGCATACCTTGCTAAGAGTTTCTTAGTAGGACAAGCAGACATGAAAGAGATGATAGGTAAGGTAGGGGCTAAGTGCCCTGAGAATAAAAAAGCCATTCCACTAATCTCAACAAATGGTTCCGCTTGCGTTTCTTGCAGTTTATGTGTATACTCTAAGAGTGACATAGTATTCTCGTCTAGCAAGAAATGAGGAGATAAATGGAAAGCCTGATTATCCTATCTTTAATAGGGTTGTTAGTGTTAATGATTTACCAATAATGTGACCTAAATCACACCCCTAAGCGTCTCAAATAGTGAGAAATACAAGAAATGGAGTTGTAAAATGTCAGTAGGAAATGTTATACTTAATACATACAACAAACTAACAAGGAGAAAACAAATGACAGTAGCAAATACATACAAGGTAGGCGACCTCTACACATCACAGAAGTCAAAGGTAACAGGAACAATTCTTGAAATCTCACCTACTGCAAAAGACACAGTTCGTGTTAAGTTAGATGTAAATGGTAACACACGCTGGACAACATGGAAAGCACAATCGTAATCTAACAAGCCAGTTAGATAGTAACTTAGTCCTGAGCATGACTACTAAAACTGCTCAACACACCCCCCTAACAAATCCCACTACAAAAAGAAAAGAGAAAACAAATGACTAGAGGAAAAGCAATCAGCGTTAAAATCGCAACACCAAAGATAATCAAGGCACTAGAGCAATCACTTGCCACACTAGAACTAAATTGGACTTCACAAGAAGCCAACGAAGCAAAGTATGAGAAGGCTCGTAAAGCATGGCAGAAAGACCTTATTGACTATGCCGTAGCAAACATCAAGAAGGCAGAAAACTTCCGCACTAACTATCGTCACTACAATAACAATCTTAACATTGACTTTGATTTGACAGTAGCAGAAAAAGATTTGCCTAAAGAGCCTGAGAAGGACTATGTAACACTACACCAACACTCATACAATGAGCAGAAGGCAGAAATCTCTAACGCAATCCGTATTCTGAAAATGACAGATGAGGAAACAGTTAATACTTCAACCTACAATGCGGTTGCTCAGTACCTATAAATGAAATTGGGGGAGGCGTAAAAACCTCCCTCAACTTTCGCCAGGCTGATTAGGGCGATAATAGAAATACTATAGAGCGCTTCTCGCATAAGCTTAAATTGCGAAACAGTTCACACTAACTGCAAGAGGTGTAACATCCTGAGCATGATCCAAAAAGGCTCCCCGCAAGGGTCCTTGACAATTGTCAGTGGGGACCTGTACAATTAAATATACCAACTACAGAAAGAGGCCCCTTATGGACCAAATGGAAACATCTTACCCAACGGTAATACCAAACACAACGCAAGAATTCCTGCAATCGCAAATTCAAATCAAGGATGAGCGCATTGCTACACTAGAAGAGCACATCTCACGTGTAACTCAGCGCTCCGTAGGAGAATCTGCAGAACGCAACCGTATGCGTAATGAAATGCACGAGTGGACCTTGGAAGCAATGGACAACGGCACCCTTACAGAAGACACTGCACAAGAAATTGCTGACATATGTGGCTTTGAATTAACAAAAGAATTTGAAGTTGAAGTTACAGTTCTTTATTCACTTACAATTAATGCACGTAATGAAGAAGAGGCTACCAATCTAGTTCACGATATTGATTTTGATACCGTTCAATACAACGATGAAAATATTTCATGGTTAAATTCTAGCATTGATAGAGTAGATATTTAGTAGGGGGCTACTAATCAACTGGTGAACGTACGGCCAGTATAAATAAAAGGCGAAACATCCTGAGCATGATGTAAAACTGCTTTATTTTTCTGCAAAAAATCTCGGGGCAGCTGTGACCAAGATCACACTATGATTTACGACACATTAAAAAAATGTCCATTTTCTCCCATTTCTAACTATCTAGATTTGCATTTGTCAGCCCTATCTGCTAAACTTAGTATAAACAACAACAGAAAAGGAAAAATAACTCATGGCACATGAACTAGAAACGCAAAACGGAAAAGCATCATTCGCATCTTTCCGTGAGCCTGCTTGGCATGGATTGGGTACCGTATTCACAGAAGAAAAAACCACAAAAGAAATGTTAGACCTAGCAAGTCTTTCTAACTGGAATGTTCGTCTTGAAGATTTGGAAACCCCTACACATTTAACAAGTGACAAAAACTATCAGTACGTTTTGCGTACTAATCCTACAGATAATTCACAGACAGACATTCTTGGTGTCGTTGGTGAGCGTTATCATGTTATGCAGAATGAAGATTTATTTTCATTTGGTGATAACATTCTAGACGGCGGAGGACGTTGGGAAACCGCTGGCTCAATCAAGGGGGGACGTGTTGTATTTGGTGCGCTAGCACTAGAGCGTGAAACCGTTCTTGACCCTAACGGTGTTGCAGACAAGGTAAAAACTTATTTGCTCATCAACACATCACACGATGGTTCTATTGCAATTCAAGCAAGCATCACACCTGTTCGTGTTGTGTGTGCTAACACTCTCAATCTTGCACTTAATACAACCAAAAAGAAAAACGGTGTTAAGCAATCATTCAAGATTCGTCACACACAGACAGCAAGCGGTAAGGTTGCCGTTGCTCGTGAGACTCTTGGTCTTGCTCATAAGTACATGGATTCATTTGACCTCATGGCTAAGGCTATGATTGAAAAAGAAGTCACCGCCATTGACTTTAACAAAATCATTCTTGCTGCTTATCCTAAGCCAGAAGCAGATGCTAAGGGTGCTTTCAAGAAGTGGGAAAACAAGATAGATGTTATTAACGACATTTATACAGGCGAGTTTAACGGAATGATTGCTGGTAATGCGTGGGGTGCTTTCAATGCACTTACTGAACGCCTTGACTGGTACCGTTCTGCTCGTGGTGGTTCTAACGAATCCATTCTAGCATCTGCAAGTGGTTTTGACCCTGCTATCAACGCAGAAAAAAATCGTTTGCTAAAAATTGTGCAAAGCACAATGCAGATTGCATAAATAAAAAAATTCCTGAGCAAGAATAAAAACTGCTCGTAAGATTCCATAGATCAATTGGTTAGATCGCTACCCTGTCACGGTAGAGGCTACGGGTTCAAGTCCCGTTGGAATCGCAAGCTTAAATGGGGCCCCGAGGAAATTAGTACAAAACGGACATTTAAGAAACTATATAATTAATCTCAGAAAACCTGATTACGGTAGGCTTGCTTTTTTCCCATTTTTCCTGTAAAATTATAGTATAACTACCACGAAAGGTAATAGCATGAGTTTCCTAGAGAACGAAAACGAAATGGTAATAGATGCAACATACTCTGAGATAGGAGCAATGTTAGTAGAGGATTGGGTTAATGCCAATCTTGATGAAGGCCAACTGTTTGCAGATTATAGATTTGCAGAAATGTCAGATAACAATTACCTAAAGGGCAGGTTTAATCAGTTCTATGATTTAACACCAGGCGACCAATACTATTTAGAATGTGAGGAGAACTAATGTTAGGTTATACTAAATCAGATCTTGATGACATGACAAATGCTATTCATGACGCCAAGTTATTTTATATTATTAACTCAACTGCTACATATGTAGACAGAGAACTCTTAGTTAATGATTTGTTGAAGGCAAAGGATTTTTTGGATGGACTATGGGCAGAAGGGTACTTTGACTAATGCATAATCATTATTGGGAATGTGATGATGTACCAGGATATTTTTACTGTGCCTGCGGAGTTACGGCTATTCATAATAGAGAAACAGGATTGAAGGACATCCATGACTAATTGGAACTGGACTAAGTATGATTATCTATGTACTGACTGCGATGCATTGATTGAGATAACTACCCTGAAAGATAGGTCTGAATGTTTTCAACCTCTTTGCACCTGTGGATCTGTTAATGTAATTAATATTGGGGTATCAGATGCATTTGCTCCTGACAACGATGTGACGAGTATCACACCTAAGCGACTTGTCAAAATCAACACCAACCCTTATACTTAATATATGGACCTAAACACATTACGAGAGTATATAAATATCCACAAAATTTCATTGGAGCAAGATGTTGAAGACGCTAACAGTGATATTCCTATTACTGAAGATGAGTACTATGAATCAGACGCCTATTACGAGGGAGCAATTGCTACCTGTGAACACCTACTGGAGTATATAAATGGATAATCTAACATTAGAGCCACACCTACAACGTATGGTAGACGCAGGGGTATCAGGAACAGACATCCTGCACGGAGAGCTTAAGAACCTCATGCTAATGGCTGAGCAATGGCTAGAAGAGGCAACTGACATAGAAGATGAATCAGGAGAGGCAATGGACTCTATGGTACGTACAGAAGCAACAGGACGACTAGACGCCCTTGTAGAAGTATATAATCTAACATATGCTCTGTCCTTTGCTATTGCTGACCGTATGAAGTTGACAAACTAATACACTTGCTGTAAAATTATATTAAACCGCCAATCAGAAAGAAGCCACCATGCCAAACTGGGTAATGAACGGATTGACTATAGAAGGTCGTCCTGACTCTGTTAAAAAACTAATGGAGCAAATGAATAAGCCATTTAAAATGGTACATGACAATTGGAATATGGAAACCCACCAACACGAAAAGAAGTTGACTACTTATCCTAATCCTGTCTTTGCATTCCATAACATCTATAGTTATTTAGATGCTGGTATCACTGAGGAAGAGTACCTTGCCCAACCGTCATATGATAAGACAATGAAAGATTGGTTTAAGTTTGAGGGCAAAGACTGGTATAACTTTAATGTTCGTGAGTGGGGCACTAAGTGGGATGTGGCTATCTCAGATAACGATAAGTACTCTGATACATCTATGCAGGATACAATCAACGGTGAGAACCACGTTGTGTATTATAGTTTTAATACTGCTTGGTCTCGTCCTATGAGTGCTTTAATTAAACTATCATCTCAGTACCCTGATTTATTATTTACTTTGTCATATGAAGAAGAGACAGGCTGGGGTGGCGAGTTAGAAATCTTACGTGGTGAGATTATTAGTGAATCAGAATACGATAACCAATGCCGTGACTGTGATGCTACAAACCAAATGGAGTACTGCGAAGAAGCAGACTGCGGTGAGATTTGTGGTAACTGCAATTGGCTAGGAGAGGCTGACCTAGAGGCTGTTGCAACTTGTCCTACCCACAAGGTATACTTGGAGACCAAGGTACCAGAATACAGAAAGGTAACACCATGAAGACCACTTATCTTATTGAACTAGAAGTAGATGAAAAATGGTATGAAGCCATTAGCACGCTAACCGCTGACGTATACGAAGGAGAGATCTGCGAATGGGTCAGGGTACAGGCAGAGACTCAACTAGACGGCACTGAGTGTGAGAACTGTGAAGAGAACCCTAAAGAGCATCCTGAAGGCAAGTGGTGCACCTCCTGCAGGGACGACTTTAAGGAGTCAGACGATGATGAAGAGTGAGATCCTGGGGGTCCTAGACAGGGCTCAAAAGCTTTTGTGGGGTGGATCTGAGACAGAGAACATAGAGGCCCATAATATCATTGCTAAACTAATCGTTAATTTGGAGGGTACAGATGAATTGGACACAAATGACCTTATTTGATACAATGGAACTAACTACTAAAGAAAAGGAAACAAATGCCACTATACACCATGATAGCCACTAAAGAGGTATTCTATGAAGTACCTATTGAGGCAGACACAGAGGCAGAGGCGCTAGACATTTTTAATGCCTTTGAACTTGCTAATGACATTGAGCGATTTGAAGTTGACTCATACCCGCTAGAAATTACTACTATTGAAGTTGAGGAGTTACTACCATAATGGGAGCACGTATTAATTTTGTATTTAAAGACGGTACCACATCAAACGTTGTACTATACAGTCACTGGGGACAAGATTCCTGGCAGCCTGACCTGGCAGAAGCTTTGGTCCATGCACGTCCACGGATTACTGATTCTTCATATGGCACACGTATGATAATTAGTTATCTGCTGCAGCATAACATCCTGGATGAAACGGGATTTGGAATCTATTCAATCAACTCTGACAACTATGACCTAGGGGAGCAAACCGTAGTTATTGACTTTGCTAATCAGACTGTCATTGATAATGTCCCAGTAAAATTTGACGCCTTTGTCAATGCCTATGGGCCCCAAGTTTTAACTGAGCACGCAGTAGTATAATCATACTGCAACGGGGGAGTGTCAATTTGTGGTGGGTTGCGCTCCCCCCTTATTTTTGATACAATGAGGTGAGGGAGAACCATGAGACGAAAACTAGTAACCAAAGAAGAAAAGGTAGCAATCCAACTATCTAATGTCTTGGCAGACCTTCGCCTTGACCTTGACTTAGTGGGACAGTATCTTGCAGAGTCAGCACCAACTGTAATCTATAATCGTTTAATTACTATTGCAGACTCAGCGGAACACACTCAGCAAGAGCGTTACAATCACTACAACCAATACAAACTGTTCTAGAAAGGCTGCAGCGGTGGGCTTGACAAAAGCCTGCCGTTGTGCCCCCGAGATTTTTACCAAACCTTATTACGATAGCTCCGAATTTTTCCCATTTTTTGACATTACGAGGATCTTAAAAATTTTCCAGATTCATGGACATTACGATAGCTGTATATTTTTCCAGATTCTAGCATATCAAACCTTCCTTGTCAAACCTTCCAAACCTTTATCTTAAAAAGACATTACGAGCAATCAAAATATTTTCCAGATTCATAGCCAAACCTTAAAACCAGAATGTATGGTTTGTATAGCTACTACTATGTATATTCATATCCTTTATTGATCCCGTCCCGCCAGCGATGTCTGCTTATCCTGTTAAGAATCCTGCAGCGGGACAGGGATAAAGCTATAGATATTAACCCCTATATAATAACAAACCTTTTCTCCTGGTTTTGGATATATTATTAAATATTATCAAACCTTTCTATTAAATTATTGGACATTTTGGGCAATTTTGTATAGGTTTTTTATAGGGAAATGGTTTGACAAATAGAGGTTTGGATGGTATACTGCATGCCCCAAATGAAGGTTTGGAGAAAGAAAGGTTTGGTATGTGAGGTTTGGCAGGCCCCTTTAAAAGCCGTGGACATTACGACGCGATCTGTATAAATGCTCAATCCTCCACTTCACTCCACTTTCCTCCATAAAAGTTAAATCTAAAAAATATCAGTAAGATCTATCCTGTGGATAACTTCTCTAAATCTGTGGATAACTCTACCAAACCACACCTATTTACCTGTGGATAACTATCTATTTGACATGTGGACAACCTTGTGATATGATGGATATATGAAACTACACTATGGTAGGATGACTGCCAATTATTCTCTTGGGATATATGTTCATGACTGGGGATATCCCATCAGACATGAGTGGGAGATAGGTTTGTATCTTTTTAAATGGTATATAGGAATAGACTTTTTCAAATGACATGTACAAAGTATGGATGCGACTATGAATTAGACCTTGATGGTCAGGTAACCTGTACTGTCTGTGGAGCTATGGATGATGATATCCAGCCAGTTAACATTGATGTGATAGAATAGTATGATGCTAACATTAACTCTAATATTATTAACGTGGTATCTAACCAAGGTATATTACACAAAGAATCTTAAACTCTCAATCCCTACTTCAGATCCAGATATGGTACATATCAACTGCCATAAGTGTGCTCAAACCATCTACACCCATGTGGATAACCTTCGTGCTCCTTACTACTGTATGGTTTGTAAGTAATGGGAATACTAGACAATCTAGAAGCATACATGGAAGAACCTTTTAAGGTAGCCTGTAGTAAGTGTAATAAGCTCTTTATTAAGGCAAATGACGAACCTTTTATCTGCCTTATCTGCTCTAAATAAAAAACGGTACACGCTCTTAGGCTACTGGGCATATGGGGATATAGTGTATTTACTATAGGGGTAATTGTGTCCTTCTTGACATACCGTGCAAAGTCTGAGATAATGGTTATATGAAAAAAGTAGACTATGACAAACCTTTGCCTATGTATATCCTGGAATCATGTATTGACTGTGGCAAATTCATCAGAACAAAAGACAAGGCTAAGCTAACCCTATTTCTTATGGATCACTATGGGATAGCGGGTATTAGACGTTGTAATAAGACTTGGTATGGTAAATATCTCTATACCCTGCTAAATTGGAGAAGTAGAAATTATTAAGAACGAATGTGCAAAGTGTGGTTTATCCCACAAAGATCCCTTGTTTTGGGAGACTCATCAGACAATGAGTGATGGTAGGGTTTGGTGTGTCAATTAAGTGTAGCCATACTTGGTATATGCGTGAAGATGGAATCACCTGTACTAAGTGTTTCTTAATATGGCATAAAGACCAGGATATTAACCAATAGTGCCCGTGTAGGGCAGGGGGTGGTTTGATACCTCTATATCGCCGCCGAACTTGAAAACCATTTTTTAACTTGACTTAAAGGCGATTGTGCGGTATGATAGATATATGAATGAAAAAGATATCAGAGAAGAGATAGCAAAAGCTATTGAGGCACTTCCTATTCAAGATTCCATTACAAATGCTTTAGGCATGCGTTTGATGGCTGCTAAGGTCGCAAGGAATGAGTAGTATTTTAAGGATGGACTGGAAAGCATTAGGATATAATGCTTCTTGGAAAGATGGAATGGTGGTATGGGAACATGATGAAAAGCACAAAGATCCAGAGAACCAAGATACTTCCTCTTAGGTGGATTGGTAATTTTCTTGGAGGCCATGCTGGTAATCACCTAGTTAAAGCTATTGACTTAGATGAGTCTTTAGATAGTAACTTAGGTTTTCGTTATAAATACCACGCAAAAATGTGGAAGTATCTTAATAAGCCTTACGAATGGTGGGGCACATATTATTTATTAGATACCAGTGCTTGGCTAGATCAACTTAAAACAGATGTGTCAGGTCAGAATTGGGATGATTATGATGAAGATGGTATAGCATATTGGGAAAAATAATATAGTTGACAATGCTTTATCAAAACTGTATAATAGAAGTATGACAAACAAAGAGATAGCAGAACTGCTAGATAAAGAATCGTATCGCATCTGGGACACAACTAAAGTAATTAAGAACCAAGAATACCACGACGGTGTTGTTAGGGGTCTGAAGATGGCTTCTATTTTAGTTGGTAGACTATGAGTCTAGATGACATGATGCTAAGAGAAGAGATAGCCAGACAGATTGAGGACCAGATAGATGGACTTATGCCTCCTGTAGATGAAATTGAGATTGCTGTTTACCATGCACTTACCTGGGCTGCTCAAGTTGCAAGAGGTGAGTCAAATATGTTTGAGTATCAGGTAGATTTTGAATAAGCATTACGATATTCCAGATCCTTTCCAAACCTTTGTAGCTAAGAAGTATGCTAATGCTAAAGGTTATGTTCATGACTTCTTTACTGGGGAATGGTCTTATAGGTGTTTAACTTGTAAGGATGATATGTCTGCTCCATCCCGCAAAATTATGACAAAGATTAGATTATTTCACACAAGGAATGAGTGCACAGGTGGATACTGAAGAAACATTTGACCAAGAGTTTAGTCCTGAAGAAATGATGAATTTATACGGGGTGTATAGTCTTGAAGATTTAGACAGGATTGACTAAAGGTATACATCTTCAAGGCATTTAATACAAAACCATTCTGGTGAGTTTGACGTCTTTGTCATTCCACCATACATTACTTCATGATTGTTTAATTGACTAATCATGTGTCCATGCATGTATCCGTATACTATTGGTGTTAATTGATGGTCGCATTCATACATATAGTCATCATACCACACTTGCAGTACCGTCCATTTTCTGGTATGCTTGATACATGGAAACAACAAATTGGACAAAAGATCTTGACGAAGATCAAAAGGCATACGTAATGGAGCTAATCATTACAACAGTAAAAGAAATTAGAGAGCAGATTGCTCAGGACATTGAGGCTACCGTGCCAGTATGGCAGGGGCTAGGCTTTATGAAGAGTCGTAGGACAAAGGCTGCCTTTAAGGTGTGTGCTGCAATTGCTAGAGGACAAAATGAAAAGGTACCTGAACATAATGAATAAGATGATTTATGTATGTAAACTACCAGACTGCAAAACAAAGATTACAATTGAAACAAAGCAGTTCCTGGGCTCTTCAATAGGCTGCATCTGTGGTGCATCTGCTTTATGGATTGGCTCAACAAAATGATGTGGTCATGGATATTGGCAGTTATAGGCGTTACAGGAATTTTTTTTGTTGGTCGCAAAACCATATGGGGATGGTATGTTCTTTTATTTAATGAAGTACTTTGGATAGCCTATGCTATCAATACAGAACAGTATGGATTTATATTTTCTGCATTAGCATATGCAGCGGTATATGTTAAATCATATTTGCATTGGCGTAAAGATGATACGGAAGGAGTAACATCATGATTGAAGTAATTCTTTTATCTATTGGGGCATTTGTACTTGGATATGCCGTTTCATATTTCGTAATGACATTTGGTATTAAACAAGACAAGTAGTTTGTTTGGCGCTGTTAGCTCAGTTGGTCAGAGCCCCAAACTCATAATTTGGTCGTCGTAGGTTCAAGTCCTACACAGCGCACCAAACCTATATAGCTCAGCGGAAGAGCGGACGGTTTCTACCCGTTAGGTCAGGAGTTCAAATCTCTTTATAGGTACGCCTTGTGATACAATTGTTTTACAATACAATGGGGGAATTTGTTGAATATAGTTTTTTTAGGTAATTTTCGTGTTGATTACACAAGCGAATCTCACCATGCAAACTCACTAGAAGAACTAGGACACAATGTAATTAGACTACAAGAGTCTGATGCTAAGTCACAAGATATATTATCTGCATGCGTAAATAGCGATTTGTTTATCTGGATACATACACATGGATGGAATACTCCAGGTAAAATAACTATGGAAAAGCTTCTTGAAACATTAAAAACCTTATCTATTCCAAGCATGACATACCACCTTGACCTGTGGTTTGGTCTGCAAAGAGAGAAAGATCTTGAATCATTTCCTGTATATAAGATGATTGATCACTTCTTTACTGTTGATAAGAAGATGGCTGATTGGTTTAATAACAATACCGCCGTAAAAGGACATTACATTCCTGCTGGTGTCTTTGGTCCTGAATGTATGATTAGAGATGTTACCAAGAAGCATGATGTTATATTTGTTGGTAGTAGCAAATATCATCCTGAATGGCCATACCGTTCAAAATTAATTAATTGGTTAGACGTAACCTATGGTAATAGGTTTGAGCACTACGGCAACGGTGGAGTTAAATATGTAAGAGGACTAGACCTTAATAAGCTTTACTGGTCTACAAAAGTAGTTGTTGGTGATACCTTGTGCATTGATTTTAAATACCCTGACTACTGGTCAGACAGAATATATGAAACATTGGGTCGTGGTGGATTTTTAATACATCCATACATCAAAGGTTTAGAGAATGAGTTTAAAGATAAAGAGCATGTTGTATTCTATGAGTACGGTAATTTTAAACAACTTCAAGAGTTAATTGATTACTACATTGAGCATGATGATGAACGTGAACAAATTAGATTAGCAGGACACAAGTTAGTTAAGAGTAAATATACATACAAGCATAGATGGCAACACATACTAAAAGAGATATCAGTATGAATCATAAAACAATAAATGAAAACTACTCCTTTACAATTAGAGAGTTGCTAGATGATCCAAGCAATGATCATAACCTAGACTATAAGGTAGTTGATGAGACATGGAATGAAAATGTTTATAGACTACATGAGCATCAATTTAAAGATAATGGAGTTTTTCTTGATATTGGAGCAAACATTGGATCTGTTAGTCTATATGTAGACAACTTTAACAAGGTTAGAGATGAAGGCAATAAGATAAAAGTTTACTCTGTTGAGCCAGAGCCAAACAATCTTTCATTGTTAAAAGAAAATATTAAAAACAATCCAACAGAAAATATTACAGTTATAAATAATGCTATCTGGCATGAAAAAAAGACTGTCTTTATTACCAATCAGGGTGGAAACAGCAGCATCATTGATGGATCATACGCTGAGTCTGTAGAAGTTTTAGCAATAACAATTCAAAACTTTATTGACTTATACAGCATTGATGAGATAGATGTTGCAAAAATAGATATTGAAGGTGCTGAGTTTGATCTTATAATTAATACACCACCTGAAACACTTGCAAAGATTAAATATATTACACTTGAGTTTGATAAATCTTTTGACGGTAGGTTTGGAATCATGGTTGAAAAGCTGTCTAAACAGTTTGGATTAGAAATTTTAGGAAGCCCAGAACGAGGAGGATATATTTATGGACACAGATACTAACATTGATTATTTAATTTGTATACCTATTTACAGGGTAACAGAAAGAATATACAATTGTATGGAGTCTATACGAGATAAGAATGTTTTGCTTATAGATAACAGTGGTAACAGAGAGTGTGAAATCTTTGAAAAGAAATATGGTTTTCAAGTAGAGTATCAGTCAGAAAATATTGGATTGTCAAGAGCATGGAACATAGGATTAAAAAAGAACCATGACTGGACATTTTTTGTTTCATCATCAATGCTATTTAATAAACCTTTTTCTCATATTGTTGATATGTTGCAAGATTTTAATGGACTGATGTTTAGAACACAACATGGGTGGCATCTTGCTGGAATAAACAAAAAGTTGGTTGGAGCAATTGGATATTTTGATGAAAACTTTTATCCCTATAACTTTGACGACTGCGATTGGGATCACAGGTGCAGGTTGCTTGAAGAGCAGTTTATAACTAATACTGAATCAGATCTTGTAGTATCTTGGCGTAATCAATTTGTACACTCCAACACACCAATAAGCTATGTTATGAGAATTAATTCTCCTTCAGCAGAGGTTGATGTGACATGTCAAGTAGATGGTGGAGCAACAATAGACGGACTAAAGATTAATATTGACGGTGTTCATGATTACTTTAAGTCTAAGTGGGGCGGAGATAGAACAAGAGAGGGTTGGGGAGAGTATAAGCATCCATTTAACGATCCTACAAAATCTTTAGACTATTGGCCAGTAAATGATATAGCAACCCTAAAGAGAAACTATGGTTTAATATAATGCAAACAATAGGAATTTTACCAGCATCTGGAAAAGCATCAAGGATTGGTGGCATACCAAAGTTCTGTTTGCCTATCTCTGATGAGAGATCATTACTTCAGTGGCATGTAGAGCAAATGTTAGAAGTATGTGATGAAGTTCGTATATCAACTAGGGCTGAATGGGTTCCTATTATACAAAACATGGATATGAATGTTAAGTTAATTGTGCGGGAACCATCAACAATGTCAGATGCCGTCAAGTTTATGGTTGGTGAACAAAATGATACCGTTCTTGTTGGAATGCCAGATACTTATATCTTGAACTCACCCGTAAATATTTATAAAGAAATGATGAAGCAAACAAATGCTGATTTAGTTTTAGGTGTTTGGGAATGTAGTAATGATATAAAGGGTCGTGTTGGACAGGTATTACTTTCTGGAGATAAGGTCATTGGTTCTGAAGATAAAACAGAAAATTGTGACTATCCAGATATGTGGGGGACCATGATGTTTAGAAAGAACATGATTAGATATTTAGATCCAGAACTGGAGCATCCAGGAAAACAAATAAAGGACTGGATCTTAGACGGCAGAAACATAAGAGCAGTAAAACCTGGCGGTAAGTATATGGATATTGGAACACTAAAAGGATTAAGACAGCTTTACAGAGAGATGGACTTGTGAGATTAGGAATCATTGCAAGATCTGATAATACTGGGCTAGGTAATCAAACTAGAGAATTAGTTAAAATGCTTAATCCTACTAAGATTCTTCTTATTGATTCCTCACATTTTAATGGCAACGAGCAACACCCAGAGTGGTATTCTGAATACAATGTTACAACAACTAAGTATGGCATGGCCTCCAAAGAAGAGGTATCCAAATTCTTGGATGGCTTAGATGTAGTAATTAGCTGTGAAATCTTTTATCATAACTCATTTATTACTATGGCAAAGAAAAGAAAAGTTAAAACTATTCTTCAATACAACTATGAATTCTTAGACTATTTAGTAAACCCAGATGTTGAACTGCCAGACATATTAGTTTCCCCTAGCCTATGGAACTTTGAAGATGTTGTAAAGAAGTTTAGCGATAGAGCAAAGGTCATACACCTTCCACCTCCAACAAGTGTTGATTTATTTTTAAATGCAAAAAATATTAACATATCAAAAACACATAAAAAAATATTACATATTGGTGGCAAGGCAGCAGTAAAGGATAGGAATGGAACTAATACAGTTATTGAGATGCTTAATTATTCTAAGGCTGATTATGAGCTGGTAATTAAAAGTCAAACCCCACTAGATATAAAATGTGATGATCCAAGATTGACTATTGATACCTCTAATCCAGAAACACGAGAAAGCCTTTATGAGGGCTATGACGCTATGATCTTGCCTAGGAGATATGCAGGGTTGTGTTTGCCTATGAACGAGGCTCTATTGGCCTCTCTACCCGTTTTTATGACCAATATATCTCCCAACAACAGCATACTTCCAGAGCAATGGCTTGTAGACTCTAAGAAGATTGATAGGCTAATGACTCGCACTATGCTTGATGTATATGAAGGTGATGCTAAGATGCTTGCTAAGTTAGTTGATGATTATTATGATAGTGATATTTTTCTAAATAAAAGTAAAGCTTTTGATATAGGTATTAATAATTTCTCTAATGAAACCTTATACCAAAAATATCAGGACTTGCTAGAGCTTTAGCCCCAAAACCTTTGACACTGGAATAATAAACTCTTCTGAGAACTCTTGCTTTAAGTTGCCAAGGGTCATAAATGTTGCCTTACTATCTCTAATAAATTCAATGTTTGTTTTAAGTTCCTGAATTTTAAGGTTTGTATTCTTTAATATATAAAAAGATAACCACAGGTCATCAATAATCCAGTACTCTTCTGGGCAATCAAAAAAGTCATCATTAAGAAATAGGCTTGAGTGACATATCAATCCACCCGTTCCTGCATAATTGCCACACTCACCTTGCTCCAACTTAACCTTACTATTATAAATCTTCTCAATCATGTGGGCCCAAAAGCTTTTTACTTTATTAGGCTCATATTGATCATGGCAATCTTGTATAAATGTATCTGAAAGAATCTCATCATCATCAATAAAGATTATCTTTTCATATCCTTGTTCAGCTAAATCTCTTGCTAATAGGAATCTACTAAATTGTTTAAATTCATTCTCGTAGTTATGTACAGTTACATCTATACCGTTGCCATATTTTTCAAGATGCTTTAATAATTTCTCATGTCTGTTAGAGTTATCAATTATATAAAAATTAAAGTCTTGGTTGGTTTGTCTTTTTATGCAGCTCAAAGTAATCTTAAGGTTTTCAAACCTTACATAAGTACACATTATCAGAGCTGTTTTTGACATATATTTTAATTATAGCAGAAAGAGGGCCAGCCCAGTTGTGGACTGACCCCCTATAAGCAACTACTACTTTGCAGCTTTCTTAGCAGCCTTCTTTAC
>Ga0209356_1000212_pt1 | contig 23109 bp, 35 predicted proteins | sample LauGreFaBDMM15SN_2_FD_188213 | JGI IMG/M metagenome (GOLD analysis project Ga0209356, IMG submission 188213) | Freshwater lake microbial communities from Lake Michigan, USA - Fa13.BD.MM15.SN (SPAdes) (version 2) | ecosystem: Environmental > Aquatic > Freshwater > Lake | place: Lake Michigan, USA...
CCTGTTGGGCGTCTTATAGGCCTTTGCGGCCTCTTTGCGCTGGGCCTTGACCCATGACCGCTCTGACACTCTCGACCGTGTTTTCTCTGCTGTAGACATGATTCCTGCTCCGTTACTGTTGTTGTTGTTGTTGGTGAAACTGACACTGCTCATACCGGATCAACCACAAGACATGATTTCCCATTCGTTTTGCTTGTTTGACAAGATTGCTCTGTACGTGCCAGGCGTAATATCTACCTCGATGGGCCTGATCTGGTACATGTTGATCAGATCTCTAACCTCATTTGACGAGCCATAAAAATCACGGTCCTTTGGCTTTGCCTTAGGAAAAAACGTCAGAATGCCCTCGTCATTAATGCGATGATTCGCAAATATAACCCACAATGCACGGCTGTTGCCGTTAACGTCACGCTTGGTTTTGTATTTCATAATCATGGCATCTATCTCCGTTCGTTACAGTTGTTGTTGTATTGACCACTGACACCGTCTATACCGACCAAGCCGATTAGCAGCCCCACTGGCTCGCCATTGCTTCAGCTAGCCCTTTATAGGTCGTGCTTCGCAACTTCCAACGATCATCGCTAGGCCCAAGCCTGTTCTGACCTGAGGCGGTTTGATTCGCCCATCGTTTTTTGCCGTCTATAAGTCTTGGTTCGATGATTTGCGTTGGTTCCAAAGGAGGAAGACCAATCAACCACAAACAAGTCTTTTTGCTGGCATCGTGGCCAAACTGCCACGGGTTGACCACTTGATCAGGCTTTCTGAGCCTGCTGGAGATCACACTCACAGGATTCTCGATGCAGATCCTGCTAATGGGAGCCTCTAAAAGAAGTTGCACGAAATCCAAGGCGTCTTCTGTCAGCTTCGGATCTCTGAGGCCTCTGGTTGTCCAGTGCATGCCAGAAACTGATAGATAGGTGCATGGCGGGTGAGCGATCATAAGATCCCAGCCGTTACCCAAGATATCTCTGACATCGCCTTGATAGTGCGGGCCAGGGACGTCAGTTGGCAGCAAATCGCACGACATTGCATCATGTCCGGCCCTTAAAAAGGCGTCCCGAACCGTGCCACTGTATTCACATGCAACCAGGACTCTCATCGTTTTCCCCTTGTGTTAGGCCCAGCCCCGATTGACTGGGCATTGTCCATACCGACCTCATGCGTTCGGGTCGCCCTCATGCTCCCAGCCCACTGCCTTGATCAGGTTGACCAAGTCCTCGATCTGCACGGACTCGCTCACAAGCTCGCCGTACGAAAGCGAAAAAGAAGGAGAGAACTCTCTGGCCTCGGACGCGACCATAAGCCATGTGAGGTCTTTCAGCCTGTCCTCCAGGACGCAAAGCAGATCGCCTCGCTCGTAGAGGCCCATACGGATAATCTCTGACGATGTTGGCCAGATTTGGCCCATTCTCAATTGCATTGTATTGACCGATCACTTTGATAGGCTAGTCTATACCACTCGGTTTAAATTTGGCTGGGAACGCCCCAGCCATAGCACTTACCGAACGGTGGTTTTGGTGAAATTGCGAATCTTTTTGAGGGATATCGCCTTAGGTTTACGTGGCTTGGGAGTCTTTCGCTCGTAAGTAAAAGAGACCCCAAAGACCGTTATCGAAAAAGACCACATTGAAATGCCTTCCTTGGCACTGGTTGTGTTCAATTGCAGAATTAACCGTTGATATAATCCAACTCTTCCGCCTTGACCGACCTCCGCTCGCTTGCTGTAAGTGGCCGGACACCGAAGGTGGAAAAGATTGGAGTCACCTCGCCGGTGTCTCTATTCTGGCACCAAGTATCACCAACAGGCAGACCTCTTTCGAGGATTTCTAACTGCTCTTTACGACTTCGGCACCTGTACAGGACCCAAGTGTTCGAAAAACCGTTTCCAGTGCTGGATCTGTAAGAGTTCACTGCTACATAGTAATTCATCAGACTGACTCCTTTGGGTAACATTTTTGACCGTCTCGATATTTGATTGATGCTGCTTCCTTCTCGGATATGACCCGCTGGCTGCTCAAAGCGTCAGGAAACGTGCCGCCTGAATCGTCGTACATCTTTTGGCCTGTTGTGTTGAGCCACTCAACGGCCTCTTTCTTGTCAAAGAACCTTTCCCATCTGTGATTTATCGATCCAGGGTAGCCTATGATTGCGACCATCTGTCTAATTCCTTTCGTTGGGGGTTACTGAACAACTCACTTACCGAAGCAGCTCAATCGACCTCTTTGTATTCCTTGATCCATTTGTGGATCTCTTTTTCCTTCAACTCCGCATGCGAAGGGATAAACTTGTCCCACCACATAAGCTCGACTGGCTCTTTGTAATACAGCTTGTCATCAACCCAGCAACGCCACATATTGACAGACTTTAGCTGAATAAAAGGAACTTTTTCGGTCGGCTTATCGACCTCAATCCTAACGCCGTAAGCGTGATATCTTTTATCCTTTGGGCCGAATTCACCCAGGTTAACAACTGACGCTTGGAATCCGATACGGCCAGCGAACTTAGCGCACCTTTTAGCGTCTTCAAGAGTTAGCGAGCTAAGGGTTGGATCGGACGGTGGAAGTTTCATAATTTAGGTCTCCGGCGGCCATCTGCGGGGTGGGATTGGTTTGTCTTTCAAGCGTACCCAATCTTCGATAATGTGATCCAGTATCTCGGATTGCGACACGCCAGCCTCTGCGGCCCGATTGTGCAGCCAGTGTCGCCACTGACTGCTCGCTCGGATGGTAAAGATATGCGACTTGGCATAACCTTCTGTTTTGTAGACTTCTTTATCCATCTTTCAGTCTCCTGTCCTGTATAGACAGCATAGACAGGAGAAAGGAAGAAAATCAATAAGGGACGTCGTCATTTTCGTCAAAAGGAGGATCGATCTTTCCAGACGAGGCAGTGACAAGGATGATGTCTCTGGCCCAAAGAGAAAGATTCAAGTACCCTTTGTCGTTGATCTTACCTCCGACCGAGCCGCTCACGGCAACGATCGATCCAGGCGTGGCAGTCGATGTCCAGTCACCCACCTTGCTGACAACCTCGACAATTTCTGTCCGGTTCAGGCTGTTTGTCAGCTTGAGCCTCAGCTTCGCGTATCCACCGTTGGGCAGTGTTGTCGCAGATTCAGCCACTTCGCCGACGATCGAATAGTTATTGATCACGCTGTCACCTCCGTTAGGGAAAGAATCAGATCTTCCTTCAGCAAAAACCGTCGCGAAACCGTTTCGCTCAGGTAATCCTTGGCAATGTCAGGCCGATCCGCCTGGAACTTCTTGGTATCGAAACGCTTGGAAATCGTCTCTTTGTAGGTCACGACCGTTTTGCCCTGATATAGGCCGACTTCAGCCGTTCCGATCGCTTCCTTGACCTCACGCTCAAGAGCGGACAGCTCGTCGGTCGCTGGGGTCGTTTCTCGCTTGATCTGGGCGATTCGACGCATCTTGTCGATGATTTCCTCGCTCAGGTCAACGGAAGTGCCAGAAGCAGCCCTTATGGCCGCTTTAAGGGCGTCATTTCGCTTAACTGTTACTGCTGGCTCTTCGGCAAGTGAAACATGGTTGTCAAACCAGGCCTTGACGTGGGCCACAGAGTCGATAAACCAGTCCGAAAACAGGTCGATTTGCAGCTCGTAAACCTTGACCTGTGAAGAGCCATGCAGGACAGCGATGTAGGCACGGTCGATGCCGTGAACCCAGCACTGCCAGTGGACTTGCAAGAGGTAATGCTCAGGAACAGTGTCCCAGCTTTTCTCATGCGTACACTTGATTTCAAGGATGACGTTGTCGTCGTCCTGCCGGATGACGTAGTCTGGGGTTGCCGAGGCCCACCCATTTGGGTGGACGGCAAAGTCCTCTTCCGAGAGGATCGAGCCACCAATCTGGTGGAGAGCCTCCATGGCCACTCCGGACTGCAAGTAATGACCCAGACGCATCGCCTGAGTTTCTTCGGTTGCGTCCATGCCCATCTTCGATATCCAGATGTCATGTGGGCTGCTCCATGGGCTGATCCCAAGGATGATCGGGGCGTCTGAAGCACCGATCGTTTTGCGTCTCACTTCCAGCCATTCAGTACGATTCATTGACCAACTCCTTTTCGGCGTAATTGCCACTGTTTATACCGACAGCCAGTTCTCTGATCTGCTTGAGTCCACGCAACAGGTTTGCCTCAAACTCGCAGTTTGAATTGCATTTGGGGTTCTGATCGAGTTCGCGGTCGATTTCGCGTTCCTCAAAAAGAGCAAGAACTTTTCGAGCCTTTTCTGACTCCTCAAGATCCTTGCTGCAAAGGATCTCTCTGATCTGCTTGTTATCCAGCATTCCTTCGTTGGCATAGCGGATCGTCAGAAGTGCGTACTCTTTGATTCTCATAAGCGAAAGCATGTTATGCTCGTTTCGCTTTGACATTTGCCTGATTGGATCTGCGTTCACTTTCGTATCTCCAGAAATGTGTTTGACTGACATTAGGACACTGGTCTATACCGAACCTTCAGACCCTTTTTTAGATTTGCGTTGCGACTTTGGCTTATTAGCCTTGTTGACAGGAAGGCATCCAGATTTAATCCACGCTTCCCATACGTCCGCAGCAAAATAGATCTTTGATCCGAGTTTGATTAAAGGCGGCATTAAGCCTATTTCTATGTGCCGTAATGCGGTATTACGGCAAATTGATATCGACTTAATCGCATCGAGAAAAGGTATTAGCGTTGGTTTCAGGTCTGTTCCTGCCATACTGGTATCTCCTGTAGAAATGTTTTGACTAACACTGGAACACTGGTCTATACCGACAGGTCACTTTGACTTGCCGAGAGCCTTTTCCATGACGGGAATGGCAATGTCTTTCCAGAACTTGGCGTCGATTTTGCCCATCCCCAGGTACTCGTCCCGCTTCTCGATGTCGTTGATCGCACCTTCTTTTCTGCCCGACCGCATGTGATATTTCACTGCGTTCCCAAGGCAAAAGACCTGGATGATCCTGTCGATCTCCAGTGGGCCTTTGATCAAAACAAAAGCGATCGTGATATCGTTGATCACGTCGATGACTTGCCGCCCGTCTTTGAGCCTGTAGTACTGCGGCCTTGCCGTGGATTTTCGATCGTCAGGTCGGCTGACACTAACAGATGCGATCGCAGCTTTTGTCCTTGTAGCCATAATGCGTGCCTATCCTCGCTTCGTCCTTTGTTTATGTAATCTGAAATGATGTGGTACGTATCCCGAATCATCAGATCACGCTTGTCTAGTGGAGGCTTCATCCTTACTCCCTATTGCTGACTTCCTCGATGTGCCAGCCTCGCGGCTGTTTCTTGTCCGGCCAAGCGAGGAAAAACACGTATTCCCCGTACTCGGCTGAAAAAGTTTTAAGTTTGATTTTGGCGGCATCCGTGTAAACGTGCCTGTGGCCAGCCGGTTTGACTTCAAAGTGGCAAACCTGACCGTCCTCTGTCCTGACTCCGGTAAAGTCTGGCGTATATCTCAGCTCGCCAAACCTCAGCGTATGACTCTCATACCGAACGTGATCGAAGAATGCGTTGAGCCAGTCGCACTGCGTTTTAAATGCGATCTCAGCCTTGGTCATTTCGCCACGTTTGCGAGGGTTTACTGCTCTGGCTCGCATCGTTATCCCCTTGGGAAGATCGCCCCCTCCGCCAACAAGACGAAGGGGGCTTAGATCCAACAGCCTGAGAGGTTAGGACTGTTCGAAAACAACTCTCAGGCAAGCCGCTGGCGGGAATCGAACCCACCCACAAACATCCTGTTCGCTCGACCACATCACGGCAATTCTTTTGACTTAGGCTCGTAATTGTTTAACACTTGATAGTCTTTTGGTATGTGCTTTCGCTCTTCTTTGTCGTACCAGTCGCAAGCCTCCTTCTTTGTTGATCGCGATGTCGCAATCCTTTTCCCCAAGTAGCTGTACTCAACGCACCACTTGTTTACGCTTTTAAATACACCGATTGTGCCGTTTCTGGCTTTCCATTTCTGCTTGATCGCCATGCGGGATTGGAGCATCTTGTTATGCCCTAGCCGGTCGCTTTCCATGATGTCTTCGTGCGATGGCTTGTCACCAAGCACATCCGTCACGGCACTCAGAGGGATGGACTCGTCGAGCCTCTGGATTTTCAGCATGATCAGAAGTTGTTCAGAGCCAAATGACGGCCAGCACTCTTCAAGAAAAAGGACGTGTTCTTCTATCGCCTTGTCGTCGCGAGCATTTTTCCATGTGTTGCTCTGGACTTTCTTAGAATACTCTGGCCTTATGATGCGTCTGATTTCTTCATTCAATGCTGGTCTCCTCCTTAGGACTCACTCGAATCGGCTCGTCGGTCAGCCAGCTAACATGTGAGATCAAAGAGTTGGCCCTGATCAAAGCGATGTCGATCCTGTCCAACTCGTCTTGCATCAGGTTGTAGACCGTTAAAGCGGCGGCCTTGGCCTCGCCATGACCTAGGGATGCGATAAAATCAAGCGGTGTCATTTGTTGGCTCCTCGTTAGCCTGAATCTTGTGGATCATGGCAAGTAGTAGAGTCGTGGGGATGGTGATCTTTTCGCGCCTGTGTTGTATCTGATAGGTTGCAACACGCTTCCAATCATTAATAACCTCTGGTGTTAGCAGTTCTTTCTGAATCGGTGTCATTTCCCTCGCCTCCACTCTCTCCAAGTGTCCATCGCCTCTGAGTAGCAGCATCGCAGCACTACTAACAACATCAGGCATGTAAACGGCAGAAGGAGTGCTTCAAATATAGATGTCACACCTTCCTCCACTTCGTGTCAATCCCTTGATCAGTCAACGTGTAATCACCGAATAAGTTAGGTGATTCAGCCTGCAACACTGACAAGACAGCAATTGCCAGTCGTTGAATCTCAGCGTCCGCATGGATTGAGCCACGTAATTCAAGGAAGTGTCGCCATGCTCGAGCGTTACCAGTCACGAAGATCTTGGTTTCAGTGCAGTTTGGCAGGACAGAGCGAGCGGTCTCCCTTGCTCGTTTGCGTATTAGAGTTGGAGTTTCGTTATCGGCATAGCTTCTTTCAAGAGATTCGATCAAGGCTTGGTACTGGCCCAGAGCTTTGCCCATGCAAGATGCCCACCAAGCGCCTCTGTCGCTATCCAGCTTGATGGCCGGTGGAACGACAAACGCACAGTCCGACTCGTCCACATATCGTTGACTTAGCTGTGAATAACTCATGCCAGCACGATGCCTGACCAGCTCGTGAGTGAGTGATCTGGAGACACCTGTGAAAATCATCGAGTAAACAGCATGCTCAAGAACTGAGCCGTGACCCACTTCCAAGATGTGGTCGATATAAGCCTTGTTCCCACCTGGTCGCGGCTTGGCAAAGCTCATATAGCACAATCGGCCAGCAATTTCCACGAGATGCTCGCTAGCATTGTCGGTGTCGCTGTTCCAGTGTGCGACTCCGTGAGCCTCCAAGAACTCGGCACATGGGAGGCTGTTGAGTTCTTGTTTGCCGACCAGATAAACGGTAGGGGCGTTGATGATTTTCATGCCAGCACCTTTCTTGTTTTACTGACAGCATCGTCGCGAGTGACGCCCATTTCCCGTGGAGCCTCGATGCCGATGCGAACACATGTTCCCGAGCCTGTGACATCCGTTATGACAATTTCGATGTCACCATGGACTCCTTCAGGTATGTGGATCTTGAACCGCTCGTTAATCTTCCGTGCAATGATTAGCATTTGACTTCCTTTCGATCAGATACTCATGAGGAACATTTCTTCGTCTTCCACAGGTACAGCCCATGGTTGACTTACCGCCACTTCCACAACTTGCTTACGCCTAAACATCTCCACCTGAGACTCGATGACGACTGCCGCCATCGCTTCCTTGGCCCTCTTGGCCTTGAGTGCTTCCATGTCGGCCTTGTTCATGTCCTCTGGTCGTGCTGATTTAAACAGCTCGCCCAGCGAGTCGCGGTAGCTCTTCGCCTTGGCGTTGTACTCCGCCAGATCGCCAAACATGTCGAGTCCGCGAGCCTCGCACCACATCAGCAAATGCTGCTCTCGCTGCCGTTGCTTCTGTAGCACATACCGAAGCATCTCACTGTTTGCGACTTGAACCCCCGCATACTTCAGAGCGTTGTTGCAAACACAGGCGAAAGAACGATTTGAGGTCTGGCCTTTATACTCAACCGGCACGCTGACGCATCCAATCCCATCGCAATACTGGCACTCTTCAGATTCGTATCCCTTTTGGTTTGCAATCTCATGTTCAGCTACAACCTTAGGCCGATTCTTGACAAACTCGGCAAAATGCTCAAAGATCCGAGCCGCTCCGCCGACCAGACGTTTCGTGGCAAATTCGTAGGCGACATTCTCGGCCAGCAGCTCGTCAGCGTTCAGGCCGGCCTGCACCATAAACCTCTTCCAGTGATCCCACTGGAACTCGAACGTCTTGGAGATCTCTTCATCAAGCACTGGGTCGTAGCCCTTGTTGATAAAGATCTGCTCGACGTATCCCCGCACAAAACTGTTAACGACGATGTTACTCATCAGGTGAGCCGATCTAAGCGAGCGCGTCTCGCTGCAATTTCTTTCGCCTTTTGATCCTTAGCAGCCTGATCTGGGTCAACCCAGTCGCCGTTGCCCCAAGAGTTGTTGATGCTCCCGATCAGGTAGGCGATGGTCGTCCCTTTGATCTTCCGCTCCTTCGATGCCTTGATCGTGGCCTTGAGGTAGAACTCAAGGAACCCAGTCTTGTTGGCCATCTCCTGGCTTACCGAAGCGGCAAACTGACGGTCTTGACCAGATGCTCCCAGTAACTGGGTAGCTAAGCCTCTTTGAGCCTCGGTCAATACAGCACCCTTGCGAGGAGCCAGATTCTCGGGCTTGTATGCCTTTAGGTTAGGCAGTTCTGTGCGCACCGACGACAACTCTTCTGGTTGTTGTTGGGGAGGTAATAAGGACTCTTCGCAAGAAGAGGATTTAATACCGTTGTTAATACAACTATGATCCCCCGCAGTCCACTGCGCCCCTGGGGTGCATTCCACTGCGCCCCCAGGGGTGTTGTCAGCTGCGCCCCTAGAACGCAGATTTATGCGCCCTATCTGCTCGACAGTTTGAACCGCATAATTGACGGTGATCGTGCGGAGCGTTCCTCTTGAACAGGTCTCGCTGGTTCTTGTGATAATTTTTTTGTCTTCGAGTCCCTTGAGCAGCACCTGTAAGGCTCGCTCTTTAACGCCAATCATCTCTTCAAGGGTGCTGTTGCTGGGGAACGCACCATCGCCGTTCTTGTCAGCGAACGACAGCAGGGCCACGTATAGCTTGAATTCGCTTGGAGGTAGCGCCCAGATCTCTGGGCAATTCAGCACCATAGGATTGAATTTACGAGTCATAATGTCCTTTTGCCCCTGCGATACATCTTCTGCGAGAACCGAAGAGCTTCCTTCTTTCGAGCCGGAAGATTGTGAGCAAAGGAGGCTGTCGCATGCCTGGGCGACATCCCCTCGTATCTTTTTAGTAGTTGCTCAACCGACTGAGGCTTAATATCATTACGCTTGCAGACAACAGGTTTTCCGCCAATTACGGGGGTGCAGGTGTAGAATGATGAGGTATGACCCGTAACGACGTAGAGAGGCCTCTTGCCTGCAAGCGTAACAATAGTTCCAATCATGCTTCCACAAGCTCCGCTTCGGGGAACTTGTCTTTGATCATGGCGAGGTCGCGAATGGTCGCGATGACCTCGTCCTTCTCTGAGTCGTCCATGTTGTCGTAGAGCTTGGCCATAGCCTCGCCCTGCATTTTCCAGTTCTGATCCTCAAGTCCATCAAGCTCGCGATAGAACTTGGACATCGTGTTGAAGATCGTCGAGGTAAACGCTGGGATCGGCTGCGGATACTCGTTGAGAGCAGATTTGATGACCTGGCCAAACTTGGGCCGACTTGGGACAGGAGCAGGCAACTGCTCGGCCTGAGGGGCGGGATGGTCAACCTTGCGGGCGTTCGGGATGGAATCGACCTCAGTCTCGTCCAGCATGCCCAAGCCACAGATCGACAAGGTCAGACGGCGTTTGGCCTTGGTCTCGCACTTGAGATAAGCGTTGCAAAGAGCCTCGCCCTTGAGGTTGCCCAGGCACACGGCTCCGCTGGCCACGTCCGAGCGGCCTGTCTTATCGACGCCCTTGACCGTGATCATCAGCACGTCGCCGATGGTTTGCTGAGTCATCTCTGTAACTGAAACACCGTTATTTTTACGGAGTTGCTCGGCACAGTTTCGGGTTGCGTAAAGAACCAGCTTCCCGTTCAAGTTGATATATTCAAACGGCTTTGTAAGTGGATTGAGGTTTAGCGAGTCGCACACGCTCATATAGTATGAGGTGCGTTCTTGTGGAGAGAGCTTGGATAGATCTCCGCCGATGATGACTTTTTCGATGTCCGACGCACTTGTCTTAACTAGATCAGTAGACATTTTGAATCTCCTCGCCGGTATTGGCAAGTATCTTACCGGCGTCACTCACTCGCTTGAGATCGACGACAATGGTGTCTTTGGATACCTGGATGAGGCGTCGGTTCGTCCAGTCGAGCTGAAAAAACGACTCTTCGTCGTCGGTTTGAATGGTTGCCGACAAGGGCCTTAAAGAAGTTGAGATCAAAATTGCAAAGATTTCTTTTTCAACTTCTGACCACTTGCTTTCAATGTTTCGCGATTCGTTCGCGCAGTCGGCTGCTCTGGTGAGCAGATCTGACACGGTTTCGACGATCCCCATACACGCTCCCCTGTGTAAAAGAAAAGGCCGGAAACCTCGTAGATTCCGGCCTTTAGCCCACCCATTTCTACTTATGCTGCCGATTCTTCCTTAGCGAAAAGATCGCCAACAATCTGGTCTTTAACTTCATCCGGTTGCGTTAAGAACCATGCAGTTACCCGACTGACAATCTTTGCAGGATTGACATCCCGCAGATTGCCGATTGGGTTGCGATTGAGATGTCGCATTTGCTCGTTACGGAAAGAAACTGGTTCGACGCCTTGCAGCTTGATGGTTACCACCATGGAATCCTCTGGGTACAATAGTTTTATCCTGCACATGTATCATAATACCAACTTTATTTACGCAGTCAACAATAAATCTATAATATTCTAAAAATCTTAGTATATACCAGATACTTTAAAGCAGAACATCTTTACAAGCTGTTTGTGTTTAGTGTATAGTATAAGTACAGCACTAGTTTTTGTGACTTGTGCATTAAAGGAGGATAGCGATGAGCATAGCGAATGAAAAGTTGAAGCCAAGCCAGCATACGCGCTTGCACGCAAACTCGGTTGAGCCGGTTATACAGGCAGTCCGGAAGATAGCGGCCAGACAAGTCATCAAGAATGGCGAGTCGGGCAGGCTCCAAGATCTGATCAACTATGTCATGCTAGCCCTTACGCAAGAAAAGCACAAGGTGCTGGTTGACCAGCTATACGCCGAAGGCAAGGAGGCGTTCAACTACGTGATCGAACACGACGAACTGAAGCCAGGATTCGCTGCCGAGATCCTGGTATAAATCCGTACGCAGAAACCGTTGTACCCTACGAACCCCGCGACTTACGTCTTTCTAATCCGTTGGTCACAGGTTCGAATCCTGTCGGGCGTATTATCTTAATTTACGCGACAGAAAAATTTAATGTCCATTTGACAAAGGATTTACATGGTGAATAAATATTATCTCACCCTCTCATTCCAAACAAATATTCAACAAAATCTGAGGTATAAGTCCGTAAATGTACGGATATATTATAGATACTTCAGACATGGGACGTAAGAAGTCCCTTGTCCCAAACCACTGTCAACACAAGGCTTCGGGCCGTTCCTACATCTATTGGAACGGTACGGAGATATATACGGGCTTATCCGGATCAATCGAGGCGGCTGAGTCATATGCCAAGATGTTGTCGAACATCATGGCTTATGGCGAGCCATGCCCTAAAGTCGAAGTCCAGGTCAAACTCAATGTCGCTACAATCGCCTCAAAATACCTACAGCATGTAAAGCGTACAAAGCCTCCAGACTCCGACGAGGACAAAGCTGTCGCCCGAGTCGTCAAAGATCTTGAGGTTTTTGACTACCCAGCCGAAAAATTCTCGCCTGGTCGTCTTACCGAACTGATTCAGATGTGGGTGGACAAAAGGCTGGCTTTGACGACGGTGAATAAAAAGCACAACTACGTCCTGAATATTTTTCGCTGGGCGGCTCAGATGGACTTGGTCTCGCCGACAGTGTGGTCGGCCCTGCTGACCGTACCAAAGATCAAACCTGGACGATCGTCTGCCAAACAGCCGAAGAAGATCAAGCCGGTTCCGAGCGATGTCGTTGAATCGATCCTGTCTCACTGCCAGCCACGAATCGCCGCTGTCCTCAAGATGCAGCTCTACACAGGCATGCGGTGCGGCGAGGTTCTCAGGATGACGATGGCTGAAATCCACGGGAACATCTATGCACCTTACAAGCACAAGAACCGCTGGAGGAACAAAGATCGAACTGTCCATCTTGGGCCAAAAGCCATGGCCCTGATCAACGAGTGGAAGACGGACGACCCGCACGCACCGCTCTTCACCTCGATGACCTCAGACTACTATGGCCGCTGGATAGAGATCGCCTGCAAGAGAGCCAAGGTTCCTCATTTTACATCCCACCAGATTCGCCACTATCACGCCACAATGGTGCGAGAGAAGTTTGGCCTCGATGCGGCTCAGGCTGCTCTAGGACACTCATCTGCCAAGACTACGGAGATTTACGCAGAGGTATCCACGACGCTGGCCAAGAAGGTCTCGGAGGATGTGGGATGAACCATCTAACGCTTGTTAGTCTGCGCAACATTGTTCAAAAAGGGGGGGGGTAAAATAGGTAAGGTTTGAAAATAGTGTTATAGCCAATTTTTTACTTAGTGTCTTTTGCTCTACACCGTGCAAGCTCATCTTTTAGACAGGCAATCTCTAAGGTCATCTCGGCATAACGAGACCGGCTTTCGTTGACCATCTCGGATATCGCCTTTACTGAAGCCAGGTAGGACTTTTTGACTTCCCTGTAGGATTTCTTCAGCTCGGCCAGTTCCGAGGTGAGCTTTTTGCACTGCACACACTGGATAGGCATTTACTTACTCCTGTTAAGTCACATCAGGGAATCGAACCCTGAGACGAGAATCCCGTAACGTCGGCCATCTGTGACAAGAACAACCCGCTCAAAGGATCGGTTTCTCTGAGCGGGTGTTTGTGCATCCTGCTTGGATTGCCGCATGCTGATCGGGTCGCTATAGAGCGATACTGAAGGGCAATCCAGTGGTCGCTGTACGCTCACCTTTCGGCGATCGCGGAAAGTGTTGAAACGCCACGCACAGCCCTGCCCCGCTATCCATCTGGCAGGCCACTTCCTGTATTGACCAGAATACAAAGAGTTGCGAGTAGAATCAATGGGGTAGCAAGGGAATCCCAGAAGAATTATGGATAAACAAGTGGCCCGTTTGCGTTCGTTGTGTTGCTGGTGGCCAGCGAAAGGTTACCCCATCCGATTGATATGACACTGTTTGACGAAGTTAGCAGATTGCTAGGAGACGCTGTGAGGCAGGCCGGAAAAGTGTAGTGTCCAGCCGTGCCTTTCAAGGGGCCATAGTTGTAAACCCATGGATTATTTGCATTTATCGTGTTATTGGAGGCGACCACTCTTGTTAACGTGATAGTGTTTGTCTGGTTGTTGTACGTGCCGTTTGCAAGATACTTTTTGAATACGACCCTTTTGTAAGTTTCGTATTTGATAGACTCGTACCTCTGTTCAAAACTGTCGTATATTGATGGATAAGCTGGGTTTGCAGGATCTGCCTCATCCCACTGGTAATGCGTCGAACCTGTTGGCCTGTAGCCATCCCCATCGTATCTTAATCCGGCATTTGGAACAAAAGTCCCTTTGCCAAGCGACTCCATGACACCAGCGTACGAAGCTCCTCCGTTGACATTTGGAGTGCCAGTCGGAAATCCTCCTACGACAAAAAACTCCAGGACGCTTACGACGTGAGTCGATACCAGCGACGAAATCGTAGAGTTCATGTCTGCGGCGTACCCAGACCCGCTTCGGTTTAGAAATAGCGTAGACCACTCTATCCCTAGTCCAGGAGAAGACCAGTAGTTTCTTCCAGGCAACAATCTTGGAAACGTATCCTTGGATGTCAAAACCGCTATTGCAGCCTCCAGCGCAAGGCTGTCTTTTGTCAGGTTCGCAGTCGCGCACGAGTTTATTGAAGGCGTGTCCAAGAAGCTCCCGTACACCCATACGTTCTGGTTCCACCTTTGCATCCCTAAAAGCGATTGCTGATTAGAAAAAAAAACCCACTGCGAGGTGTCTGCGTTCCATTTTGCGGGATACCGCTTCATGTCCGTTACGGACACATCGTCGTTATTGAGGCCGGTCGCTGGGTAATAGTCAAGTGTTCCAGAGTCACCGTTATCGAGCCACTCGTAACCGTTTGCTGTCGCTACTTTGATCTGCCTACGCCACGAATAGAAGATCTGGCCGTTTGCCGTACCCTTTTCGGTCATCCGAATCCAGATCGTTTCGTTCGTAGTTGTCGGATCTTCTTGAGGGTTGTTCCTGACCGGCAGATCGTAATTGGACTGGCCCTGAGCGGCCAGCTGATTGATCGACTGATTGACAGAATAGTCCTTCAGACTGCGAAGCTGTTGCTCGACTTCACTTTGCCAGCTCTCGTTCGGCCCCATCTGTCACCTCAAATGATGTTTGGATCTCTTGCGAGATGGTCTTCAAAGCTGTGGAAGTCCCGCATTGGCATCCCAGACCTTGGCTTTGCCGTGGAAAATCCGATGATCGTGTAAGGCTTTCGGCCCGTCTGATATCGCACGTCCGCTGATGTCATCACCAGGGAACACTCCTCAACACCGCTTCCGGTGGATGAGTTGCAACCTTCGGTGACAGTGACGTTAAACCCCTGAAGCGTGCCATTTGCATAAATACCCTTGTAGTCCCACTCAGAAGAGGGGTCTGGAGTGCCGACCACCCATGCAAATCCACCATCGATCTGGGGCTGCTGAACGCTGTCCCACAGCTCTTTTGCGTACTGATCCGCATAGGACTGGTCGCGGTTGTCGTACCAGTCGGGAATGTGGATGATCAGATCTCTGCTCATGCCGTAAATGGTTTTAACCTTGGCCTCGGTCTCTCCAGAGGCAATTGTCCCATTGGCGTCATAGTGAGGGTATACCGCTTCTTGAGTGCCTTCGTACACTGGCAGCAGGGCCTTGATATTGTACGGCACGATCTGGAACGGCTGATCTGTTGTGCCGTTTGCGGCTCCGGTGTCCCATGGTGGAGTCTTCGAGGTATAGTTTCCGGTTGTCCCGTTGTTGTTGGCGTCAACGACCGAAGGCCGATTCAGGACGATAATATTGTTGGTTGGATCAATTCGAAACGATGTCCAGAACGAATTGTACGACCATACCGACCCAGACCTTTGCCGGAACTCCACAAGACACTCGGGATACCATGCCTTTCGGGTTCGGCTGGCATCGTAGGCGATCGAGTTTACGCCAATTTGCGAGAAGCACAGTCCATCGGCTCCGGACGGGAAAACCGTTCCCAAGATTCGCCCCATCCCCTTTTGGGTGGTCATCAGTGAAGATGTTGAGGCAATGCCGTCCAGCTGAACCTTGTACCTTCGCCAGGTTACCGATCCTTTTCGAGTGTAACCGTAAAGCTCATATCGATGCGAATAAGTGTTTAAAGCTGTATCAGCAGGGGGGCGATCCACGTTTGGAGCTGTAGTAATATTACAGGTTGTCGCAGGGCTGAGAAGCTGCTCGTTTGACGAGACAAGAAACTCTCCAGAATCCACGCGAACATCGATACTGGCTCCGCCGACATGATTTGTCAGCTTGCGACGCACAACGATGCGACATTCTCTTCTCGATGCCGTTCCACCGTCAACCATCGTCAGCTCGTCAGCAATCCACTCTTTCAGGTTTGGGACGCTTCTACCTGTGATGTTTCCCGTGTCAGGGACGAGCCGGATTTGATTTGACGGCAGGCTCGTATTCCCCAGCGAGAAATACACGTCTCCCGTTGATAGTAAGGTGCGGCCCCATGTGTAGTCTGAGTGCTTGAACTGCTCTTTTGCCGTCGTGTTTGTCAGGCCCGTGGAGTCAAAATACTCGACAAGAGAGCCGTTGAACCTCAGCAGATCCGGAGAGTCGTCAAGATTGTAGGTCGAACTGCTGCGAGGGATAGACCACTGGCAGTAATATGGAACGACCTTGGGGCCACCGCGAACCATAACTCGGCTGTAAGAGCCAAGAGTTGATTTGCTGTACGAGAACCCGTCGATTGCTTTGTCTTGAAGATCGATCGAAGTTGCAGCAAAAACCCGCATGTCGTAAAACCGGATCAATCCAGTTGGAAGCACAACCATGCCAAAGTTAGGGCAGTATGCATCGAGCGTTTGCTGGATGGATGCGACAGCGTTATCTCCGGAGATCCGGAACTCAAACGGAGGAACCAGCGTGATCTTGTCAAGGTCACTGCTTGTCGTTGCATCAATCTCGGCTGTGACTGCGTTCTGTGCGACACCGTCAATATTTAGCGAGTAAGTTCCCGCTACGCTATTATAGATTGTGCTTGGGACAACCGTTCCGCTGCTGTTCTTAAAGGTGTATGCCCCAATTCCGTTTTTAAATAAGTTGAACGCAACTGCGAACGAACTGAGAACCATTTTTATGGCTCCGCCCAGCGATTTGCCGCCTGTCGTAGGCTGGTATTCGCTGAGTAGCGCGTTCATGTTGAACCGAATTGAATCACTATTGTCAATCGGACTTGTCACAGGGACACGCTCTGCACGCGATACCAGTCCTCTGGCCGCACAAGAGAATGCGTGCCATGGGTTTTCTGGAGTCTCTGTGGGACGTATTTCGTGGACATCGCCACAGAATATCAACGGGCAGTCCGTTACTCCGTTGGGGCTGAATGCAGACGCCGTCACCCGAAAGTCGTGATAAATTCGAACCTCAGCACCCTGCAACGACCAAACATTATCAGGGTTTACCGACGACGGCGCTGAAACGGGGCTTTTCTGTGGCCCTTTTCCGATAACCGCAAATTCCAGGAACGGAGTGCCTTGCAGTTGCCATGTGCGAACAGAACTGATCTGGATGCCCATTGAAGACGGGTCAAGGTTGGCCGGATCAATTGTAGACGGCAATGGGGCCGACCGAATTCTGAAATAGATGTAAGTCTTTGGTGCATTGTTTGGCATTAACGGTTCCCTCTCATGCCAAATCGAGATCGCATCAAAGCCTGTCTACGGAGCATTGCCTGGTGCATCTGGATCTGCATCCTGTTCTGCTGGAACTGGCCGAATGCCATTTGCTGTTCGTCACCCAGCATGCCCATGAAGTTCTGCATCTGGCTCATGCCGTTACTGGCTCCGGAAGCGGCGTCCATTCGGCCTCGGAACTGGCCGTTGCCTTCCATGTAGAGCTGATTGGCAAGCTCGCGAGCCTTGTTGGCCGGAACACCGGAGTTTACTAGATCGCTATAGATCTGGCCCTTCAGGTTGTTTGTCTGTGAGGCTCTTGCGTTGCCGCGACTGCCGTTGGCCTGAATTCCGCCCAGACTGGCCGCGATATTGGCAACGTATCGATCTTTGTTCATGTCAAAGTTGGCTTCCCAGTTTTGCGGGGCGCGACGCTGAACCTCTTTTAGGTCTGCGTTATCCTTTCCGCCTGAGAACTCGATTGCATCTTCGTTTGACGCACCGCTATTTCTGGCAATACCTTGAATCGTTCCTTGGACAGCACGGATGTCGGTAAATGGATTAGACGCCGAGGCTCGCAGCGACTCAATTCGCTTGGCATCGAACGCACTCATATTGCCACCCATATTGACCACAGACTGGGCCATGGACAGGTCGCGGCCCGAGAGCTTGTTGTCCTTGATATCCTGCTGCAAGGCACTGATTGCTTTCGGGTCGCCTGAGAGAGCCTTGGAGATCTGGGAGGCCGAGGACTCGCTGACAGCCTTGCTTTGGGCCAGGTTTGCGGTCATCCGGTCTCCACCCAAGCCTGTCCGGCCAAGAATTTCTCCGGAAGACATGGCTTCTACGGATGGAAGCGAGCGAACACGGGCGATTTCTGATTCTGATGTGCTGCGAGCCTGAGCCGATTGCACATCGACCATCGCTTTGATCGCCTCTTCTCTGTACTTTTTACCTTCGTTGGACTTCTCGCCGTACTTGTCCACGTAGTACATCGCATCAGCGACCTTTTTCTGGGCCGCTTGCGTATCCGAGAGGTCGGGCATGCCCAGAAAGTTTGGGATGACGCCCATGATCTTGTCTTCGCGTTTACCAAGGTCGATGCCAGCACTCTTGGCAAGACCTTCGCGATTGTCGTAAGCCACCATCGCACCAGTGGCAAGCAGGGCCGTGATGCCGGAAACCCGCTCGGCTTTCTCTGGGTTTACGCCAACGGCTGCGGCAAGCCCCTGAGCGGCGAACGGCAAGTTGTTAAGCGCACCCCTGGCTCCGCTGTAATAAATATCCTCAAGACCATAGCCCACAGACTGAATACCCATGGTGATCTGCCAGCGACGCAAACGGGCAGCAGCTCGCTGTTCATGCGTCATGTTTTTGCTGTCTGGGTTGTCCGGATCGACCGCAGCGGTACTCATCCCAAAAAGAGTGTCGCCCAATGTAGATGACGCAGCAGCACTGCTCATTCCTGCGGCAAATGCTGCATTTCCTGTAGCACTTGAGCCGTAGTTTCTGCCACTGCTTTGACGGGCTGAACTGGCAGGGGCTGCTGGCTCGGCGTTTGATTCTGGGCCATAGTACGAGCTGCCCGAAGAGCCAGGAATTGTACCCCCTGTACTTTGACGGGCTGAACTGGCAGGGGTGGAGGAAAATCCGCCACCACCACCCATTCCGCCGCCCACTCCTCCTCCACCTGTCCCACTTCCACCACCCATTCCAGCCTGTTTTTGCAATCCGATCATGCGTTCAAGCTCTGCATTGATCTCTTGGAGCTGGCTCAAAGAGGTCGCGCCAGGCCGGATGTTTAACTGGAAATCGACGACTTGCGACATGGTTAGTCCTTAAGCAGTGACGCTTTCGATATTCCAGTCGAACGTGTTGCAGATGTCTGCGTCCCACATCGCCATGCCTGAGATCTGGGCTGAGAAGATCTCGGGGATCGGCGTGATCGACTGCACCGAGTCAAATCCGGTGGCCCTACCCAGACTAAAGTAGATCCGCTTCCCAGGCGTGACAGGATTGTCAAAAATCACGGCCAGCGAGACCTTTCCGCCATTGATGCTGTCCCGCATATCGAGGTAACGCTTACGCCAGACTGTAGACCCGTAAGCTACCCCGCCGACCGTATCCATGGTTCCTGTGTCGCCGTCAGGATCTGACAGGTCAACCACCATAGAATACTGGACAGCAGTGACCGTCCTCTGAATGCGGTCAAGCGTGCCTGCACTGTGGCTCGTGGATGCCAGAGTGTTCTGGAACGTCAAACTGATGGATCGTACCGTAGTCAGCTTCTTTGTGGCAGCAGGGACGGCCCAGACTGTTTCAGTGCTGTTTGCCACTTGGCTAAAAATGGCTCCACCATTAAAGTCTGCGTAAACGCTCACGTTTTTGAACGTGTATGGAGCAGATGGATAAGCACTACAGGCAGGAACTTTTCCAGTTGTAGGAACGATCCCACCAGCTGGCGTAGCCGTAATCTCTGTGCGGGTCGCACCGACGAGCTGCATGTTCATTTGCACCATCGGATTGGTTGACCCAACCGTCAGGCTGAACTGGCCGATTTTGACACCCTTGTAGCTGTCTGCATAGAGACGCTGCTGGACTGGGTCAGAATCAATATGGCATCGGTCAATCTGGAAGCTCGTGGCATCGCCTGTCGGATTTGTCGTCGCGTTTGCCTTGGCTAACGCCGATCCGATCAGGAATTCTGCTTGTTCAGAGTACAGCTTTGTGCTGAACGCTCCGCCCACTGAATAGCCAACGCATGGCAGCAATCGGACACCACCCTTAGATCCGTAGCTTACGATCGGATAGGCGTTGTTTGTGTCGGTGATGGTCAGCGACCCGTCTTCGATGTCGGGGACGATATAATCCGTACCCAATGTAGCGTTCGCACCGCTATAACCTTGTGCGGTAGGGCCTTTGACTGTGCCGAGAAACTTGGTCTTGGCAGTTGTGCCGTCGTATTCTTTGAGAAAGTGCGCCCAGAAACGTGCCATGCGTTATCTCCTGATCGAGAGGACAATCGAGACCGACCCATTCCCGACCATACATGGCGGGTTTTTGTACTTTGCGTGGTTGATGGCTGGCGAGGAGATGAAGTGTGTCCCGTAGATTGCTCTGCGGTCGCCTTTCAGGGCGTCGTGCATTGCCTTTTCGCCACCAAAAAACTGATCGATTGCAGTCTCGATCACTTCCCAGAGATCTATCACCTGGTATTGGTTTGTCCCTGGAACAATCATCTCTATTTCAATGGAGAAGTTCGCCGAAGTTGATGAGAACGACTGCGGAGACATACCCTGAGACGAGTAAGTGAAACGGACGGCAGGGCATTGCTCTAAAGGTATGACTTCGTGATCGTGAGCGACTCCGTCGTAATCGTCCCATTTCTTGATTACGCCTCTGAGGGTTGGATGCTCCTTGAGATGGCGAATGAACGCCTTCATGAGCCTTGTCCGAATCCCTTCAGGTATTCGCATGTCAAACAATGTTGTTCCTCCCTGTCGAAACCTTGTCAAACCATGCGTTTATCTGCCGCTCAAACTGCGTGTACTCGTAGACAGTCGCTTCGCGAAGATCTCTTGCAGGCATGCCTTTTCGACCCTTTGAGCCTGGCCTGCCGTCGAACAGCTCTTCAAGGAACTCGAACTGCTGGCCATTCTTGTCCACGTTGTAGATATCGTCCCAGCCACACTCGGCTTGGAAGTCGATCCCGCCACCAGACACAGAGACGCCGTAATTCGTGATCACGCGAGACTGGGCGTTGCGTGGAGCCAGTGGAGGCCCCTTTTTGTCTCGGTAGGTGTTGTAATCCACCCTGACTGGCTGCGGATGGTAACTGCTCGATCGGCTGACAGAGACCAGCTCTGAGTCGCCATACTTTGGAGCCGCTTTTGAGATGCTTGCCTGTGATTGCAACGCTGAGAGCGAGACCGGAAGCGATGCGGTCGGCATGCCGGTAGACTGTTGGCTCTGCCGATAATTGGTTTTCTCAAGCTGGCCGTTCTTAGACTTGCCGTTGCCGCCTGCCATGCCTGCCAGAATGCCTGCCTTGTTGCAGATCATCGCCGCAGCAGAGACGCGATATTGCAGTTCTGAGCCAAACTTCTCGCAGTTTAAGGAGTTGAACAGGTTGTTCAGAGCCGTGTAGGAAGTCTCGTTGATCATGCCGTCTGCTTTGGCCTGATCGGCAGATGCGTTTCCTGTGGACTCTGCTGCTGGAGATTGCGTGGAGGCGTTCATATCGTGCATCTCCCGTCTGCAATCCGGCAGTCAACGGTATACGTTGTCGTGCCAAACCCAAGCTCGTCAAAGTGTGCGACAGCACTCTGCATGATCGAATTGGCTCTGTAGAACTGCTTCTGGGCGATCTCCTGATAGCTGCCTGTGGTGGGCGTGCTGGAGAGCGAGTCAGTGATCAAATAAAGAGCGTAATGCGATGCGGCGTCACGGATTGCAGGGCTTACGATCAGCTTGTCGTTTGCAAGCAATGTCTCGACATGCGTTGAGCCGTAGCTCTGAGGTGGGACAACACCATAGAACACGGCATTCCGGCCATAAAAGTTGCTGCTTGAGCTAGACCGGAGTATGCAGGAGTCGACCCACACTTTGGCGCGATACCGCTGCCTGCTAAAACCGGATAAGTCGTTGTCTGTATGCGTTGACTCCAGATACGGAGCTTTTTCCAGCAGATCGCCATAATCGCAGTAAAGCCTGAGATCACCGACCAGCCCGTTTGTGGGCGATGGATTGATTCGGATAAACCCGCGATAAATTTCGCGAGCTGATGGGTAACATGCCTCGTTGTTTGGGTCGAGCAGGACTCTTATCGAATAAATGCCTGGAGTGGCGTTCAGCTCGGGGATCTGGATCTGGTACTCGCCTTCGGAAGGCTGAGACCATGTGGCTGTGGGATCTTGTCTGGTATCGACACCAGAAAACCCTGTCGATATTTCGACCGACAGGATCTCTTTTCCGGTGAAACCTGAAATTGCGTAGGCATCCTCGCCGTAGATGCGGCGAGTGAAAGTCCGTGCCACGCCCTGGCTACAATCCAGAATCTTGCGATCAAGAGGTTGAGGCTCAGTGAACATGACACGGACTCCACGACAGGAGGTCTACTTGGATCAAAGAGCGGTTAGGAATGGAGTCCGGCTGCGGACAGCAAACTCTGGACGATAGACCATGGCTCCGAAGAGCGTGTCGAACGTCAGGATGTAGGTGAACTGCTTCGGATCGTAGCTCACCATGAAGCGGACAGGGATGCCGCGATAGTAAGCCATCGAAGCCTGGACGCCCACGGATGGGGGTGGGAGTTCCAGAGGCCGGTAAGCCACAGCGATGGCTCGCTTGTGGAACATGATGTTGTGGTAACGCTGCTTGCCAGCGTTTGTGCTGGTTCCGACTTCCATCGGAATGTCCAGATCCCAGTCCACGTTGACACCAAAGGTGGTGTTCACGCGAGCCGAGGTTCGGACGCCAGCGGCGATGCCTTCACCCACCGATGTCTGAGCTGTCCACTCAGCATCTGTGATGATGTTGGTGTACGTCGAAGGACGCACAAGCAAGTGCATGTTGGCAGTGTCGTCGGTAGGGCATTTCGCCTCCGTCAGAGCCTGCCACATCTTTGCCAGCGTTGCGATTGGAAGGTTGTGGGCCGTTGTGGAAGGTGTATCGACAGGAGCGATGCCCTTGTTCTTCAGGCCTTCCCATTCCGCCGTGGACATGCCGTTGTCCGGTGTTGACGGGTTCACTCGGAACAGCGAATCGCCGTTCGGTGTTCCAAACAGCGTGGCTCCACTGCCGTTGTAGATCAGAGTGGCGATCCGCTTGTTCACATAGGTCGTGAACTTCTTGATCGCTTCGTCGATG
>Ga0209356_1000220_pt1 | contig 22628 bp, 25 predicted proteins | sample LauGreFaBDMM15SN_2_FD_188213 | JGI IMG/M metagenome (GOLD analysis project Ga0209356, IMG submission 188213) | Freshwater lake microbial communities from Lake Michigan, USA - Fa13.BD.MM15.SN (SPAdes) (version 2) | ecosystem: Environmental > Aquatic > Freshwater > Lake | place: Lake Michigan, USA...
TTACCACCCGAGCCAAATACTCAATATTTACTTGGTGAACAATCCCAGTTCCAGGTGGCACAACTTTAAATTCATCAAATGCACTTTGTCCCCATCGTAAAAAGCGATACCGCTCTTTATTTCGCTGATACTCAATATCAACATTCTGCTCAAATGCATCTTTAGTACCGAAAAGATCTGCAATCACTGAGTGATCAATTACTAACTCCGCTGGGGAGAGTGGGTTCACCTTTGCTGGATCCCCACCTAGATCTGCTATTGCCTCTCGCATTGTTGCCAGATCAACGATGCATGGCACACCTGTGAAATCCTGCATAATCACTCGGGCGGGTGTGAATTGAATTTCGGTATCAGGTTCAGCTGATGGATCCCAGTTTGCAAGTTTTTTTATCTGGTCAGCGGTAATATTCGCGCCATCTTCAGTACGAAGTAAATTCTCAAGAAGTATTTTTAAACTAAACGGTAAATCCTTTGCTTCAGCAAAAGCTGTAATATCAAATATTTCATAGGTCGCACCGGCTGCTTCTAATGTGGTTTTGGCCTTAAATGAGTTCTTACTCAACGCCTTAAACCTCTTTTCCCCTATTTCTAACCTAATCCTATCTTGTTACTGGTGAAAAACTAGCCACGCACTCTATGTGCTGAGTCATTGGAAAAAGATCAAAGGCTTGGATGTGATCCAACTTATAACCACTTTCCGCCAAAGTTTTAGCGTCTCGGGCCAACGCAGCTGGATCACACGCAACATAAAGTATTTTTCTTGGGCCAAATTTAACCATCTGTTTAACTACTACCTCACCGGCACCAGTTCTTGGTGGATCTAGCAGGATCAAATCTGCTCGCTTAACAATTGGCAACTGCTGGGCAACTAAACCTTGCAAAATCTTAACATTTTGCTTATTTGCAAATATTCGTCTGGCATCTGAAACAGCTGTTTTATCACTCTCAATTAAGGTGACAAAACCTTGCTCACTAACCTCTTTCAGGATTGCTGCTGCAAATAAACCAACGCCGGAGTAAAGATCACAAATGTGATCATTTTTCTTGATATCAAGTAAGGAAATCACCGCTTTAACTAATTCAACTGGCGCAGCCTTATGGCTTTGCCAAAAGGCATTTGGTGAAATTTTAAAGGAGTTACCACCTACTTGTTCAACAATTTGAGTTGGTCCACTAATGCTTCTGCCTGATCTCATAACAGAAACCTCATTAGTGCTTGAAACGGCAACCTCAACTCTGGCATCAGATTTCCAAGTACGAGTTGCTAGGCCACTAACATCCATTCTGGAATCGGCGATTAAGCAATCTTTAATCTCAATTACATCATTACTTCTAGCTCCAAAAAAACCAATCTGACCATTGGCAGAAACGGCAAAATCCATTCGAGTTCGCCAATGCAGGCCATCTGTTGGTTCCACCGCACTAACTTTTAGATCAAACCCAATCTGATCTAGATCTATTTTTCCAATGCGTAAAAATTGTTCTTTAACTATGTTTGCTTTAAGTTCCCGCTGCTTTTCAAGTGTTATGTGTTGGAAATCGCAGCCACCACAGCTACCGGCATACTTACATGGCGGTGAAATCCGATCAGTTGATGGATTTATTACCTCAATAACATCTGCGTGGGCAATTTTTGCACTAACTCCAGTAATTTTTATCTTCACTAATTCATCTGTTATGCCGTGGCGGACAAAAATAACTTGTCCGTTATAACGTGCGATGAAGTGTCCGCCATGTGCAATCGGGCCAATTTGGACCTCAATTACTTGACCAATTTTTAACCGCTCCTGAGCGTTCAATTCCATAGGAGTGAGCCTATGGGTGTAAGTTGTACTTTGTGCACGTTGTAATTATGGGTTGCGGCCGAGTCGGCTCCACATTGGCGGTAGATCTACAAAAAGCTGGTCACACCGTTGCGGTGATTGATCAAAACCGAGAAGCCTTCCGAAGATTAGGTGCTGATTTCAATGGTCGCACAGTTGCCGGAGTTGGCTTTGATCGAGACACACTTTTAGAAGCTGGCATTGAAAAGGCAGATGCATTTGCTGCCGTATCAAATGGTGATAACTCAAATATTTTAGCTGCACGTGTAGCCAGAGAGAATTTTGGCGTAAAAAATGTTGTTGCGCGTATTTATGATCCAGGCAGAGCTGAAATTTATCAACGGCTTGGTATCCCAACTGTAGCAACCGTACTTTGGACCACCGATCAAATTATGCGAAGACTTACACCAGATGGCACAAAATCTGAGTGGCGAGATGCAACTGGAAGTGTGCAATTAGTTGAGGTAAACCTGCATAAGGGTTGGTATGGTGAACCAGTTTTCTTAATTGAGAAAAATACCAGCGCTAGAGTGGCATTTATAACCCGCTTAGGTGAAGCGCTGCTGCCAGATGAGCACACAGTTCTGCAGGAAGGTGATCTTGTTCATCTACTTATCGGAGAAAAAAATATTTCTAGCACCGAAAAAACTCTAGCTAAATCACCAGTGGGTGAGAAATGAGAATTGCGATTGCTGGGGCTGGAAATGTGGGCAGGGCGATTGCACGAGAGTTGCTAGAAAATGGCCATCAAGTTCTGCTGATAGATAAGGATCCAAAGGCATTAAAAATGGATTCTGTTCCAAGCGCGGAATGGTTATTAGCAGATGCTTGTGAAATAACCGCTTTGGATCAGGCCAAGCTGGATAACTGCCAAGTTTTAGTAGCTGCAACTGGTGATGACAAAGTAAATCTTGTTGCCTCACTTTTAGGTAAGACTGAGTACGGCGTACCAAGAGTGGTTGCTCGAGTGAATCACCCGAAAAATGAATGGATGTTTGACTCTGCCTGGGGTGTTGATGTTGCAGTTTCTACCCCAAGAATTATCTCTGCCCTGGTTGAGGAGGCGGTAAGTGTTGGCGATGTAGTACGGCTATTTTCCTTTAGAAAAGGTGAGGCAAACTTAGTGGAGATAACTTTGCCAGATACCGCCGCCTGCTGCGGAAAAACTGTTGGTGAGGTAGAACTTCCAGAAGATGCCAGCATTGCAGCCATTGTTAGAGATGGTCATGTGCTGACGCCAAAAGATCATGATGTTTTTACCGCAGGTGATGAACTACTTTTTGTGGCATCAGCCAAAGCTGAGGCACAGTTAAAGGCTTGTTTTATTTAATTTACTTTAGTTGTTGGCGTTTTTCTTAGAATTTGCCAAGTACCCCACGCGGTTAATATAAATAGTGGATACCCCATAAACAATCTAGCGGTACCAAGTGCGTTCACATTTCCGCTTTGATAAAGTGGGTATTGAATCAGTAATCTGGCAACAAACATACCCACCCATAACCAACCAGCCTTTATGTAAGCATTTAATCTAGCTGGATCTTTGCGCCACATTAAGTTCTCTCCCAGAATGGGTCCCAGCGTTAAGCCCAATATTGGCCACTTAATTAAATTGGTGACTGTATACATCAATGCATATCCAGCATTTATCCATAATCCAGGCAAATAAAAATCAGCAGCGCTGCCACTTCGCTTGGATATTAATGCACAAATTGCAACTCCAATTAAGCCAGAAAATGCATGCTGAACAGTTTCTCGCTTGAGCAAGCGGATTAGTGTTAAAAAAATTGATAATCCAACAGCAGCGTAAATAGCAGCATTTATTTCTCTACTTGATAAGTTAAAGACAATTAAAAAAACTAAGGCAGGAAGTCCTGAATCTATTAGTCCACGTTTACCACCTAGTGCATTAACAACCTTGTCTTTATCCTCGCTATGTCCTTCGTAACTCATGATCCAGTTGATCCAAACCCACCAGTTGCTCTTTCAGAGCCAGGTAACTCTTTTACTTCAATAAATTCAGCTCGTTCCACTCTTTGAATTACCAACTGAGCAATTCGGTCTCCTTTTTTAAATGAGACCGGGTTGGTCAAATCATGGTTTATCAGAATTACCTGTAGTTCACCGCGATATCCAGCATCAACTGTGCCAGGAGTATTAACCATGGATATTCCGTGCTTAATTGCCAACCCTGATCTTGGGTGCACAAGTGCTACATAACCATTTGGTAGGGCAATGCTTATGCCGGTAGGAACTAACAATCGCTCCCCTGGATTTATTGTGAAATCTATTCGGGTAGCAAGATCTGCTCCTGCATCACCACCCTTCGCGTATGAAGGCATTGGCATTGTTGGATCAAGACGCTTAATTAATACCTCGGTCATGGATTTATATCAAAATCTGGGTCAACAAATGCCATCAGCTCTGGGTGCTTAACCAAATGATCTTTGTATTGTTCGGTTAGATTTTTAATAAAATGCTCCATTGGCACTGAAATAAATAATGCAGATGCCTTCACGGCAATCTCACCAGTTGCCGAGTCTAATCGTCCCTCAGCTTGGGTATAGATCTTTCTACCTGCTTGCCCAGTAATTCTGGCATCAATATAAAGTGTTCTTCCTATCGGAACTGGTAATAAAAAATCTGTTTCTAATCTGCCGGTGACTGCTGGAGTTCTTATCAACCACATCAACTTGCCTAGCGCTTCATCAAATGCAAGTGAGAGTAAGCCGCCATGTGCAAGTCCAGGTGCACCTTGATGATCTTCAGTTACAGTAAATTTTGCAGTTAGATCTAAAGATTCACCTGCAATAGCAATTAGGTGTAAACCAGTTTTGTGTAATTCACCACAACCAAAGCAATGACCAAAATGTGATGAAATTTGTGAACCAACTGCAGGCGCTTTTGGATGTCTGCCTGGCATGACCGCATCTGCAGGTGGAGTGGTGGATGCGATACGGCTCATTGGCAGAGCGTATCCTTTATCTCATGGCTAGATCTAATTCAAAATCTGAATATGCTGAACGAATTAATTGGCCGAGTTGGCTTTGGGCTTTTTTAGCGGTGATGGTTGGCTCAATTTACCTAACCATTTGGGCTCCATTTGGGCATCTAAGTGCCGCACTTATTTCACTACTGATTACTATTTGTTTAATTTATAGCGCGAAAAAAACAGCTCTTGAGATCGTTTTGGTTAATGATTGGATTTATGCCGCAGATGCAAAGATCCAACTCAAGTACATTAAGAAAGTTAGTGCGTTAGATAAGAAGCAGTTTATTAAGTTGCGTGGGCCAGATGCTGATCCAGCAGCCTTTAATGCCACAAGGTTTTGGGTCAATACTGGAGTAAAGATTGAATTAAATGATAAGAAAGACCCAACTCCATATTGGTTAGTTTCCAGCAAAAAAGCAAAGCAACTTGCAACTAAATTAAATTAATCGCAATCGCTACAAACTGCTTTCAAGCCTTCACCACGGGACTTTTGATTAATATGTTTTACTAAGAAGCAACGAGAGCAGGCGAACTCATCCTCTTGTTTTGGTACTACCTTTACCGTTAACTCCTCGCCAGATAAATCAGCACCTGGCAACTCAAGACTTTCTGCGGCTTCAGCCTCGTCAATATCAACCTGACCAGATTGTGCATCCGCTCTTCTAGCCTTTAACTCTTCAAGTGATTCTTCATGTAACTCTTCATCGGTTTTTCTGGGGGTATCGTAATCAGTTGCCATCGCTCACCTCCCTCTACCTACATAAAATCAAATTCATTTTTCTTTAGAGTAGCTATTACTCCAACTGGGCGGATAATCCCCTATAAGAGATGCATGTGCCTAATCAACGCTAGGCGTGTCGGGATTATTCCTCTTTTAGTTGCTGGGTTCGACGCTCAGCCTGGGCTTTACGCCATTTAGCAATCTGCCCATGATTTCCAGAGAGCAAAATTTCTGGAACTGCAAGTCCGCGCCACAATGCTGGCTTTGTGTAATTTGGATACTCAACTAATAACTCTTCATCATTTCCAGTAATTGAATGTGACTCCTCTTTTAACGAGTCTGGATTTCCAATCACACCTGCAATCAATCTTGCAGTTGCCTCAATTATCACCATGGCTGCAACTTCACCGCCACCTAAGACATAATCACCAATAGAAACCTCATGGAGATTGAAATTCTTTTTGCCTGCATAATATTCACCAACTCTGGCATCAATTCCTTCATACCTACCGCAGGCAAATACTAAATGCCGCTTTGCAGCAAACTCACTCGCCATTTTTTGATCAAATTTTTTACCAGCTGGAGTCAGAATAATTAAATCTACCTGATCCTTATCATTAGTTATTTGATCAATAGCACTGCCCCATGGCTCAGCCGACATAACCATTCCTGCACCACCACCATAAGGGGTGTCATCGACTGAATGGTGAGTATCTGTGGTTTGATCACGAAGGTCATGAATATTTATTTGCAACAAACCCTTATCTGCTGCCTTACCCAATAAGGATAATTTCAAGGGTGCTAAGTACTCAGGAAAGATAGAGATTAGGTCAATTCGTAACATCTAATAATCCTTCCGGTGGATCAACCACAATTTTCTTAGTTGAAACATCAATTGAAATAATAATCTTCTTCACCATTGGAATTAGCACTTTTTTGCCATTTTTAGCAACTGATAATAGATCCTGACCTGGCAACTTAACTATTTCATCTACTTCACCAATTAATTCATCACTCTGCAGAAATACCTGGCAACCTAGTAATTGTTGGTAGTGGTACTCACCTGGTGATAGCGAAGTGATATCTACTTCGGCTGAAATCATCTGATCTCTTAGCTCCTCAATTTGGTTTCGATCAATAATGCCATCAAAGGCTAAAAGAAGAATTTGATTGTGCCAACGGGCTGATCGAATTGTTAAATCTTTACCATTATCTAAACTGAGTTTAGCGCCTACCTTAAAGCGCACATCTGGATCATCAGTTTGAACCTGAACTGTTGCTTCACCAAGGACACCATGTGCGCGGCCAATGCGACCTACGACAAGTTGCAAATTAACGAACCTCGTCTGCCTCGATTAAATCAACTCGAACTGATCGGCCAGCAAGTGCACTCATTACGGTACGAAGGGCTTTAGCAGTTCGCCCGTTTCGCCCAATTACCTTGCCAATATCATCTGGGTGAACTCGTACTTCAAGAGTTGTTCCACCACGATTATTCTTTTCAGTGATTACAACCTCAGCTGGATTATCAACAATACCTTTAACTAAATGTTCTAACGCTTCGTCTATCATCGCTACTCTTTTTTACTTGTCTCTTTTTCAGTCTCGGCCGCTGATTCTGCTGCAGCGACAACTACATCCTCAGATTTAACTTCAGCAACTGGCTCATCTACTTTAACTGGCTCAACAACCGCAGCTGCCTCACCAACCTCTGGGACTGAGACTTTCTTGGAAACTACTGGTGGTACATACTCTGGCTCGATAATAATTTCACCATCTGCGCCACGACGCTCTTTAATTTTTGTTGCCTTACCGCGCAGATTGCGCAGGTAATAAAGCTTGGCGCGACGAGCTGATCCGTGGCGAATAATTTCAATTCTTTCAATTACTGGCGTATGTACTGGAAAAGTTCTTTCAACTCCAACACCGTATGAAATTTTACGGATAGTAAATGATTCACGAATTCCAGAACCAGAACGTGCAATAACTACACCTTGGAAAACTTGAATACGGCTTTTCGCTCCTTCAATAACCCTTACATGTACTTTTAATTCATCTCCAGGACGAAAAGATGGGATGTCCTTGCGCAATGAGGCGGCATCTACAGCATCTAACACGTTCATAATTTGTCCTAGTCATTAAATTTATAGGTAGCAAGATTTTTTTGCTAAGTGCGTATCCTGCCACAGCAGGGGTGATTAGATCAATTTGAGATCAAATCAGCGGCAAAAGCTGAGCATGCAGGGTGGGTCCGGCGCATACGACTAGATCAGAGTTTGGTAGACCGCCACCTCTGCCGGAGATAACCGCACCCGCCTCAACTGCAATCAATCCACCAGCTGCGTGATCCCACTCTTTTAAGGATGCTTCAAAATATCCATCAAGTGCTCCCATAGCAACATAACAAAGATCAACTGCTGCTGCGCCATTTCTTCGTAAATCTCTAATCTTTGGCAACAACTTAGCCATTGCCTCACCTTGACTAATTCGCAAATTTAAATCATAAGCAAAGCCTGTTGCCAATAATGCTTTTTCAAGTAATACAGGTTCATTGCACTTAATTTTTACACCGTTATAAGTTGCACCTTCACCTCTCACCGCACTCCAAAATCCATCAACACTAGGGGCATAAACCACTCCAACAATTACGCCATCTTTATCCTTTGCGGCGACTGAAACATTCCATCCAGGTAGGTTGTAAAGATAATTCACAGTGCCATCAAGGGGATCAATCACCCAAGTTATTCCAGAAGTACTTTCCTTAGCACTACCTTCCTCAGCGATAATCCCATCATCTGGCCGAAGATTAAGAATTTGCTTAACAATTAGCGCCTCTGCCTGCTGATCCATCTGTGTTGCAAAATCAACGGCAGAACTTTTCTCCGTAAAAGTAAAGGCATCTGGTCGCTTCATTAAATGCGATCCAGCTAAATGTGCCACCGATTCGGCAATCTTAAGTAATTCCGCCCTCACCAGGTTATCTAAGCATGAAAAGATGCCGCACTCTGTGAGTGGCTTATTTATCCCCCCGTTAAATTGTGGCAATCTACTCTCATGAGCGAGCCAACGGATCTGCGGTTAACTGGTAAATCTGCCGATGGTGCCAATCTTGAGTTAGTTGATCAGGTTGGAAATCAATACCAGCTGCGGATAAGTGATGGCCTGCGGGCAACTGTTAATCAACCTCGTCTTTCTGCTGTTTCAGATATTCAAGAAAGTGTAACTACAACTGTAAAAGAGGTGCAGGCAAGATTACGAGCTGGTGAATCTATGGATTCAATTTCTAGAACTACTGATTGGTCAATTGAAAAAATAGAAAACTATGCTGGTCCGATCTTGCAGGAGCGCGCATTTATTATTTCGCAAGCACTTGCTACTCAAATTCGCCGTGAGCCTCATGCGCCATATCTTGAAACTGCTGTTGCTAATCAGCTAGCACCCCGTGGAGTTGATATGAATACGATCGAATGGAACACACACCGCACAGCTGATGGAAATTGGCAACTAACTCTTTACTATCCACTTCGCGATGGTTCACCCGAAAATGCAAAAGGTGAGGCAGTTTGGCTATTTAATTTAGGCAGAAGAACTTTGTCAGCTGATGATGATGGCGCAAGGTGGATTGGTGGTGAGGTTAAACAAAAAGCCCCAGTTCAAACTTATGGGAATGTTCCAGTAAGTGAAGCACCAAGATTGGTTTCAATCAGAGAGGATGTCACTCCTTATGCGCCAACTAGATTAGTGATAGTTGATGAGAGCCTTGAGAGTGAGCAAATAGATGATGAAGCACAGCGTGATGGTGTTACCAAAAGAATTAAGATTCCATCTTGGGATGACATTATGTTTGGGAAAAAAGATCCAGACTAAGTAAGTAAAAGCGGGATCGCAACCTCAGTATCTGTTACTCCCCCATGGTGGCCCACCATTGATGTCTCCTCTTTAACTCTTGCTGGATCCACCAAAATTAAATCACCGTTAGCGATTGCAATTAAATCACCCATACGATCTGATGAATCCTGGGTGACTACTGGTCCAAATAATCCTGTTGTAATTGCATCTTGCCTACTTAATATCTTTGCCTTGTCACCAAAAAACTCCTGCCATTGTGTAATAGTTTCTGCCAAAGCACCTGCCTCAACATAGATATGCCTTGCCCTTGGTTCACCACCAATTAATGTCACATTTTCAAGTAATTTATTATCTTGCCCCAAAATTATCTGCTCGGTGCTATTTATCATTCCATGATCTGAGGTGATCCAAATTCGCGTCCCAGCAGGTGCTGATTGTTTAATCTTGGTGATAAATTCAGAAATATATTCAAATGCAGTAAGCCACTTATCAGATCCAACTCCATCACTGTGTCCAGCAGAATCTAAATTATTTAAATAGGTATAGACAAAGGAGGGTTGCGGTTTTAAAGCAAGATGTACGGCAGTAACCATCTCTTCAATACTGTTTGCGCCCACATACTTTGCACCACGCAATGCAGCCTGCGTAAATCCACTGCCTTCATATCTTTTAGCTGCAACATGCGTAACTGAGATGCCAGCATTTACTGCCCGCTCAAACATAGTTGGAATTTTTTGCCAGATAACCGGATCTACTCGCTCATCCCACTTAAGTGCGTTCAGTAAACGATTATCACTTCGTGGCACCCTTACGGTGTAGCCAAGCATGCCATGTAAGCCAGGCAGCACGCCGGTTCCAAGAGTTGAGATGCTGGTGGCAGTTGTCGATGGAAAATCAGTATAAATAGTTTTAATCTGTTTAAGCTCTTCAAATATTGAGAACTGGTCAGCAAATTTATTAATTGCATCCTGCCCCATGCCATCGATTAATACCACGCACTCTCGCATCTGCCCTTGGCCAAGGGATAAATAATCATTTGTATCAGCAAGATTTAATGATGAGAATATTGAGTTGATTAGATGGGATAAACCAAACTGATCATTTAATTTCCTACTATTCATAGCGCAAGGATACCTAGATGAAGAAATTACTAAGTAATGGGCTTGTCGCGAAGAAGAAATTGATGAAATATTGGCAAGATACTGCCTATGGCCAAGACACCCAAAGTAGTTGTAGCTAAAGCAGGGGAAAACCCTGGCCGCATAATTGATATTGATGTTGCCTCTGAAATGTCTGAATCATTTTTGGAGTATGCCTATTCGGTAATTTACTCAAGGGCTTTGCCTGATGCTCGCGATGGTTTAAAGCCAGTACAACGTCGCATCTTGCATCAGATGAATGCGATGGGACTTCGGCCAGATAAAGGTCATGTGAAATCTGCTCGAGTTGTGGGAGATGTAATGGGAAAGCTTCACCCACATGGTGATGGCGCAATATATGACGCGATGGTTCGTATGGCACAATCTTTTTCAATGCGCCTGCCATTAATAGATGGTCATGGAAATTTTGGCTCCTTAGATTCTGGTCCAGCAGCCATGCGATATACCGAATCTCGGCTTGCTCTATCAGCCATGTTGATGGTGGATGAATCAGATGAGGACACTGTTAATTTTGGTGCGAATTACGATGGTCAAATTCTTGAACCGCAGGTTTTACCAGCGGCTTTTCCTAATCTATTAGTAAATGGTGCAACTGGAATTGCAGTAGGTATGGCCACAAATATGGCGCCCCATAATCTGGGTGAAGTTATTGCAGCTGCAAAGCATTTAATGGAAAACCCAAAGGCAACTTTAAAACAATTAATGAAATTTGTACCAGCACCAGATTTTCCAACAGGTGGTTACTTAACTGGCACCGAAGGCATTGCTGAGGCGTACGCCAGTGGCCGTGGCTCCTTTAAGGTGCGAGCAACTGCGGTTATTGAAAAAGTCTCTGCCCGTAAACAAGGATTAGTAATAACTGAAATGCCATACAACATTGGGCCTGAAAAAATAGTTGAAAAGATCGCTGATTTAGTTAAGGCAAAAAAGATCCAAGGCATTTCAGATATTGTAGATCTATCAGATGGTCAATCTGGCACCAAGGTTGTAGTTGAGATCAAAAATGGTTATGAACCCATCGAGGTCCTAGAAAATCTTTATCGCCTCACCCCTATGGAGGATGCCTTTTCTATCAACGCAGTGGCGCTAGTAAATGGAAAACCACTGACCTTAGGATTAAAAGATCTGCTTCAAGTATTTATTGATCACCGAATTGAGGTGGTCAAGCGCAGATCAATCTTCCGTAAGGCTAAAGCACAGGCAAGGTTAAATTTAGTAGATGGCCTGCTCAAAGCAATTGTAGATATTGATAAAGTAATTAAATTAATCAGGGCAAGTGAGGATGCAACTGTTGCCAAGGCTGGTTTAATCAAAACATTTAAATTAAGTGATGAGCAAGCAACCTATATTTTGGATATGCCACTGCGCAGATTGACCAAGATGAGCAAAATCGAACTAGAGAATGAAGCCAAAGAATTAAAGGCTACAATCTCCTCCTTAACTGCAATCCTAAAAACTGAGGAGAGCATCAAAGCTAAAGTGTCCGAGGAGTTGTCTGAAGTTGAAAAGAAGTACGCATCCCCTCGCCGCACCCGCCTTGTTGCATAAGCAACTTTGATATCAACTAACGCCCTAGAACTTCGCGCTGCCGCAAGGCTTCTGGTTAAGGATGTATCGGTTCGAATTAATCATGGTGACCGGATTGGTTTTGTTGGTCGAAACGGCGCTGGTAAATCTACGTTGGCAAAGGTTTTAGCTGGTGAAACTATGCCAGCAGGTGGAATTGTTAATCGAGTCGGCAAAATTGGATACCTGCCACAAGATCCTAGAACTGGTGAGGATCAAGGCAATGTAATTGACCGAATTCTTTCAGTTCGAGAGCTAGATCAAATCACTAAGCGAATGCGAGCAGTTGAAGAGGAGATGGCAACCTCGCAAGGTGTGGAATTAGAAAAAGCGATGGAGCGCTACACCAGAGTGGAGCATGATTTCTCCGCAGCCGGTGGCTACGCCGCATCAGCTGAGGCAGAGGCAATTGCATCCTCATTAGGTGTTCCTAACAACTTATTTGACCAACAATTAAGCGCACTATCAGGTGGTCAGCGTCGCAGAATTGAATTAGCACGAATCTTGTTTTCAGGTGCGAAAACGCTTATTTTAGATGAACCAACAAACCACTTAGATGCCGACTCAATCATCTGGCTGCGTGAGTTTTTGATGAAGTATCCAGGCGGGCTAGTGATTATTAGCCACGATGTTAACCTGATTGAAACTGTAGTAAACAAGGTTTTCTATCTCGATGCCAATCGAAATGTTATCGATGTCTATAACATGAGTTGGAAAAACTATTTAATTCAGCGTGAAGCAGATGAGCACAGAAGAAAACGTGAGCGGGCAAATGCGGAAAAGAAGGCAGAGATCTTGCAAAAGCAAGGCGAGAAGATGCGCGCAAAAGCTAGCAAAGCAACCGCTGCGCAAGGAATGCTTAGGCGTGCTGAGAAGTTAAGAAGTGGATTGGAGGAGGTTAGAAAGGTTGATCGAGTAGCAAAACTTCGCTTTCCTACTCCCTCCCCTTGTGGCAAAACTCCAATTACCGCTGCTGAATTATCTAAATCCTATGGCTCACTTGAAATCTTCACCGATGTTGAATTGGCAATTGATAAAGGCTCTCGAGTTGTAATTTTGGGATTAAACGGTGCTGGTAAAACAACCTTACTTCGAATTCTTGCCGGTGATTTGGAACCAGATACTGGACATGTGGAAGCTGGCCATGGTTTGAAAATTGGCTACTACGCCCAGGAGCATGAAACCTTAGATTATGAGCGCTCAGTTTTAGAGAACATGCTTAGTGCCACCAAAGATATTAGAGAGCCAGAGGCAAGAAATGTTTTGGGTTCATTCCTATTTACTGGTGATGATGTCCATAAGCCAGTGAAGGTACTAAGTGGTGGTGAACGAACAAGATTAGCTTTAGCTCTTCTAGTTGTTAGTGCAGCAAATGTATTGCTGCTCGATGAGCCAACAAATAACTTAGACCCAGCATCTCGTGAGGAAATTCTTGGCGCACTTGCTGAGTATCAAGGCGCAGTAATTCTTGTTTCCCACGATGCTGGCGCAGTTGAAGCATTAAAGCCAGAACGGGTATTGCTGCTGCCAGATGGTGATGAGGATTTATGGAAAGAGGAGTACTTCGATCTAGTTACGATTGATTAAGCGTCAATCCGCTCCCGATCAATATCAGCATTTGAAATAAACTCTTTACGAGGTGCAACCTCATTGCCCATTAATAACTCAAACATTGCTTCAGCCTTTGTCACATCTTTCATCGTAATTCTTCGCAAAGTTCTCTTATCTGGATCCATAGTTGTTTCACGAAGCTGATCAGCATCCATCTCACCTAATCCTTTATAACGCTGGATTGGCTCTTTCCATCTTTTGCCATCTTTTTTAAGAGCAGTGATAACTTTCTTCATCTCATCATCAGAGTAGGTGTAGTGAACCTCCCCTTTCTTGCCACCAATGACATCAATTCGATGCAACGGTGGGATTGCGGCAAATACTCGACCCGCCTCAACTAATGGGCGCATATAAGAGTTGAATAAGGTTAGAAGCAAACAACGAATATGAGCGCCATCCACATCAGCATCTGACATCAAAATTACTCGGCCATATCTAGCATCATTGATATCAAAAGATTTTCCACTACCAGCACCGATTACCTGAATAATTGATGCACACTCATTATTTTCTAGCATCTGTGAAAGCGATGCTTTTTGAACATTAAGTATCTTTCCGCGGATTGGCAGGATCGCCTGAAACTCTGAGTTTCTAGCAGCTTTAGTTGTTCCTAAGGCTGAGTCACCCTCAACAATAAATAACTCAGTTCGCGCAGCCTCATCTGATCGACAATCAGATAATTTCGTGGGAAGTGATGAGCTCTCTAATGCATTTTTACGCCGCTGTAAGTCCTTATGGGTTCTAGCTGAAATTCTTGTTCTAGAGGCATTTGCAATCTTTTCTAGGATTAATCGCCCAGTTGCCTTATCAATTCTCTTACCAGTATTGAAAAATGCTTTCATTTCATCTGCAACCACCTGGCTAACTATTTTGGTAGCAGCAGCTGTTCCCAATACCTCTTTGGTTTGTCCCTCAAATTGTGGTTCTGACATACGTACTGTGACAACCGCAGTTAATCCCTCCTGCACATCATCTTTAATTACATCAATCTCATTATTTTTTAAAGTCTTGGTGGCCCGTAATGCATCATTTACCGCTTTGGTAATCGCTCGCTCAAAGCCTTGAACATGAGTACCACCCTTTGGAGTAGAAATAATATTTACAAAGGAGGAAATAGTTGCTTCATAACCATTGCCCCATTGCATCGCAATATCTACACCCATCTCACGATCCACCTCAGTTGGGGTCATGTGCCCCTTTTCATCCAAGATTGGAACATTTTCAGTATATGCACCACCTCCTGAAATTCGTATTACCTCTCCAACTGGATCATCTGGCCGCAAAAATGAACAAAACTCTGAGATGCCACCTTTATGAAAAAATGTCTCACTGGTTTTTGCTTTTGCTCTATTGTCATTAACAATCAAAGTTAAGCCGGGTACTAAATAAGAGGTTTGTCTTGCCCTGGCATATACATCTTCAATTGCAAGGGAGGCTTCTTTTAAGAATATTTGCTTATCAAACCACCATTTAATTCTGGTGCCAGTTACCTTAGCTGATACTTTTCCAATAATCCGCAATCCTGATTTTTCATCAAAACTTGCATTTGGCCCATCGCCATCAAATATGCCGGCGTGCCCGCGTTTAAAAGACATCCAATAAATTTTGCCATCTCGATCCACTTCAACATCAAGTCGAGATGCAAGTGCGTTAACAACTGAAGCACCTACTCCGTGTAAACCACCAGAGGCTGCGTAAGATCCGCCACCAAACTTTCCACCAGCATGAAGCTTTGTCATTACAACTTCAACACCAGTCAAACCTGTCTTGGGCTCTTTGTCTACCGGAATTCCACGACCATCATCATGGACCTCAACTGAACCATCTGCTTCTAAATTGATTTCAATCTTTTTACAGTGACCAGCAAGTGCTTCATCAACTGCGTTATCAATAATTTCCCACAAGCAATGCATAAGGCCACGAGAATCGGTGGTGCCGATATACATACCAGGACGTTTTCGAACTGCATCTAATCCCTCAAGAACTGATAAATCTTTTGCGGTATAGGTGCTGATAATTGCAGCAGAGGTGCCATCATCAGCTTTTGTAATTTTCGTTGCCATGGGCGGCTAGATTATCGGCGCATATACCACCTGTAGATGATGCTCGCCGATATTGACCCATATTTATCCCCAATTGATACGAAAATGAGATATTTACAACACATTCTCAGTATTTGAGCGGAAAAATTTACTCAATTGAAACCAAATAACCTGCGGGGAATAAAGTATTCATGGTTTGATGTTCCCCTGATGACACCAACAGATGGAGAGATGATGAGTAGCCAGATCACAATGGAGCAAACGCCATTGAACTCACTAGACCGCTGTGACCGATGCGGCGCTCAGGCATATGTGCGCGCAATCTTGTTATCAGGTGGCCAATTATTGTTCTGTGCTCACCACGCAAAAACTTACGCTCAAGGATTAAAGCCAGTTGTTGCAACTATTCAGGATGAATCTGAAAACTTAGTTGCTAAAGCAGCTAAATAACTACTCGCTTACAAAACCTGCATCGCGATGACTGCCATCGCAAAATGGCTTCTCCTTTGATGCCCCACAGCGGCATAACGAGAAATCAGTTTTAGTTTCCACCACATTACCGTCAGCATCAACAATTTCCACTGTTCCGGTAACTCGGACTGAGGCATTTTTCTTAAACTGCATCGTCACTTTATCACTCATTATTTTTTTCTCCCTTAATCTAGATAATCACGTAGTACTTGCGACCTGGATGGGTGGCGCAATTTTGACATTGTTTTAGATTCAATCTGGCGAATTCGCTCTCTAGTTACTCCATAAACCTTACCAATTTCATCTAAGGTTTTTGGCTGGCCATCAGTTAAGCCAAAGCGCATCGCAACCACCCCAGCCTCTCGTTCAGATAATGTATCTAGAACTGAGTGCAGCTGTTCTTGCAATAAAGTAAAGGAGACAGCATCAGCTGGCACGATCGCCTCTGAATCCTCAATTAGATCTCCAAACTCAGAATCACCCTCTTCACCCAATGGTGTGTGAAGTGAGATTGGCTCTCTTCCATATTTTTGAACCTCAACAACCTTTTCTGGGGTCATATCTAATTCTTTAGCTAACTCCTCCGGAGTTGGTTCTCTTCCAAGATCTTGCAGCATCTGCCGCTGTACTCTGGCTAACTTATTAATAACCTCCACCATATGTACTGGAATACGAATTGTTCTTGCTTGATCTGCCATCGCTCTGGTAATCGCCTGGCGAATCCACCATGTGGCATAGGTTGAGAACTTGTAACCTTTTGTGTAATCAAACTTTTCAACCGCACGGATCAAACCTAGATTTCCTTCTTGGATTAAGTCTAAGAACAACATGCCACGGCCGGTATATCGCTTGGCAAGTGAGACTACCAACCGAAGGTTTGCCTCCAGTAGATGGTTCTTATCTCGTTTACCGTTGAGAATAATTTGTTGAAGCTCACGCTTTAACTTCTTATCCATCTTCTTGTCTTTAGCAATTTTTTCCTCAGCAAATAAACCAGCCTCAACTGATTGCGCAAGGGAAACCTCTAGCTCGGCATTTAATAGTGGTACTCGGCCAATTAGTTTTAAGTAATCCTTTACTGGATCTGCAGTAGCACCTGCGGTTAATACAGTTTGTGGTGGGGCATCATCCTCTTCGGAGTCTTTCAGAACAAAAGAGTTAGCCTCATTTTGTGACTCCTCAGCAACATTTACTACCCTAATCTCAGAGGCACCCTCCTCGGTTGCACCCTCCTCTTTCTCATCAACTAACTTCTCTAAATCCTCTAATTCAACCTCTTCTAACTCAACCTCTTCACCATCAATTTTTACCTTAGTTACTTTTTCCCCTTTGCCTGCAGCGGTTGGTTTAGGCGCCACTGGTATGAATAATGCCAATTCACTTTTCTTAAGCATTCGATAAGGTGATAAGCCAAGCTTTCTAAGTTTTTCCACCTGCTTGGGCACACTGAGCTCTAACTCACGTGCGATTAAAACTATATCCTGATCAGCTTTTTTTGAGATCCGATGAATATTACTAATTCCCCGAGAGCTAACCTCAACCATCACAGATTTTTGTTGATTAACTAAATCTCTTACCTTAAGAATCATTCCTACATCTTTGGCATCTAAAACTGCCTTCTGTGGAATTTTTACAATTTTTTTACTTGGCTTTACTTTTTTTGTTACAACTTTCTTAACTAAACTCTTTTTTTTCACAGGCTTTTGCTTACTCTTTCCGCCTTTGCCGCCTTTTTTGGGCGCACGAGATAAAGCCACAATTCATCCTTTGTTTTTGAGTCGTATACTTTTGCGATTTTTTCTAACCGCTGCGACCCTTGGCTATATTATAAATTGTCCACAGGGGTAAATGCACATCCATATTGATTATTTTGAGATATTTTGCAGATTGAGCGTATTTCTGATGACATCCCCAACCGATTCGACCTCAATTAAGAAGCCGTCGTGGCCAAATGGTGAGGCGATCGTGTGGAGTGTGGTCACATCCGGGGCCAGCTCTTTGATCTCCTGCTGCAGACGGGGTGGAAATAGCCGATCGGTATCGATCGAGACAACATGGATTGGCACCTTTATCTTTGCTAAGGCAGCTGCCACCCCACCTCGATCTCGACCAACATCATGGGAGTTCATCGCCTCAGTTAATGAAATATAGGTATTAGCATCAAATCTCTTGGCAAGTTTTTCAGCTTGGTGATCTAAATATGATTCAACTGCGTATCGGCCAGTTTCATCTCCTTGCAATTCCCGACCAAATCTGACATCCATCTCCGACTCAGTTCGATAGGTTAAATGTGCAATTCGTCTGGCAATTCCCATTCCCTCAATTGGGCCAATACTTTGTTGGTAGTAATCACCATTATTAAAGTTTGGATCACTCTTTATTGCCCGCAACTGAATTGAAGCTGCGCCAATTTGATCCCCAGTTGCCACCGCTGATGAGCCAATTGTGCAGATAGCACCAATTAATTGCGGGTAATCAATCGCCCACTCCAGGCTGCGCATACCACCTAGGGATGGACCAACTGATAACTGATATTTATTGACACCTATTTTTTTAGTAAATGCCAACTCCGCTGCCACCATATCTCTGATGGTTAGTACAGGAAATCTAGATCCCCATCTTTTTCCATCTGCTGCAATAGATGATGGACCAGTAGATCCCTGGCAGCCGCCAATAACATTTGGACAAACCACAAAGTACTTATCACTATCAAATGGCAAACCAGATCCGACCATCTGTGGCCACCAACCGTTGACATCAGCCCAGCCAGTTAATGCGTGATTTACTAATATTGCATTATCACCTGCTGAGTTTAATTTTCCCCAACTTTGATAAGCAATTACTACATCTGGCAAGGCCTGCCCAGACTCCAGAGTTAAATCCCCAATTTTTATGAATTGGCGAGCACCGGGGTCATGGTATTCAAGCCATGCCCCGGTAACTGCTGGGTTTACTGCGCTCATTTAATTACTTTGCAGCTGTAAATGCTTTTTCAAGATCAGCTTGAATATCTTTGATATTTTCAATACCAACTGATAATCGAACCAATCCCGGTGTGACGCCGGCCGTAAGCTGCTCAGCTGGTGATAATTGTGAATGAGTCGTAGATGCTGGGTGAATTGCCAAGCTTCTAACATCACCAATATTTGCCACATGTGAGTGCAGGTTAAGTGCTTCGATAAACTTCTTACCCGATTCAATCCCACCCTTTATTTCAAAGGATAAGACAGAGCCACTTCCCTTTGGTGAGTACTTTGTTGCCAACTTATTCCACTTTGAAGATGTAAGGGAGGCATAGTTAACGGATGAGACTTGTGGGTGTTTTTCCAAAAATGCTGCCACCGCTTTAGCATTTTCAACATGGCGCTCAATTCGAAGGGATAGTGTTTCCAGCCCTTGGGCAAGTAGCCAAGCATTAAATGGTGAGACTGCTGCGCCAATATCTCGCAGCAGAGTTAACCTGATCTTAAAGATATAAGAAAGGTTTGCCCCAAAGGCTGAGCCAACGCCAAGTGCTTGGGCGTAGACAATGCCATTATATGAAGGATCTGGCTGGTTAAAGTTTTTGAACTTATCTGGATATTTGGCGTAATCAAATTTGCCAGAGTCCACAATTGCGCCCACAACTGCATTTCCATGTCCAGATAGGAATTTAGTAGCGGAGTGAACCACTACATCTGCCCCCCACTCAATTGGTCTGATTAGATAAGGGGTAGCAACGGTGTTATCAACAATTAATGGCACATTGTTTTCATGGGCAATCTTTGCCACCGTTTCAATATCTAGTAGATCATTTTTTGGATTAGCAATAGTTTCTCCAAAAAATGCTTTGGTATTTGGCTTTACCGCTTTGCGCCAAGACTCTGGATCATCTGGGTTATCAACGAAAGTGACCTGAATGCCAAACTTTGGCAGGGTGTAGTGGAAAAGATTGTAAGTACCACCATATAAAGATGGGGAGGAGACGATGTGATCACCGGCTTCAGCCACATTTAAAATAGCAAAGGTAGTAGCCGCAGAGCCTGATGCCAGTAGCAAAGCTGCTACGCCACCTTCTAAAGCAGCGATTCTCTGCTCAACTACATCCTGAGTTGGATTCATAATCCGGGTGTAGATATTTCCCAGCTCTGCTAAACCAAAAAGGTCTGCTGCATGCTTGGTATCACGGAACTGGTATGCAGTTGTTTGATACAACGGCAAAGCGCGAGCACCAGTTGTTGGATCAGGAACTTGACCAGCATGTACTTGTTGGGTTTCAAATGAATATGACAAAACAACCTCCTTGTAGAAGGTGGTGTTAAAAGAATTAGGGATTAGCCCTAAGATTTTTATCCAACCACTCTTGCCGATGGCACCTTGCTATCGACCTGGTCTTCACCCGGAGCACCCCACCGTGGTGGAGGGTTGCCGCTTAGTTAGCCGGGGCTATGAACTAAGACTCATGACCTATGGGTAAAAATACTAGAGATTGTGCGCCTTTGCAACCGCTGCATAAACAATTTTTCCCTCATGCACATTAAGCCCTAAGGCAAGGCCGGCATCATCAGCAATCGCCCGCTGCCATCCCTTATTGGCAAGTGATAGGCCATATCCAATGGTGGCATTAGCAAGTGCGTAGGTAGAGGTGGCAGGAACTGCTCCTGGCATATTTGCCACACAGTAAAAAATCACATCATGGACCTTATAAGTCGGATCTTGATGAGTTGTTGGCTTTGAATCTTCAAAGCAGCCACCTTGATCAATTGCCACATCTACCAATACAGCACCTGGCTTCATCTTTTTAACTAGCGCATTACTTACTAACTTCGGCGCCTTAGCGCCATGAACTAATACTGCGCCAATTACTAAATCAGCCCCAATTACCTCTTTCTCAATCTCATAACTACTAGATGCAAGTGTTTTAACATTGCCAGCAAATATCTGATCAATTTGGCCAAGCCGTTTTAAATCTAAATCCATAACAGTCACATCAGCTCGCATGCCATGGGCAATAGTTGCAGCAGCGATTCCTACTACTCCGCCACCAATTACTACTACCTTTCCTGGCCTAACTCCTGGAACTCCGCCCAGCAATACCCCTGCCCCACCTTTACTCGCCTCCAGGGCAGCTGCTCCTACTTGAATACTCATTCGCCCTGCCACCTCACTCATCGGTGCAAGTAATGGCAATCCTCCATCTACCTCAACAGTTTCATAAGCAATTGCAGTAATTCCAGAATCCATTATCGCTTGCGTACAAGCTTTATTTGCAGCAAGGTGTAGATAGGTATAAAGAATTTGACCCTTACGCATTCTTTTGTACTCAATCTCAATTGGCTCTTTCACCTTTTGAATTAACTCAGCCTTTTGCCAAATCTCATCAGCGGTGTCAATAATTTTCGCACCCACTTGGATGTAATCAGCATCTGATATGCCAGAGCCGACACCAGCATTTTTCTCAACTAAAACTTGATGACCAGCGGCGATATATGCGTGCACACCGGATGCGGTGGCAGAGACGCGAAACTCATTATTTTTAATCTCTTTTGGAATACCAATAATCACAAGATTTCCTGCTCTACTAAACCACACTGTTTAGTAATTAAATACTACTCTGCAAAAAGTTGGGCGCAAATCTTAGGGTGAAGTTGCGCCCGCATCGCAGCAAAATGCTCAGTTGGCCAATTGGCGAAGAAAACCCGCTACATCCCTTGCTTGAAAAAAATCAATGGCTGTGAATTAAATAATTGTGTGTAAAACTTCTCTTATGGCACACCGTGATGGCGATGGATGGGTTGAATGCAGCTGTGGTGGTAAACATTGGGGCTTACATGGCGCAGCCGGATTACTCTTAGTAAGAGATAAAACAATATTGCTGCAGCATCGAGCTCCTTGGGTTCACAATGGTGATACTTGGGGTATTCCAGGTGGTGCAAGAGATTCCCATGAAACTGTAATTGAAGCTGCAATCAGAGAGGCACATGAGGAGATAGGCATCTTGCAGAAGGATCTAACACTTGGTGAAATCTTCACCGATGATCATGGAGTATGGGCGTATAACACTGTAATTGCCAAAGCACATCCTGAATTAGTTGCCCATGAGGCAAATGATGAATCCAAAGAGGTAGCCTGGGTTGAATTTGATCAGGTTTTAAATAAAAACTTGCACCCTAGTTTTGCAAATACCTGGCCACAACTGTTGGTGAAGCTAACCTCTCTTTAATTATTTCTTTAAATACTGCGCATCTAATCTGCGAAGTGCATCTTTAATTACCGCACCATCACTAGTGCGCCAAAAAGGTGGCATTGAGTTTAAAAGTATTGAGCCATATCTTTTATTAACGATTCTAGAATCCAATATCGCCACCACTCCCCGATCATCTAAGGATCTAATTAACCTGCCAGTTCCTTGGGCTA
>Ga0209356_1000224_pt1 | contig 22338 bp, 23 predicted proteins | sample LauGreFaBDMM15SN_2_FD_188213 | JGI IMG/M metagenome (GOLD analysis project Ga0209356, IMG submission 188213) | Freshwater lake microbial communities from Lake Michigan, USA - Fa13.BD.MM15.SN (SPAdes) (version 2) | ecosystem: Environmental > Aquatic > Freshwater > Lake | place: Lake Michigan, USA...
ACAATGCGAGGCTTAGCGAAAATCACAGACTCTATTTGTCCTAAAGACTCTCATTGTTTGTGTACTTTTTGGCTAACAACCGAATACTCCTCGATAGCTCAGTCGGTAGAGCGCCGGACTGTTAATCCACACTAGAGCCTTTTCAAGAAATTTGAAGAGGCTTTTTTTCTTTTAAAAACAATAGGTTATGTCAATTTAATGATGTAACATCTAAATTACACATATATTACACAGTTTTATTTACAGGTCGCTTGAATTAATCATTAATTTACTCTGGACGATTTCAATTTTATTCATTATTTAGATTATCAATATAATCAAAAAGCTGATTATTAATTAATGAAATTAAATCTCTTTTCGGTATTAATTTTTACACCAAAATTAATCGATAAATTGATTAATTTTTAATGCGGCAAGTGCTATGGACACCCAGCTACCGTCCAGCTCTGGACACCACACTACTGTCCAGACTCTGGACGCTCACGTTGCATGACTCAAGTCCTTCCGATGCATCGGGTCACCAAATCGCGGTTGCCCAAGCCTGCGGTCTGAAACTAAATTTGTGTCACAAGAGCTCATTGCTGCGATTGCTTAGGCTCAGCAACTTATGAACAAACATATGACACATGAAATCCAAATTGCTCAAAGCACATGGCCATAATGCCCTCGCCTCGAAATACCTCGCCCTCGCCCATGCGAAGGGCCTTGATTTCTTCATGAAATGAGACTTCCAAAAGTAACTCCAAATCTATTGAAGTTAGCTCTGAAACAGTACATCGTCAAAAATTGCCACTGCTCGGGTCCAGCCTGCAGACGCGCCTCTGATCTTGTGCGGAAAGCAGCTGATGTAAAATCCTGAAGCAGGCAATGACTCCAAGTTGTGCAGTTTTTCGATGTGGCAATAGCCAATGTCTCTGCCTGCTTTATGACCTTCCCAAATAAGTGAGGCATCTTGCGAGGCCTTGTACTTTTCTGCAGTGTGTACAAAAGGCGCGTCCCAGCTCCAAGCGTCTGTGCCTGTCAGTCGAATGCCTCTTTCTAGCAAGTACATGGTGGCTTCATAGCCCATGCCACAACCCGTAGCAACATAATTAGCATGCCCATATTTCATGCCCGCAGCCGTGTTGATGACCACAATTTCGAGCGGCTGTAGCACATGCTTTATTCTTTTTAATTCAGCTTCCACATCTTCGGCAGTGACGACATAGCCATCTGCAAAATGTCGGAAATCGAGTTTGACGCCTGGCTGAAAACACCACTCAAGCGGCACATCGTGGATGGCAATAGCAGGCTTCTTGTCACCCAAGGCATTGTCCATGGTGGAATGAAAGTGGTAAGGCGCATCCAAATGCGTGCCGTTGTGCGTTGACAGTTGAACGGTTTCAACAGCCCATCCTTCGCCATCCGGCAAGTCTTCTTTTTTCAGTCCTGGAAAAAAAGGTGCAATTTGTTCGAACGAATTTTCGTGTGTGAAATATTCAATTTTGGGCGCAAAAGCTGGGGGGTCGCTAATGACATCGTTTTCAAGAAAAATAGACAGGTCTACAAATTTTCGCGTCATGGCTATCGGCTCTTTCATTTCCAAGAAGTCAAAATAAGTTTACAGTCGGTCGCAAATCAAAGCAAATTGAATTCAAACCACAATGTCCAGTCAAGTCTCAGAGCCGGCCAAAGTCAACGCCAAAGACTTACTCATGGTCCTCATTGTGACGGTTTCATGGGGTATGAACTACCCCATCATGAAGTATGTGGTCAACAGCTACCCACCTTCAGCATTTAGGGCCTACACCTTCATCGTCGGTTTTGTCTCTCTAGGCATTTACGCTTATTACAAAGGCATTTCTTTGTCGGTGATCAGCACCGAGAGATGGCCCGTCTTCAAATTGAGCATGTTCAACATGGTGGGTTGGCACCTGCCCATGATTTATGGGGTTAGCATGCTCAACTCGGGCCGCGCTGCCATCATTGGTTACACCATGCCCGTTTGGGCCTTGTTGGCCAGCGCCTTGCTCTACAAAGAAAAAATCACTGCCCGATCACTTGTCAGCATTGTTTTGGCCATGACAGCGGCTTTGCTTTTGGCATGGGGCAGTCGACAGCAATGGGGAAATCACCCTCTCGGCGTTGGCGTGATGCTGGTGGCAGCGGTCATCTGGGGCGTTGGCAATGCCATGGTGAAAAATTCAAAGCTTGCCCTTCATGGCGTGGCCCTCACCTTTTGGGCCTTGTTCATTGCTTTTGTATTCTTCTTTGGCATCACTGTGGCCTTTGAAACAGAACAGTGGGCTTGGCCCAATTTAATGCAATGGCTGGCTATTTTGTATGGCGGGGTTGTCACATTTGCAGTGAGTTATGTGGCTTGGTTTCATGTCGCCAGAAAACTTTCTGCCGTCTCTAGCGGCCTCTCCATCATGCTGGTGCCCGTGTTTGGTGTGACGGGCGGCGCATTGATACTGGGCGAAGCTGTCACCATCCCCGATATCTCTGCACTGATTTTGATCTTGATCGCCATGGTGGTGGTGCTCTCGCCCAATATCAATGTCAAACAAATTTTGAAACGCAAATCAGAAACTTAATTTCAAGAAGAAGCCCCAATGATCCAAACGCGTCATATTTTTAGTATCAAATTATCTGTCCCTAGCATCATCGATTTGGGCCAAACGCCCGTGGGCGGTCGCAAAATTGCCCAAGTCAGTGGTGGCGAATTTACGGGTGACCGCATGAAGGGCACCGTGGTTCAAGCACCCGGCGGTGATTGGTTGCTCATGCGGCCCGATCAAGTGCTGACACTTGACGTGCGCTTAACTTTGCTCACGGACGATGGCGAATACATCTACATGTCTTATCGCGGCTTAAGACACGGCCCAAAGGAAGTGATGGACAAACTCAACAAAGGTGAGGCCGTTGACCCATCTTTGTATTACTTCCGCATGACGCCCATCTTTGAAACCTCAAGCACCCAATACGCTTGGCTCAATCGAATCATTGGCGTTGGCACTGGCCGACGCGAAAGCACGGGCCCTATTTATGAGGTCTACGAAGTTTTGTAAACGACTGGCTTACAGCTTGGCCGAAGTTGCTTCGTAATTGATCACAAATTCTTCGGGTACCGCAGGCCCCCACAAATAGAAAGAATCGTGTTGCGGGTAGTTGCCTGTGGCCCAATCGTGGTCAGCGGGCACAAAGTCGATGTCATGCGAAAACTCGCTGTAGCTGCCCCATGGGTCTCTGGAATAAAAGAAATAGTTAGAGCCCAGTACATGCCTGCCCACGCCCCACCCTTTCGTGTATCCCGCCTCTAGCATTTGGGCCATGCCCAACCCTACGTCCTCCAACTGGGCCACATCCCAACTGAGGTGATGCAGACCTGGGCCTTCCGATTTGACAAAAGCCAGCATGTGGTGATCGCTGCCATGAATGCCGTGCATGAAAACGATGAAATCGTCGGAGCGATCGGTCACTCGCAAGCCCAAGACTTGGGTGAAAAAATCAACCGACTCCGGCACCTTGTTGGAAAACAAAAGAGCATGCGACAAGCGTCTGGGCTTGACCTGGTGAATGCTAGAGCGTGTGGGCGCATTGCCTTTTCCAACTGGCGCTTTGGAAATCAACTGCGGCGGTAATTTTTCTTTTGGAGAACATTGGGCTGCAGCAATGATCTGAATAAAGAATCCTTCTGGGTGAACCACCCAAATGCCTTCAGCACTGCCCAAAGGATGGGGAGTGCCATGGCTGTAAGGCAAAGATTCAACACGTTTTCGAATTTCGGCCATGTCTTCCTCAAAGGCCGCGAAAACCAAGTACTGCAACACCTTCTTAGCCCCACCCGGCAGAATGCTGGCCCAGCACTGCGAATGACCATGCGTATGCAAATCGACTTGGTGGGTGGTATGCCTGACATCCAAGCCAAAGGCACTGTAGTAATCCACAGCTGCTTTTAAATCAGGGACCGTGAAGACCACCCGACCTAAGGAGTGCACAACACTGGAATTTTTTCGATGGGGGGATTTACTCATGGTGACACCTCTCTTGACCGCTGGGATACTGGTGATAGCATTGCCTTAGAAGCCACCATCGACTTTGAAAAAGTAAGGAAAACTATGCCTATTCACTCTTTGAATCATTTTTTCATTCGCTCCGAGAACCTAGAACTCACCAAAGAGTTTTACATGACTGTATTGGGTTTTGAAGTTATGGCAAGACCCGATTTTCCCTTCCCCGGTTATTGGTTAGGCATCAATGGCTCGATCCAGGTCCACTTGGGGCCCTCCAACATTCCCAACCGAGAAAAATACTACATCGGCACCGGCAGCGATGCCGCCAACGGCCAGACGGGCGTCATTGACCATGTGGCATTTTTGGCTGAAGAGCCTGAATCATTTGTAGAGCGGTTTCAAGAGAAAAATATCAGCTTCAGACCTAGGCATTTCCCTGAATCCAACCTCTACCAGTTGTTCATCAGAGATCCCAATGGCGTCATGATTGAGCTCAACTTCTTTAACATCTCCCAAGCACCCGCCTCGAATGGCGAGGACTACTCCAAAATGGAACGTGTGACCGAGACTCACAGCACCTAGAGAATTCCTGCATTTCTTAATGCAACTTAGGGTAATAGCGGATACCAGTTCAGTTTCTCTCTTTTAGCATTGTTAAGTCATTCTTTTTAAAAACTTGGGAGACATTCATGGACAACATGCGACGCAAGGTGATAGGAACGGGTACCGCTGCTTTGGTGGCAGCCTCAGTACCTGGTAGTTTGGTTTTCGCGCAAGGCGCGCCCATCAAAATTGGCATGAGCATGCCTCAAACCGGTGGACTTGGGGCTGGCGGACAAGCCGCCTTGATCGGTATTCGCATGTGGGTCGATGACGTGAATGCCAAAGGCGGCTTGCTGGGCAGAAAAGTAGAGTTCATTGTCTATGACGACCAAAGCAATGGCGCCAATACCCCGGGCATCTACACCAAGCTGCTAGATGTTGACAAGGTTGACATTCTCATTGCACCTTATGCCACCAACCCAACGGCCCCCATCATGCCTTTGGTCAAAGAGCGCGGCAAGCTGCTCATGGGCAATTTCTCCTTCCAAGTTAACTCTAAAGTCCAACACGACATGTGGTTTAACAACGCACCTTGGAACGATGCCAGAGGCTGGTCTGAGGGCTTTCTTGAAGCTGGTAAAAATGCCGGTGCAAAAAGCTTGGCTGTGTTTGCAGCCGATGCTGAGTTCCAACAGAACTTGGCCAATGGCGCGCGAGAAATTGCCCAAAGTTCAGGTTGGAACATTGTCTACAACCAAAACTACCCAGGCAACAACACAGACTTCTCATCCATCATCCGCTCAGTACGGGCAGCCAGGCCAGAGGCCGTGTTTGTGGCTTGCTACCCTAACGAAGCAGTGGCCATCATGCGGTCTGTCAATGAGATTGGCATAGGTTCACAAGTTCAAATTTTTGGCGGCGGCATGGTCGGCTTGCAATTCACGCCTGTCATGCAAAGCTTGGGCAGCTTGCTCAATGGCGTTGTCAACTTCAACTCTTATGTGCCAGGCATGAAGTTCCCAGGCATTGAAGACTTCTTCAAACGCTATACAGAGCGCGCCGTAGCAGCCAAGGTCGATCCATTAGGATACTACCTGCCCCCCTTCAACTATGCCATCGGCCAGATGATTGAGCAGGCTGTCAATGCCACCAAGACCATTGACAACAAGAGGCTGGCTGAGTACCTCCGCAGAACCGAGTTCAACACCATTGTGGGCCCCATTAGCTTTGACAAAAATGGTGAGCGTGCAAAACCAAGACTGGTTCAAACTCAGTTTAGAAACGTCAAGGACAACGACTTGGAACAATTCAGGAGCCCAGGCAAACAAGTGGTCGTTTGGCCAGCTGTTGACAAGCAAGGCGATGTCATTACCCCATTCGATCGGGCACGCAAAGCCACTTGATTGAGCCTTAACGCAACATCAACAGGTGAGGCTTTGAGTAGCCTCACCTCTCCTTGAAGCACTCCCGATGATTTCTATCGATCTACTTTTTGAGGCGGTCCTCTTTGGCATTTTGCTGGGTTGTTTCTACGCAGCAGTCAGCTTGGGCCTCTCAGTTGCATTTGGTTTGCTAGATGTCCCCTACGTGGCGCATCCTGCCCTGCTTATTTTGGGCTCCTATTTCACTTTTCTGCTCAGTAAAACCGGCTTAGATCCCATCATCTGTGGGCTTTTGCTCATGCCGGTCTTCTACCTCATCGGCATTGCACTTTATCGGTTTTATTACGAAACATTTGAAAGGCGCAGCTCCGACACAGGCGTGCGTGGTCTGGCCTTTTTCTTCGGCATTGCCTTCATCATCGAGGTCTGCCTCATCTTGGTTTTTGGTGTTGACCAGCGCACCGTCAGTGCCACTTACATTGGCAGCAGCTTGGAAATTGGCGAATACCGTTTTCCGTATCGCATGTTGGTGGCCTTTGGCATTGCCATTTTTCTCACCACCCTGCTCACCTTGTACTTTTCCAAAACCTTCAATGGGCGCGCCATTAAAGCAGTGGGTCAAGACGAAGGTGCATTAAGACTGATGGGGGCCAACCCCGTCAAAATCAAACAATTGGCATTTGGCATTGCCACCGCAGTCAATGCCTTGGCCGGCGCCATGCTCATCATTGTGGGCCCGGTTGAACCCGCCATGGACCGCATTTACATTGGCCGCACCTTCTGCGTGGTGGTGCTTGCCGGCTTGGGCAGCATGAGCGGCACTTTGGTCGCGGGACTGATTTTAGGCATTGCAGAGTCCGTCGTCATGATGACCTTGGGAGCCTCTTGGGCACCTGCAGTTTCTTTTGGTTTGTTGCTCTTGATGCTGGGCATTAGACCTCAAGGTCTGTTTGGAAGATAAGTACCCATGAAATACAGCATCTGCGCTTTTTTGACAATCCTGGCATTTCTAGGACTGTCCTTGATGAACGTCAACGAATACATTTTCTTTGCCGGCTTCGTCATCTTGCAATTTGTCGTGCTGGCAACCGCATGGAACATCTTGGGCGGCTACGCAGGCTATGTGAATTTTGGTGTGCCTGCCTTCATTGCCGTAGGGGCCTATTCCGCCGTCGTGCTTTTCAAATCTATTTCTGCACCTCTGGTGGTGCAAATCATTGGCGGCGGCATTCTGGCAGGTTTGTTGGGCCTCATGGTAGGACTCCTCACCCTTAAATTGCGCGGTATCTTTTTCTCAATTGCCACTGTGGCAGTGGTTTTCATCTTGGAAACTGTGGTCATGAATTGGCGCTATGTGGGCGGCGCTACTGGCTTGCAACTGACCAGGCCGCCAGATCTTTGGATTTTTGACACGTACACCCGCATGCTGTTTTTTGTCATGGCGGTTTTGGCCGTCTGCTCTGTGTCAATTGCCCGTTATATCCAAGACTCATTTTTAGGTCGCGGATTAAGGGCTGTGCGCGATTCAGAAGAGGCCGCAGAGTGTTCGGGCGTTCCAACTCTGAAAATCAAACTCATTGCTTGCACCATTTCTGGTGCACTCATGGGCGTGGCAGGCGCTCCCATGCCCATGTACCTCAGCTACATTGAGCCAACGGCCACCTTCAACCTCAACTACTCTATCTCGGCACTTGGCATGCCCATCATTGGCGGCACCTCGCACTGGATCGGCCCCGTCATAGGCGCCCTGCTATTGGCCACCATTCAGCAAATTGTCACGGTCACTGTCTCCAACGAACTGAATGTCTTGGTGGTGGGCGTCCTGTTGGTTTTATTTGTCGTTTTAGCGCCCGATGGCATCTTAGGATTGATTAAAAAATGGAAACAATCCTCGAAGTAAATAACGTCGTCAAACAGTTTGGTGGTTTCACTGCGCTCTCGGGCGTCAATGTGAAAGTTCACAAAGGCGAGCGGCTGGGCTTAATTGGGCCCAATGGGTCGGGTAAAACCACGCTGATCAACTGTATCTCTGGTGCATTCACAGACTATCAGGGTGCCATTCACTTTAACGGTCAAGATATTTCTAAACTTAAAGCGCACGAAAGAACAAAGCGTGGAATAGCTCGCAGCTTTCAAATTCCACGCCCTTTCAGCAGCATGACCGTGATGGAAAATTTGCTGGTGCCTTTTGCTTTTGTGGGCGGCAAAGATGGCCCAGAGCAACAAGAAGAAGCCATGACCATTTTGCGTGGCATGGGTTTGGCTGACAAAGCATTCGTGCAATCCAATCAACTGTCGCAAGTTGAATTACGCAAAATGGAACTAGCACGGGCCATGGCCGCCAAACCAAAATTGCTCATTTCAGATGAAGCCATGGCAGGCTTGTCCGGCAACGAAGTCGATGAAGTCCTTGATATTTTATTTGGCTTAAACAAGTTGGGCATCACCATCATCATGATTGAACACATCATGCAAGCCGTCATGAAATTTTCAGAGCGGATCATTTGTTTGGATGCCGGCAAAATCATTTGCGAAGGCACTCCTGAAACCATTGTGAAAAACCCAGAAGTACAAAGGGCCTACCTTGGCGACTAAACTCATCATCGAAAATATCGACGCTGGTTATGGCGCTGTGCGTGCATTGCATGGCGTTTCACTGACCATTGAAAGTGGGCAAACAGTAGCCTTGTTGGGCACCAACGGCAACGGCAAAAGTACACTCATGAAATGTGTCATGGGCATGGTCAAACCCGATCAGGGCAGCATTCGATTGGAAATGGATGGCGTCACCCACGACCTTACAAAGCTTTCCACAGAAGAAATTGTAAATTTGGGAGTCGCTTTAATTCCTGAAGGTCGAAGGCTGTTTCCTAAGCTCACCGTCGAAGAAAATCTGTTGCTAGGTGCCTTTCGCGAAGCCTCACGGCCGCAAATTCCAGACAACATGGCGTTTTGCTATGAAGCGTTTCCAGTCTTGAAAGAGCGCAAGAACCAGTTGGCAGGCTCTATGTCTGGCGGACAGCAGCAAATGCTGGCCATAGCCCGAGCCCTTATGTCCTCACCCAAACTACTCTTGGTGGACGAACCCTCAGTGGGTCTTTCTCCTTTGTTGGTCTCTCAAACCATTAGCAAGCTGAAAGAGCTGAAAGAAAAATACAAACTCACAGTGCTCATGGCGGAGCAAAATTTCAAGCAAGCCATGCGCATTGCAGACCATGGTCACATCATTGTGCATGGCGAAATTGTGTTCAATGGCGATGTCGACACACTCATGAGCAATGACTTGGTGAAGAGCTACTACCTTGGCGTCTCCAAATAAACACTGATTCTCAATGCTTCCATAGCTTGTTTGTGAAGAGGAATTTTCAATGAAGTCCCCAGATTTTTCATACTTCAAAGCACAAACCATGGCTGATGTCTTTTCAGCCCTTCAAGAGTACGGTGACTCTGCGCAATTATTGGCAGGTGGCCAAAGCCTTTTGGCCATGTTGAATTTGCGCATGGCCAATCCCAAGATACTCATCGACATCAGCGGCCTTGAATCACTCAAAGGTATTCATCAAGCTGGCGATGTGGTGCGCATTGGTGCCTTAGCCACTCACCACGAGGTTCTTTCTTCCAGCCTCGTACAAACGCATGTCCCACTGCTTGCGCAAGCAGTACCCTATGTGGCCCATTTGGCCATTCGCAACAAAGGCACCATAGGTGGAAGTTTGGCTTTGGGCGACCCTGCCGCTGAATACCCTGCCGTGGCTTTGGCGTTGAATGCCACCCTGGTGATTCAAAGCGCAAGCGGTGAGCGACGGGTCAAGGCCACTGAATTCTTCATCAGCTTGTACCGCACAGCCGTGCAAGCGCATGAAGTGCTCATTGCGGTCGAGTTTCCCGTGGCCACTTCCAACCAACGTTTTGTGTTTTCAGAATTGGCCAGGCGAAAAGGAGATTACGCCATGGTGGGCATGGCCTTGGCAATCAGCTTAGAAGGACACACCATTCGAGATGCTTCCTTGGCATTCATGGCCATGGACGACAAGCCCATTTTGGCGCCTCACGCCATGAAAGCCATGGTGGGGCAACCCATTAACCAGCAAACCATTGCAGAGGCCCAAAAGGGTCTGGATGCAGACCTCCACCCAGCGGGCGATTTATTGGCCAACGCAGCCACCAAAAAACATTTGTCACGGGTTCTTTTGTCAAGGGCTTTGATGCAAGCGGGAGCGACACATGTCTGAAAATTGCATGCATGCACAATTTACTGTCAACGGCGAAACTGTTGATGCCCAAGTGCCCGTTCGTATGCACTTGGTCGATTATTTGCGTGACGAACTGGGCCTCACGGGTTCGCACTTAGGTTGTGAACACGGAGTTTGCGGTGCCTGCCAAGTCATGGTGGATGGGCAAGTTGTGCGGGGGTGCCTGACTTTGGCCATTCAAGCCAATGGCAAACAGGTGCAAACCATTGAAGGCCTCACTGAAAGCCGAGAACTGCAACAATTGCAGGCTGCTTTTTTAGAGCACAACGCGTTTCAATGTGGCTTCTGCTCATCGGGCATGTTGCTCACTGCCTTAGAAATTACCAAGCACCACAAGCAGGCCTCGCGCGAAGAAATTCGAGAATTAATCTCTGGCAACTACTGCCGATGCACGGGCTATCAGGCCATCGTGAATGCCATTGAGTCGGTCTTGGTCAAATCTTCTTCTGAATCAGGAGCCAAGGTATGAACGCACCCCACGAACTGCCACTGCACGCTGAAGGTGTGGCCACCCAAGAAAATTATGTGGGTCAAAGTGTGCCGCGCGCTGGCGCTAAAAAATTACTGGAAGGACGCGGCACCTACTTAGATGACTTGCGCCTCCCCCGATTGGTGCATGTGGTTTTTTTTAGAAGCCCCCATGCCCACGCTAACATCAAACAATTGGATCTTTCACAAGCTCGCAAACAACCCGGCGTGGTGGCGGTTTTTGACGGTCATGAAGTGGCCAAATTTTGTACGCCTTGGGTGGGTGTTTTAGGTCACCTCAAAGGCATTCGGTCGGCACCGCAGTACGCCATTGCCCCAGAAAGAGCCTGCTCGCAAGGCGAAGCAGTGGCGGCCATTGTGGCGCAAACAAGACGTCAAGCAGAAGACGCCCTCGACCATGTGCTGGTTGAATGGGACCTCCTGCCTGTTGTGACAGACATGGAAGCCTCGCTGGCCGGCGACGTGGTCATTCACGCTGATTTGGGCGACAACAAATGCTTCAGCCGCGAATTGATCACCGAGAATTTTGAGGCAGAGTTTGCCAAAGCCGACGTGGTGGTGGAAAAGGTTTACGAATTCAGTCGACACACTGGCGTGACCAACGAACCACGCGGCATTTTGGCAGACTACAACCCTGCCGAAAACTTGCTGACGGTTTACCAAGGCACGCAAACGCCCAACATGATGCAAGATATATTTTCGCGTCATCTGGGCATTCCTGAATCCAACGTGCGTGTCATTTGCAAAGATGTGGGGGGCTCGTTTGGCATCAAGGTTCATGTCTACCCCGATGAAATGGCCACCGCTGCCATATCCGTCATGCTCAAGCGCCCAGTTAAATTTTCTGCCGACAGAATTGAGTCTTTTCTAACCGACATCCACGCGCGTGAACACAAAGTCAAAATCAAACTGGCCTGCACCCACCAAGGCGACATCATTGCCTTTGACTTGAACGACTTAACAGGCATAGGCCCCTACTCTGTCTACCCCCGCACCAGTGGCATTGAAGGCAACCAAGTGGTCAACCTGACGGGCGGCCCCTACAAACATAAGCACTACAAAGCCAAGCTAGATGTGGTCTTCACCAATAAGAACGTCACCTGTCAATATCGCGCAGTGGGGCATCCTATTGCCATGGCTGTCACGGAAGGCATTGTCGACGAAGCCGCTAGAAAAATTGGCATGGACCCTGCAGAATTCAGGCGCAGAAATTTAATTGCAGACGACGCCTACCCCTACACCTTCCCTTCTGGTGTGAAGTTTGAAAAGCTGTCACACCACCAGTGTCTAGATCAGCTCATGACCCTGATGGACTACAAAGGCTTGCGTCTAGAGCAAGCCAATTTGCGCGCAAAGGGTATCTACCGCGGCATCGGACTGGCCGCCATGATTGAAGTCACCAACCCCTCCCCTGCTTTTTATGGTGTGGGCGGTGCACGCATCTCTGCACAAGATGGCGCCACCATTCGACTCGACCCTGCAGGCATGGTCAATGTGCTGGTCAGTGTCACCGAGCAAGGTCAGGGCACAGAGGCCGTGTTTACGCAAATTGCAGCCACAGCAGTGGGTGTCAAAGTAGAAAACGTCCGTGTAATCACAGGCGATACAGCCATTACCCCCTATGGCGGTGGCACGTGGGCATCAAGGGGCGCAGGCATTGGCGGCGAAGCGGTGCTGCAAGCGGGCAAGGTTTTGCGCAAACACATTTTGGATGTGGCTGCCGCCATCTTGAAGGTCGAATCTGCCACCCTGGATTTGGTCAATGGCTTGGTGGTGGACAAACTCAGTGGGCAAGAGCAAATGCCATTGAGCGAAGTGGGCCGTGTAGCCTACTTCAGGCCCGACACATTGCCCATGAATTTTCAATCAGAGCTTACAGTCACGCGGCACTACACACCGCGTGAATATGGATTTACTTTCACCAATGGCATTCAAGCCTCGTATGTCGAGGTCGACACAGAAACCGGCTTTGTCAAACTGCTCAAGCACTGGTGCGTGGAAGACTGCGGCACCATCATCAACCCCATGCTGGTCGATGAACAAATTCGAGGCGGTATTGTTCAGGGCATCGGCGGCGCCATGTTTGAAGAATGCATGTACAGCGAAGACGGCCAATTGCTGAATGGCTCAATGGCCGACTATTTGGTACCCATGGCAGGCGAGATGCCCGACATGGTCATTGGCCATGTTCAAACCCCCACCAAAACCTCAGAGCTTGGCGCCAAAGGGGCAGGCGAAGCAGGCACAGCGGGTGCACCTGGCGCAGTGATGAATGCCATCAACGATGCCTTGGCACCGCTCAATGCCAATGTGAGCGTGCAGCCATTTACACCTCAGCGTGTGTTGGCTGCACTGGGCAAAATTTAAAAGCGACTTAGCGCTCGCCTGCCATTCGTTCCAACACGGCATACACAGCGGCTGTGTCGTCTAGCGCATGGCCTTGCGATATGGCAGCGTTGTAAATAGGAATGCATGCAGCAAACAAGGGTGCGGGCACTTTTAAATCGTCAAGCGCTTGGTAAATAATGGACATGTCTTTTTGCCAAACCTCGTTTTTCATGGTGGCTTGGCTCCAGGTTTTGGCAACCATCATGGGGCCACGCACTTGAAACATGCGCGAACTGCCCGCGCCATCGCCAATGATGCTGACCAAGCTTTTGGTATCTAGGCCCAGTTTTTTGCCAAACAAGATGCCTTCAGCTGCCGCCACGTTGTGAATGGCCACCAGCAGATTGGCCACCAGCTTCATCTTCATGCCATTGCCAAACTCACCCACGTTGTAGTTTGTGCGCGAGAAGCCATCAAAAATAGCACTGAATGATTTCACATCTTTGGCATCGCCACTGGCGTAAATGCTTAAGTCTTTGGTTTTGGCTTGCGCTCCTGTGCCCGACAAAGGCGCATCGATCATGTGAATACCGCCCGCCAACAAAATGTCGCGTGCCGCCATTTTGTCTTGCAAGGTCAGGGTGCTGGTCTCCATCAAAATAGGTGTGCCTTTGATTTTGAGCGCGCGCTTTGATTCGCACAGTGCATGGCAAACATGCACCAAGGATTTGCTAGAAGGAAGCGAGCTGATGATTTTCAAAGAGTGTTGCAAGATGACAGAAGGGTCTGCGTGAACCTCTGACAACAGCGGCTTCATTTTTTTGCGTGTAGGCGCGTGCAAATCAACGCCATGCACATCAAACCCAGACTTTTGCAGGTTAGAAGAAATAGACGAGCCCATGATGCCCAAGCCAATCACACCCACCTTTATTTTTGCTTTGGGCTTGGTTTTTTTATTTTTCATTTTGTGTGTCCCCTCATTTAAAAGCCGCACTGGCAGGCACTTGCGACGTATACCACTGCGCTATTTTTTCACCTGTCATGATTTGGACTTCTGGCTTGGCCAGCACGGCATCTAGCAACTTCTCAAAGGCATCAATTCGGTGTGGCACGCCCGTGATGTATGGGTGCACGCTGATGGCCATCATGCGGGGAATGGTGGCGGCATCACGCCACAAGCGGTCAAGTTGCAACACGCCGCGGTGGTACATTTCCTCGCTTCGATGGTTTTGAAGCGCCATCATGGGGATGTCGTTCAACTCCACCGTATAAGGCACAGCAAGCACTGGTTTGGGTTTGGCATGCAGCCAAGTGGGCAGATCATCTAAAACCCAATTGGCCACATAAGAGATGCCAGCCGCAGACAAATAGTCCAGGGTGTCATCTGTTTCAGTCAAGCCTGGGCTCTCCCAACCCACGGGGGCCTTGCCCGTGAAGTTCTTGATGGACTGCATGGTTTGATCAATGGCTTTGACCTGGTCTTCTACCTTGTGCATCGGACTCTGAACATAGCCATGGCCCATAAACTCCCAATTGGCTTTCAGGGCAGCTTGCGCAACGCTGGGGTAAGACTCGCACACAATGCCGTTGATGGCCATGGTGGGCGTAATGCCGCGCTTTTGCAGCGCATCAAAGATTCTCCAAAATCCAACGCGCATGCCGTACTCATGCCAAGACCAATTGGCCAAATCTGGAAGAAGCGGCTGCCCCATGGGTGGCGACAAGACAGAACGTGGCATAGCACGCTCGATGGACCAATGTTCGACATTGACAATGATCCAAACCAACATGCGATTGCCATCGGGCAATTGCAAAGCGGGCCTGTCAACAATGGCTTGAAACGGGGCACGATCGCTGAGTAATTTATTTGGCATGGTCATCTCTGTCTCCCAAAAATAGATAACGCTTAATTTTGCACTCAAGACCCGCAAATTCTGTTAAATTTTTAAAACTTTAAAGTGCAAAGGTTATCCATGTTTTACGGCGAAATTGAAGGCAGCGGGTTCCAAGTCATCGAACCAGAATTTGCAGCTTGCTTTGTAGGCCATGCGCGCGTTGAAAGACTCTGGACAGGCGCACGTTGGTCAGAAGGGCCTGCTTGGTTTGGCGGGGGTCGCTATTTGCTGTGGTCCGATTTGCCCAACAACCGAATCATGCGCTATGACGATACCGATGGCTCGGTGTCTGTGTTTCGCCAACCCTCAGGCTATGCCAACGGCAACACGGTTGACCTTCATGGCCGTTTGATCACCTGCGAGCACTACAACCGCCGCGTGACCCGCACCGAGCACAACGGTAGCATCAGTGTGCTAGCCGACTCATTCAATGGCAAACGCTTGAACTCTCCCAACGATGTGGTGGTCAAGTCAGATCATTCCATTTGGTTCACCGACCCCGACTACGGCATCATTGCCGACTACGAGGGCAAGATTGACAGCATGGAACAAGACGGTTGCCACGTCTACCGCATTGACCCACACACCTTCGAAGTCACCCAAGTCGCCCATGACTTTGACCATCCCAATGGCTTGGCGTTTTCCACCAATGAAAAACACTTGTTAATTGCCGACAGCGGCGGCACCGAGGGTCACACGCGCCCCAAGCACATTCGCCGTTTCGAGGTAGACGCCTCCGGAAAAACCCTAGGTTCTTCCACCGTTTTTGCCGAATGTCCCGCTGGTTTCTTTGATGGCTTTCGAATCGATCAACAAGACAGGCTATGGACCAGCTGCGCCGATGGCGTGATTTGCTACAGACAAGATGGCCGACTCATTGGTAAAATCAAGATACCTGAAATGGTGGCCAACCTCACGTTTGGCGGTGTTCAACGCAATCGACTGTTCATTTGCGGAACCACATCGCTTTATGCGGTCTATCTCAAGGTCAACGGATAAGGGATAAGGGACAACCATGAATCTACGCGTCATATCTAAACCCACTCAAGCTGTTCAGACTGCACCCGTGCTCACGGCGTCAGAGGCTGTTGGCATTGCCAAAAATCTTGCGCCCAAATTTGCAATGCGCGCAGCGCATGCCGAAAAAATTCGCAGAGTTCCCGATGAATCCATTGAAGAACTCAATGCCAGCGGCTTGCTCCGGCTCATGCAACCCAAACGCTTTGGTGGCTCTGAATTAGGTCTGGGCTCCTTAATGGATGTGGTCCTAGAAATATGCAAGGGCTGTTCATCGACGGCCTGGGCTTATTCCAATTTAGCGTCGCATGCTTGGAACATTGGCCAGTTTGAATTGCAAGCCCAAGAAGATGTGTGGGGCACAGACCCCTTCGCCCTGGCAGCCACTGGCTTTGCATTTCCATGCGGCAAAGCGGTACCTGTTGAAGGCGGCTACAAGGTCTCGGGCAAATGGCCATTTGGCAGCGGCGTTGATGCCTCCACATGGATGTTGGTTGGCGCCATGACAGAGCAAAATGGTGGCGCTCCCCAAAGACGTTTCTTTTTAATTCCGCAGGCAGATTTCAAAAGCCAAGACAACTGGCAAGCCTATGGCTTGGGCGGCACAGGCAGCCACGACGTGCATGCCTCCGACGCCTTTGTTCCTGAACACCGCAGTGTGTCTGCCGAAATTTTTGCAGCAGGTCAAAACTTGCCGGGCGCCAAGCTCTACAGCAACAAGCTGTTTCAAATGCCCACCTTTGCAGCCTTTGCTTATGTTTTGGCCATCGTGCCCCTTGGTACAGCCAAAGCTGCCGTAGAACAATTTACAGACACCATGCGCAATCGGGCCGGCACTTACACGGGCACGCGCATTGCTGAATTGGCCTCTGTTCAAGCGCGCATTGCAGAAGCCGCGGCCTGTGTGGAGTTTGCCGAAACAGTGATTCGGCGCGATTGGACAGAATTGGAAACCACGGTTGAGAACAACGAGTTTCCCAGCATGGAAACCAAATTGCGCTGGAAACGCAATGCCGCATTTGCCACCAGCTTGTCTGTGCGCAGCATTGATGCGCTCATGCCGGCAGCAGGCGCTGCAGGTCTTTCACTCCACTCACCTCTTCAACGACAATTCAGAGACATCCACGCGGCCTCTTCGCACATTGGGCTCACTTGGGATGTGCATGCGGCTGCCTACGGACAAAGTGCCCTAGGCTTGCAGCCACAAGGTGGTTTGTTACTTTAATTTGAAGAGCTTCTTGGCATTGCCCCCAGTGATCAAATCATGGTTATTCTTTCAGAATAAAAAAATAAGAAGCGGTGCGCTTATCGGCCAATGGCGGCATTGACTTTAGGCATCACTTCATTGGCAAAGAGTTCCATGGAGCGCTTGGCAAGGGCTGGATCCATCCAGTCATGGCCGGCATACAACAGGTTACCAAAATCACCCACGTGCTCGCGGAATGCCAATATTTGATCCACCACGGAATTGACCGTTCCGGCTAACACCAATTTGTTGGTCACATAGTGCGACGTAATCAAGGCATCGTCCATGTCCGGATCGGTTTTGAACAAATTGCTGCGTCCACCATTTAACAACTTGCGCACCAATTGCTTGAAGTAAAAGTGATAGGGACCGCCCTCTTCTAAGGCATACTTTTTGGCCGTGGCCTCATCATCTGCTACAAAAATACTTTTGGCAATGCGCCATTCATCGGGGTGAGCCACGGCGCCCACTTCGGCGCGGCCTTCTGAGTATTTGGGCCAATGCGACTTCACCCACTCAGGCATGAGGAAGTTGGCTGAAATAGGCTGCCAACCGCGCTTGGCCATTTCGGTCACGCCCTTGGAGAATGGCGCTACTGCCGTACCCACAATAAGGGGGTGCGGTCTTTGGAAGGGCTTCATGATGAAGCCTTGTCCAATTTCTGGAATCATTGTTCTGCCCACCGACACTTTGAAAAATTCACCTTCAAAGTCATAGGGCGGGTCTGACTCCCAAATCTTCAAGACCATGTTGATGCCTTCCACAAACATGGCATTTCTATCTTTGCCAAAGTTGCCAAAGACCTCTGCATCCGACATCAAACCACCCGGGCTGACGCCCATAATGAACCGGCCTTGAAGCATATGGTCCATCATGGCTGCTTGGGCGGCTATGGCAGCTGGATGCGAATTGGGCACATTAATGGTACCCGTGCCCAACATGATGTTTTTGGTATCTGAGATGAGACTTGCCAAAAAGATCATAGAAGACGTGACGGTCTCTGCTGCGTCTGTGACGTGTTCACCCACATAGGCTTCACTGAAACCCAAACGATCGGCCATGATGATGGCCTGGCGGTCTTCAGAAAGAGTTTCTCCGATGTTGCGTCCAGGTGGATGCAAAGGCATCATGAAAGTGCTGTATTTCATAGGTATTCCAAATCGATTCTTAATTTCTAATTGCTGAGCAAGGCTTCTGCAACCTGCATGTATTTACCCTGGCAAAACAGCAAGGGCGTCTTGTTTTCATAAACATAATTTTCAACTTGTCCTAAAAACAAGACATGGTCTCCCACCACCGTTCGCTGAATTGTTTTGCATTCAAAGGTGGCCACGCAATTTTGAATCACAGGCAGGTCGCCCAATCCCTCGGTGTACTCGACGCCTGCAAACTTGTCTTCAAGGGTTTTTGAAAATTGCTTTGACAAGTTCATTTGCTCAAGCGCTAAAACATTGATGACAAAGCGACCCGTTGCATCAAACACCTCCAAGCTAGGTGAAGATGAAACCAAACTCCAAAGCACAATGTGCGGCTCCAAAGACACAGAGCTGAAAGAGTTGGCAGTGACGCCCACCAAACGCGATTGAAAGTTACCCGAGGTAACCACCGTAACGCCGGTGCCAAAACTGCCCAAGGCAGTGCGCAAATCGCGCTTGTCCCAGCTTATGTTGCTTTTTGTATTCATCTAAGGACTTTACGGGTTGACTGAGCGTCAACTCGTCAGGAGTTTCCCTTAAAAATTTTGCTATCGTGCCCTAATTAAAGCGCAATTGACGGCGTAGCCACAGACTCTACCTGGCGCGAAGTGACCGACTTCATGATGGCCTCTAAGGCTGCCACATTGGCCAACATTTCTGCACGGCTCACAGGGTAAGGCTGTTCGCCTCAAACGGCCTTGGCAAAGGCTTCTAAATTGGACAACACACTGGGAAATTTTTCAGCAAAACTCACCACGAGCTCTTGGCCTTGCATGACGCGCTTGATGTCCCAGCCCGCAGGACTCTCAGGGTGCAAGCGCTCTAATAATTGGCACCAGGCTTAGTGCTGCATGGTACTTACCCTTTAGAGGTCTAAGCAAACCTGCTTGAAATCAGCCATGCTGGTGTGCCAAACCTCAATACAGTCTTTCTAAAAGCGCTTTGATGTGAGTTGTTAGGTTTGCCTTATGAGTACTTGTACGATGTGCTCTGGCAAGCTCAGACTTCATAATCATCGTCAACGCAAAATTTTGCTCACGCCCTTCTGGAGTTTTTGATGACCTATGTAACCCGAGAGAACATCACCGATCAAGTCTTAGAAGTTTTTGAGAGAACGCCAGACCCTCGCCTGCGAGTGGTCATGCAATCCCTCGTGAAGCACCTTCACGCCTTTATTCGCGAGGTTGAGCCATCCGATGATGAGTTTGAAAAGGGCTGTCAATTTATCGTGGGCTTGGGGCAAAACACCAGCGAGAAAAAGAACGAGGCCATTTTGGCTTCCGATATTTTGGGCGCCTCCACGCTCATCACGCTGATCAACAATGTGAAGCGCGCAGAAAGTGCAGGCAAGTACCAGACTGAATCGGCTTTGCTAGGCCCCTTCTGGCGCAAAAATGCACCGGTTTATGAACCTGGCGGCAACATCTCTCATGGACCAGAATCCAGCGCCCTTGATCAGTTGTTCGAAGTCACGGGCCACGTTCGCGATGCGCAAGGCAATCCTATTCAAGATGCAGAAGTCGATGTATGGCAGGCCTCGCCCTTAGGTTTTTATGAAAACCAAGATGAGGAGCAACCCGACATGAATTTGCGTGGCCGCTTTAAAACAGATGCCAAGGGCAAGTTCAATTTCAAATCGGTGCGGCCCTCTGGTTACCCCGTGCCGGTGGACGGCCCTTGTGGCGATTTACTCCGCGCACAACTGCGCGACCCGTATCGCCCTGCCCATGTGCACTACATGATTTCTAAACCTGGCTATCAAGTGTTAATCACACAGGTGTTTGCCGATGACGACCATCGCCTGCACACCGATGTCACTTTTTCTGTGGTGGAAAGCTTGGTGGGCCAATTCAAAAAACGAACGGGTGCGGGCGAAGTTGGCTATTCACTTGACTACGACTTTGTGTTGCAGGCAGGCAAAACGCATTTCCCAATACCCCCCATTCCATAAGTGCAATTTTGTGCAATAGCGTTGCTGTAATTTAAGCAGCTTCAAGAAGTAAAACCTGTTACAAATTTATAGGTTACAAGCGGTCTACACCAAAGTTAATGTTGCGATTGGTCGCAGTGAAAAAATATAGAGATTTGAGGATATAAAAATGAAAGCAAACGCAAATGGAATTAAAGTTAATTACAGAGTAAGTGGCCATGGGCCTTGGATCATTTTGAGCCATCCAGTTTCCGCAAACATGGAGATATGGGAGCCTCAAATTAAAGCATTGACTGAACATTTTTCAGTTCTTCAATACGACATTCGAGGTCATGGCGATACAGAGGCAACGGAGGGACCCTACCCGATGGTGCAACTTGCAGATGACGCCGCTCATTTAATGGCATATCTTGGCATAGAAAAAGCACACTGGATCGGTACTTCTTTGGGAGGAATGATTGGTCAAGCCTTTGCTATTAAATATCCAGATAAAGTTGACCGTATAGTTTTAGCCAATACAACATGCCAAGCGGCGGCCAATGCGCAATCAATATGGGGTGAGAGAGCGCTACAGGCTGAAATGCATGGCATGTCATCTCAGGTTGAATCAACTATTTCAAGGTGGTTTACAAAAGGTTTTATTGAAAACAATATCCATGTAATTCGCCAAATAGAAGACATGATAAATACGACATCAGTAGTCGGATACAGGGGAACATCAAATGCATTAATTAATTTTGATCTTTCCGCGCAGTTGGGCTCTATCAAATCAAGCGTATTGGTCATTGCAGGAGAGCACGATCAAGCTACTGCGGTGGCAATGTCTCAAAAAATGGTTTCACTTTTACACAAGGCTCAGTTAGTGATCATAAAAGATGCAGCCCATATTAGCAGTGCAGAACAATGGGAATTTTTTAATAAGGAGGTCACTAATTTCCTTTTAAAAACTGAATGACAAGTTCGCAAGCTGAGCAACAATAATCAAACAATTAGCTCAGGACTAGAACTTTTAGAGATTAGCCAAAATCAAATTACCAACCGCGACCACTTAACGCAACTAAAGCACAACTGAGATTGATCAAGGAGAAGCAGATGTATCAAAAAATCATTCTGGCCTATGACGGATCTCTCGAAAGTCAACAGGTCTTGCTCAATTGCAAAGACTTATCACAATGGAGGCAAGCAAAGGTTCACCTACTCTCATTGGGACCTTACGAAACAATTTCAATGGGCCATGAAGGTTCTTATTACAGTGAACTTGAAGATAAAATAGAAGATGAACGGCGTTTAAAAATTCTCCACGATGGTGTTCAACAGCTCAACTCAGCTGAGTTTGAGGCTGCTGGAAAATTACTCAAAGGTGATGCAGTTGATCAGATCGTCGAATACGCGCATGCCATTGACGCAGACTTGATCATGCTTGGCCATCAACATCGTGACAATTGGTTGGATAGATGGTGGGCTGGTTCAATTCCAAAAGCATTGATTGCGCACTCACCTTGTAGTGTTTTAGTGGTCATCATTAAATGAATTTGATCTACCCTTTCTGAGACCGACCAAAGTAATCAAACCATAGCGTCCAGACTCCGGACACCCCACTACCTTCTAGAGCAACTCGGCCGTCCAGCTCTGGACACCCCCTTACCGTCCAGAGCAAACCAAGCGTCCAGAGTCTGGACGCTTTGATACCGGCCAGAGCACCTTGACCGTCCAGTTTCTGGACGCTCTGCTTCGCCTGAATTGCGTTGTGTTTTAACTTGCAAAATAATCAAAGCAAATACATCCCTATTGGCATGTTTCCCGAGTGAAACCAAGCCTAAATAACCCCTGACTAACAAAACCCTAGAGGCCTCGAAAAGGTGCAATTTTTTTGCTACAATGCGAGGCTTAGCTAATTTCACAGACGCTCTAAGTCCTAAAGACTCTGAATTTCTGTGTACTTTTAAGCTAACAAACCGAATATTCCTCGATAGCTCAGTCGGTAGAGCGCCGGACTGTTAATCCGTAGGTCCCTGGTTCGAGCCCAGGTCGAGGAGCCAAAACCCCTTTAAAAACAACGACTTA
>Ga0209356_1000229_pt1 | contig 22189 bp, 18 predicted proteins | sample LauGreFaBDMM15SN_2_FD_188213 | JGI IMG/M metagenome (GOLD analysis project Ga0209356, IMG submission 188213) | Freshwater lake microbial communities from Lake Michigan, USA - Fa13.BD.MM15.SN (SPAdes) (version 2) | ecosystem: Environmental > Aquatic > Freshwater > Lake | place: Lake Michigan, USA...
GACTGCTTATTCTTTAAGAAAGCAGATTTATGATAGTGGATACCATTTTCTCTTTGTCTTCTTTTTAATTATTCCATTATTTGGATATTTCATGATTTTTATGCTTCGGTTGGTTTATCAATTAGAATCTCCCCCCCGAAGCCCCTTTTACTTATTGAAATATTCTATATATTTTATGATTTTATTTGTCACTAGTTTGCCTTTTTTTACTTATAGGGAATGCGTGATCTCATTTACCAATTGAAGTGGTAGGTGACTATTTTTAAGGTGGAATGCAAAAACGAACCGAATTTATTCGGTTCGTTTTTATTTATTTTGTATCTTTGTGCTATCATCAAGAAGCCTTTAATGGCTGCCAACCGAGAGAGTCGAACTCCGCGGTGGTAAAATCGATGAGGACTTACTGTCAAACTCAAAACGTAATTTCCTTTATCCTTTTTCTTGGTCTGATTTATAGAGTGAACTTAAAATTAATCATGCCATGCCTGCGTCAAAGCAAAATATAGAAAAAGAACTGAATAAGCCTATGAAGGCCAATAGTAGCAAAGTCAATATCGGTGCTTCTAATGATATGCAATTGTTTGTAGAATCTAGTTCTGCCTCAAAAGTAAAAGGTAAGCTTCAATTGAGTTACTTAAATGAACAGTTTGAAGGCAGCTTTATTGCAACACCTAACTTAATTAAATTAAAAACCATTCAACCATTTAAGGGCATGGTGGCAGCAGTAGGATTGGAGCTAGGTAGTTTAACCCCATATTTACAAATTAATGGTGGCCTGAGTACGGTAGGCCAACAACAGATGTATTTTCTTGTCTTTGATATTTTCCATTTATATAATTTATTCCGCCTAAAGCCACAAGCATTACTGGCATTGTATCAGGAAGCATTGGCTATTTTAAAAACTAAAGGCGAAACAGTTGAATTTGGCAAGATAGATCCCAATTCAGATTTAGGTCACACCATAGCAACTTGGTTACATACCCAAGTGAAACAAAAATTTAAACACAGTTATTGTTCTCCCAAAGGCTTACTGTATAGCTTTCAAAATCTACTGATCTTGTTCCCGAAGGACTTTGTACAATGATTTGTTAAGATAAAAATAGTTTAAGCATTGGCTTTAAAAAATTAACTCAAATCGTAATCATATTTATAGCTTATTCGCTAATTTGTACGCGCTATGAAAGGATTTCAATTCACTCCATTTAAGGAAGGCGAAAATAAAAAAAGCATGTTTGAGCAAATGCTCGACTTGTTTACTGAACTATTGAATTACACCAATGGAGATGCTACAGAAGCATTAGACTGGCTGAACCAATTAGACAACAAACATAAGTTCACCAATAACGACTATGGGATGGGTGATTTTATTGAGGATTTAAAGGAGAATGGTTATTTAAAAGAAAATGGCCCAGACGGAACATTCAAGATCACATCTAAAACAGAGCAGACCATTCGCAAGAAAAGTTTAGAAGAAATTTTCGGCAAATTAAAAAAAGGGTCAAAGGGCAATCACCAAACCAATAAAACTGGACCTAGTGCAGAACTTAGTCCTGACACAAGGGCTTACCAATTTGGAGACAATATTGATCAAGTAGATTTTACAGAGAGCATCCGTAACGCGCAAATTAACCATGGAGTTGATAATTTCACGATGGAAGAAAACGATTTACTCATTCGTGAAAGTGATTTTAAAACACAGACTTCTACCGTGTTGATGATTGATATTTCTCATTCTATGATTTTATACGGTGAAGATCGAATCACACCGGCAAAAAAAGTGGCCATGGCTTTGTGTGAATTAATCACTACTAAGTATCCTAAAGACACTATTGATATTGTTGTATTTGGCAACGACGCATGGAGTATTGAAATTAAAGACCTTCCTTATTTGCAAGTTGGGCCATATCATACCAATACGGTTGCAGGACTAGAATTGGCAATGGATTTATTGCGTCGTCGTAAAAATCCAAACAAACAAATTTTTATGATCACCGATGGTAAGCCAACATGTTTAAAGATTGGTTCTAAATACTACAAGAATAGTTTTGGATTAGACCGAAAAGTCGTGAATCGTTGTTTAAATTTAGCGGCACAGTGTAAGAAATTAAAAATTCCAGTAACAACTTTTATGATTGCATCCGATCCTTATTTACAAAAATTCGTAGAGGAGTTTACCGAGATGAATCATGGCAAAGCATTCTTTGCATCTTTAGATAAATTAGGCAGTTTTATATTTAATGATTTTGAAAGTGGAAAGCGAAAAACAGTATACTAAAATAAAAAAAAGAAATGGCGAATAAAAAAGCAACTGAAAGCAAAAAATTAACGGGAATTCAAAAAATCAACACCCTCGGACAGTTGATTCAATCTGGTTATCAGTCCAAGTCCATCAAAGAAGAAGTTCGTGATAATTTGATTGCCTGTCTTCAAAATAAAGAAAATCCTTTTACAGGTATTTTGGGTTATGAGGATACAGTGATACCAGATACAGAGCGCGCACTATTGAGCAGACATAATATTTTATTTTTAGGATTGCGTGGACAAGCAAAAACAAGAATGGCACGTCAGATGACTGACTTACTAGATGAATACATCCCAGTCATCATGGGTAGCGAAGTCAATGATGATCCATTGAAACCTTTAAGTAAGTTTGCAAAGGACTTGATTGCTGAACATGGAGACGACACGCCAATACATTGGCTGCACCGTTCTGAGCGTTATGGAGAAAAATTAGCGACACCAGATGTGAGTGTTGCAGATTTAATTGGTGACATAGATCCTATCAAAGCAGCCAATTTAAAGTTGAGTTTTTCCGATGAAAAAGTGATTCACTACGGCATTATACCAAGAAGCAATCGTTGCATTTTTGTGATCAATGAATTACCAGATTTACAAGCAAGAATTCAGGTGTCTTTATTCAATATTTTACAAGAAGGCGATATTCAAATACGCGGTTTTAAATTGCGCATGCCATTGGATATTTTATTTGTCTTTACAGCGAACCCAGAAGATTATACCAACAGAGGAAGTATTGTTACGCCATTAAAAGACAGAATTGAAAGTCAAATTTTAACGCACTATCCAAAAACTTTAGAGACCTCTTTGGCAATCACAGAACAAGAGGCAGATATCCTAGAGGTACAAAAACAAAGAGTGGATATCAGTGATTTAATTAAGCGATTGATTGAACAAGTTTCTTTTGAAGCAAGGTCCAATGAATTTGTAGATAAGAAAAGTGGTGTGAGTGCACGTTTAACCATTGCCGCATTTGAAAATGCTATTAGTTCTGCAGAGCGTCGTGCGATTATTCATAACGAAAAACATACTTATGTTTGGATCAGCGATTTAATGGGTATCATTCCCTCTATCACTGGAAAAATTGAATTGGTTTATGAAGGTGAACTAGAAGGTCCATATGAAGTTGCTTTAAATTTATTGAATAAAGCCATTCGTACTCAATTTATTGAATACTTCCCTAATCCAGAATTATTGAAGAAGAAAAAAATGGTCAATAAAAAGGGAGAGGAAAAACCGCTTGACAATCCTTATAAGGCCATTACGACTTGGTTTGACGCAGGGAATCATTTGAACCTTATGTTGGACATGAAAGATGCAGACAAAGTAGTTGCTTTATATAAAGTGGATGGCTTATTTGGCTTGGTAAAAAAATACTATCCACATGCCAACGAAAAAGAAGCTGCTTTGTTAATGGAATTTGTATTACATGGACTTGCTGCATTCTCATTGATTAATAAAAAAATGATTGACGGTAAAATTGAATTCAATGATTTAATGGGCAGTATGATGAATTTAGGCAGTTTTGGCGAAGAGGATGATTTCAATGAATCCGATTACCAATAAATGTCAGGTAGTCCTTTAAAATAGACAGTCCAACTATTTAGATTTATCTAATTTGATTTTAGTAAACACTTGCAAGTGAGGCAGTGCTAGCACGGCAATACCGATAAATAAAAGTGGCATGACTTCTTTGATACTCCAAGCCTCCAAAGAAAAATAAATAAACACAAGAATACCAGTCCATGCTACGACTGCATAAGGAATCGCTTTGGTAAGTAATTTTTTCCATCCAAGGAAGCTGTTTTCCATTTCAAATTCTTGCCTTATTTTATCAAAAGATAAAATAGAATGCCATAATCCAAAATAAAAACTAAAACACAGCCAAAGAGGCAATAACATATTTAAAATTGTTAAACAACCAATTTGCATCACTGCAAAAAAGAATTGTTTCGTATCCGAGAAAAAATATTTGTGTGAAAAGAATAAAACGATGTGGATGCCTACAAGTGTTGCTTGAGAAATAGGCAAAATGATGTTTGCATAATGGATATACTCGTTTGCCTGCATTTTAGATTGTCCTAATAAAACAAAGACATCTATCGCTGTGTGGATGTTTTTACTGAGTAGAAACAAGATCCAGCTAAGGCCTAAAATACTATAACATAATTTATGAATCCCATTATAGCTTTTTCCCAGCCAATCTATTTCCCCAAAATGGAATGCCGTTAATCCAATGAATATCAGGATTGCGATGGTTGGTAAAAAGTACCAAACCAATCCATAGGCTAACATATTCAGGAGGTATTTGAACAAAAAGAGGTAGCCGTGTTTTTTATCGGCTCCAGTATTGATTTTTTGGTCGATATAAAAATCTAAAGCACCGTGTGGAATGCCCAATGTAAATAAGGTAACAAATAAAACCCCTAATTGCTGGTTCGTTGACAATGGGAAATAAGCATGTAACAAGGCTAAACCGAATCCGATGATCAAAAGTATTTGTCTGAGCTTTATCTGCATATAGTAGGCATAAAAAAAGGGGCGAGTTATGCACTCGCCCCTCAAAGATAGTCTGAATTAAGCAGCTTTTCTGCTCAATGCATATATAACAAGACCGAATCCGATTTTATTTACAGCATCACCGATGTTGTAGATAATATCCATATTCAAGCCAATATTTGCAAATCCTGCATACCATTGTCCTTCAGCTGTTCCGATTAAATATCCAAGAGGATAGATAGCCCAACCAACTAAAATGAACCAACCTAATGCTTTGTTTGCAGAAGCAACAGCTGTACCAGCGTTAGTAGCTAGTTTCTTAACATCGCCCATCCATACTTCATACACAATGTAGAAATATGCAAGCGCACTTACTGTACCCCAAATTGTAGCACTTCCTAATCCTGCCTCACCGATGTAACCTGTTACCAACATTACAACAGAAGCCAAAATCATTTTCCATAATAAATTTGTTGTACCACCAGCTTTTTTTGTGATCAAGTAGAACTCAACACACATCAAAGGCACAGTTAACAACCAATCTACGTAACGGAAGAAGGTTGGAGAATCTTGCGTTTCAGCATAGTAGCTACGCATGTAGTAGTAGTGAACAGCAGCAATAAAAGTGATCAAACCCGATACTAATACCGAAGTGCGCCACTCTTGACTTGTGTTGCTCAATTCAAAGAAGAAAAAAACCGAAGCGGCCATCATAGCCATTGTGCCTACAAAGAAAGTAAACGAAACGTAGTCCGTTTTTGCAATCACTGTAACAGCGTCTAATAAAAATAAAGAATCCATATTGTGGAGATTTGGTGAACGTGTTTTATAACTGTTGTTAGTTAGAACATAAACTTAAATAAATTGTCTGAAAGATTGAAAAAAATTTTAAACAAAAAAAGTTTTTTTATTCAATGTTGCATCATTGATTATTTAAAAAAAGACTCATAATCAATAGGTTATACAAATTTTTGTTTTAAATTCAAATTTTAATGATTCTTTTTATTATTATTTATTTAATTGAAAATCATTGATTTAATTAAAAATTTATCCTATAATTTTTTTTATAGCAATTTTCTGATAGACTTTCCTTTTTTTACTGGCACTTGAACCGCCTGGTCCATGCTTAATTCTCCATTTACCCAGATGTATTTGAATCCTTTTGCATATTGATGGGAGTCTTCAAATGTGGCCATGTCTGAAACCTCATCCGCATCAAAGACAACGATGTCTGCATAATAGCCTTCTTGTATAATACCTCGCTTTACAATATTGAATTTATTCGCAGGTAAGGACGTCATCCTTCTAATTGCTTCTTCTAAACTCAATACGCCCATTGTTCTTACATATCTTCCTAAAACGCGTGAATTGGTGCCATATGCTCTTGGGTGTGGTTTGCCATAGCCCTTCATAGCGATGCCTGCATCACTTGCGAACATATTAAAAGGATATTGCATAATTGCTTTGACATCCGACTCGGTCATTCCGTGGTAAATCATTTGCGCGCCACCTTGCTCCATCATTTGAATGATTGTTTCTGCTTCATCTAATGCAGTATGTTTATTGCCTCTTAATAGATTAATTGCTTCGATATCTTTTCCATTATAACTACTATCTGATTTGTAATTGGCCACTACGGCATAGGTAAAATGTTTGATCCCTCTTTCTTTTAATATACCAACAATTTCATTGGCTACTTTTTTTCGAATGGTTGGATCTTTTAATCTTGAAAAAATGGAGTCCTGCCCATCTGACAAAACCCAGTCAGGTAATAATACACTTAGCTTTGTGCTACTCGCTGTATATGGGTATTGATCTATCGTTACATCAATGCCCTCTTTTCTTGCATTTACTACCAATGGAATTGTTTCCTTACTTCTGCCCCAATTATTTTGACCACTAATTTTAAAGTGTGAAATCTCAACAGGTATGTTAGCAGCTCTTCCTATTTGAATGGCTTCGTTCACAGCATCAACTACTTGATTTTCTTCGTTACGAATATGCGATGCATAGACGCCCCCCTTGGAAGCAACAACTTTTGCAAGCCTAACAATTTCTTCGGTAGGCGCATAAGTGCCAGGGATATAAATTAAACCAGTGGACATACCCACTGCACCCTCTTGCATGGCTTCTGCTGCAATCTTTTCCATTGCTTGCATTTCGGCTTCTGTTGCATGTCTATTTGCCGTGCCCATTACTTGCTTGCGAATGGTATTGTGTCCAATTAAGGAGGCAATATTGATAGACATCCCAATTGAGTCCAGTGTGTTAAAATAAGTATTTAAATTTTCTTCCGATCCGCCGCAATTCCCTGTTATCACTGTAGTTACCCCGTCATACAAGAAATTACTAGCCAATGGGTTTCTGGTTTCACCACCTTCCAAATGTCCGTGAACATCTATAAAACCAGGCGCTACAATCAAGCCCTTTGCATCGATTTCTCTTGTTGCTTTCCAATTGCTTAAATTACCAATTGCGATAATTTGATTGCCTTTGATGGCCACATCTTTATACTGCCATTGATTTCCTGTGCCGTCAATAAGTTTTCCGTTACGGATAATAAAATCTGCAGTTTGCGCATTTGCTTGAAGCATTGTAAAAACAAAGGCAATCACTAAAAGGATATTTTTCATAAAACTATTTTGTCTACTCAATTTACTAAATCTTACTCCATTTTGTCATTCATTTTTATTTATATAACCTAAAAAATGTATTTTCATTGGATCAATTATGAACCTATGAAAAAGTATATTGTACTTTTTGTTGTCACATTGGCTTGCTCGTCAAACATAAAAGCACAACAAACTCAAAAACCGCCATTGCATGGCAAAGACTGGGTAGCTATTACGGGTAAGCCTTTGGCTGCAACAGCAGGATCGATGGTGTTTCAAAAAGGTGGTAATGCTGTGGATGCGGCATGTGCTATGCTTGCTGCTACTTGTACCATGTGGGACGTGTTAAGTTGGGGTGGCGAAACACAGGCTTTAATTTATAATCCTAATACAAAAAAAGTGATTGCCATAAGTGCCATGGGCTTTGCCCCAACTGGTGCTACGCCGGAATTTTTTAAAGGCAAGGGTTTTAATTATCCACCAGAATACGGTCCATTGGCGGCAACAACGCCTGGTACACCAGGAGGCATTTGTTTGATGCTGGCAAATTATGGGTCTATGAGTTTAAAAGAAGTATTGGCGCCAGCGATGGACTTGGCAGCTGGTTATCCAATTGATGCACAAACTGCAAACAGTATTGAGCGTGGTAAAGCCATGATCAAAACCTGGCCGTATAGTAAGAAAGTATTGTTACCACATTTAGGTGAAAAAAGAGAAGCACCAGAAGCCGGTGAAATATTTGTACAAAAAGATTTATTGAACACTTTACAAAAAATGGTAGATGCGGAGCAGGCCGCTTTGAAGCAAGGCAAGTCTCGTAAAGAGGCTATCTGGGCTGCATATGACCGTTTTTATAAAGGAGATATTGCAGATGAATTTGTAAGAGGTGTGCAAGAGCAAGGTGGATTGATTACCAAAGAAGATTTAAAAAACTGGAGACCTACGGAAGAAGCACCATCGATGGTCAACTATAAAGGAATAGATGTATATAAGTTACAGGCATGGACGCAAGGGCCTTCATTATTACAAGCCTTAAATATTGTTGAAAATTTTGACCTTAAAAAAATGGGTTATAATTCTGCGGATTATATGCACACCATTTATCAAGCATTGAATTTAAGTTTTGCAGATCGTGATTTTTATTATGGCGATCCAAAGTTTGCCACGAACCAACCAATGACTGGATTATTAAGTAAAGCTTATGCGAAACAAAGAGCAGGAGAAATTGATATGGCAAAGAACAATGCCAATGCAGGTCCTGGTGATCCTTATCCTTTTGAAGGAAAAACAAATCCATTTATCAATTTAATAAAAGCAAAAGGATTTCAACCTTCAACTGATACTGCGAAAAATAAAACTGGATTTGCACCCGCACACGATTTAAGAACTGTTGCATCTTTGAATTCAAATGAAATATTGCCAACAGATGCAGACTATATGGATCGATTGTGGAGAGGTACCACTACTGTTGAAGCAGCAGATAAAGAAGGATGGATTGTTTCTATCACACCAAGTGGTGGATGGTTACCTGCTACCATTGCGGGTAACACCGGTGTAGGTATGAGCCAACGTATGCAAAGCTTTGTATTGGATTCTGCACAGAGTCCTTTTAATGTAGTAGCTCCGGGGAAAAGACCAAGAGTGACTTTAACCCCAAGTATAGCCATCAAAGATGGCAAGCCTTACATGGCATTTGGTATGCAGGGTGGTGATACACAGGACCAAAACTTATTACAATTCTTTTTAAATATGGTAGAATTTGGAATGACTGTTCAAGAAGCAACTGAAGCTGCGAATATCAATTCAAATCAACTTTGGCTTTCCTTGGGAGGTACTAAAATTGCGGACAGAAAACCAAGACCGGGTAGCATGTTATTGCATGACAATGTTTCTGAGTGGGTTCGCAAGGACTTAAGAGCAAGAGGATATAATTTAACTTTCGATGATCGTACGAGCGGCCCTATCAACGCCATTTTATTTGATTGGAAACATGGATCCATGTGGGGCGGTAGTTCTAATCATGGAGAAGATTATGGTATTGCATGGTAGTAGCAAAAATGATCAATGAAAAGGAATTAAAATTATTATCGAATAAATAAAAATAAAATGAGCCAGAATAGAAGGAAATTTTTAAGCACTGCATTCTTAACTGCAGGCACATTAGGATTAGGCGGTAAAGTTTTAGCAAATGATGTTGCTAATAAGTACGATTTCAGTTTGCCTAAATCAATTGAGGACTTATTGCCAATGAAAGAAGGCGTGGTGCCCATTACAGTAGACGAGCGTAAGCAAAGAATTGCAAAAGCACAGTCTATTATGGAAAAAGAAAAAATAGATGCTATTTTTTTAGAAGGTACTGTATCTTGTTTTTATTTTACTGGCATGCGATGGGGACAGAGTGAAAGAACTTTTGGTGTAGTCATTCCAGCAAAAGGACCTATTGCTTATGTCTGTCCAAAGTTCGAAGAAGATAGGGCGATGGAATTATTGAATCCTGTTTTTGGTGACGAAGTAAGATGTTGGGAAGAACACGAAAGTCCTTATGCATTGATTTTTAGTATTGTTAAAGACCGTGGTGTAAAGTATAAAAAAATTGGTATGGAAGAACGTGTTCGTTTTTTCATTGCAGATGGCGTTAAAAAAGTAGCGACAGGTTTTGAAATAGTTGATGCAACACCTGTTACAGCTGGTTGTAGAATGTATAAGACAAAAGCAGAATTGGCTTTGATGCAGTATTCAAGTGATGTGACGATTAAAGCATATCAAGCAGCCTTTGCAACCATTCGTCCAGACATGTCTCAGTCTGAATTTAGCGGCAATATCAGTGCAGCTTTTAGAAAGCTAGGTTATAGTGGCGGCGCTTCGGTACAAATTGGTAAATATTCAGCATTACCTCATGGTAGTATTACACCTCAGGTGATTCGCGAGGGTGATATTGTGATGGTAGATGGAGGCACAAGCGTAGAGGGATATGCTTCTGATATCACTAGAACAATTGTAGTGGGCAAACCAACTCAAAGACAAATTGATGTTTGGAATATAGAATTGGAAGCACAAAACGCAGCATTTGCTGCAATCAAAATTGGCGCACCATGTGAAGTGGTGGATGCAGCAGCTAGAGCAGTGATTGAGAAAGCAGGATTCAAAAGCAATTATAAATTACCAGGGCTGCCGCACAGAACCGGCCATGGTATTGGTTTAGAAGGCCACGAGTGGACTAATTTTGTAAAAGGAAATAAAACACCAATGGCTTTGGGCATGTGCTTTAGTAATGAACCAACGATTTCTATTCCGGGTGAATTTGGAATTCGTTTAGAAGATTGTTTGTACATCGCCGAAGATGGGCCACATTATTTCTCCAAACAAAGTATTTCGATCGAGCAACCATTTGGATAAATAGGGTAGGTGATTGTTTTTATTTGCAATCCTATTTACGTAAAGACAGTTCAAATAAAAAAGGAGCTACAATTTGTAGCTCCTTTTTTATGGTCTATAGTAATCGACCTAAACTTTATAAAATTAGATCGGGCTCTTTTGAAAAAAGTACAATAGCATCTCCGGGAAATACATTTTTTATTTCGATACTGGGATTGTATTTTTTCCAAATCATATCGTCTGCAAAACGATTGATGGTTGGTTGTAAAAAACCGGCGCTAAATAAATAGGCATTCGAATGTTCGAGTGTCATGGCGGTCAGTCCTATATCAAGCCGCCAGTCCATCTGTAAGCCATCCACATTCGTAGGCACATAATAATCCCCAGCAAGACTAAGGGATTGAAAATGCAATTGTTGTCCATGCAATTGCACAATCAACAATTGCAAGACGATAAGGATGTAAAAAGAAATTGACTTAAAGTGACGCATTGGTTAAACCTAGTCAATCTTGATACTTATTTTTTGAGTATTTATACCTTCCGGTGTCAGGGCCGAAAAATTTCTATACTATTGACTTTAAGATCATATTCAATGGAGAATTTGCTAAAAACTATTATCTTTATCCTGCGAACCTTAATAAGACCCCTATGAAATATAATTGCTTGATTTTAGTTTTATGTATTGGCTTTATTGCTTGTAGCAAAGGAGGAGATAGTCCTGCACCTACTCCACCCCCACCAGTTGTGGTGGTAGAACCAAGTTTAACTGCCACGGGCGGGGTGGTCATTGATATTGACCCAGGGACTAACAATATTTATGCAGTAGTAGGTACTTCACAAAGAATTGAAGTTAAGCTAGCTGCAATACCCGTTAGCGGTGTCAATATTGACACTAAACTGATTAAGGTTTCAGACAATACATCTGCTTTTACCAGTAGTATTTCATCTACCAGCCTAACCAATCCGCTGACTGTAACTGGTTTAGTACCTGGCGTGTTATACAATCTTTCGGTTGTAGTGACATCTAAAACTACCCCATCAAACACGAAAACAGTTGAATTCAAAATGGCTGCAAAATAATCCAGCCACTTATAAAATATTGATCCCTTATCTTTTTAGATAGGGGATTTTTTTTGTACCTTAAGTCTTGAAATATATTGTATCACTACTTTAAAATTTACTATGCCAATTCAATTTATTAAACGCATTGTAGTATGTGTTTGTTTACTAAGTTTTTCTTTGCCCATTTTTGCGCAAAAAAAATACACCGAAAAAGATTTAGCTGCATTAAAGCAAACCCTTATGCAGTCTGTTGCTGGTAAGTCTAAGGACGTGCAAGTGATGGTGGATCAAATTTTTAGTTTTGCCGAATTAGGATTTCAAGAAGTTGAAACTTCTAAATACATCACATCTGTATTGACAAAAAATGGGTTCACTGTAGAAAACGGTATTGCAAATATACCTACTGCTTGGATGGCCAAGTGGGGATCTGGTTCTCCAGTCATTGCATTAGGTAGTGATGTGGATTGTATTCCTAAAGCCTCTCAAAAACCAGGCGTAGCCTATAAAGCACCGATTGTGGAAGGCGCACCTGGTCATGGTGAAGGACATAATTCTGGACAAGCTGTAATCATTTACGCAGCCATTGCAATGAAAGAATTAATGGAGCGTGAAAAATTACCAGGTACTATTTTAATTTGGCCAGGTATTGCCGAAGAATTGGTTGGAACAAAAGCATGGTATGTGCGTGATGGTTATTTTAAAGATGTGGATGCTTGTATTTTCACGCATGTGAGTGGTGATTTTACTTCTAGTTATGGAGATAATGGTGGGAATGGTTTAGTGAGTGTGCGTTTTGATTTTGAAGGAGAAGCCGCACATGCAGCAGGTCAACCATGGAGAGCAAAAAGTGCATTGGACGCAGTAGAATTAATGAATGTGGGATGGAATTTTAAAAGAGAGCATCTTAAGCCAACCAACAGATCGCACTATGTGATTGTAGATGGAGGTGACCAGCCAAATGTGGTTCCAAGTAAAGCAAGTGTATGGTATTATTTTAGAGAGCGTACCTATGAGGATATTAAAATGAACTATGAATCAGGTATCAAAATTGCAGAAGGTGCTGCGATGATGACGAATACAAAAATGACGCATCAAATGTTAGGTACTGCATGGCCTGGTCATTTTAACAAACCGCTTGCAGAAGCCATGTTTGCGAATATTAAAAAAGTAGGCATGCCTACTTGGGATGAAAAAGATATCGCATTGGCGAAGGGGGTACAAGCATTAGTAGAAGCGCCAAAGAAAGACCAACAAGGCAATCCTATTGATGGATTAAAATCTACGATTGATACTTTAAAAGGCTCTGTTGCATTTTCTTGGGGTGGAGGATCAGATGATATTGCAGACATCTCATGGAACTTGCCTACGATTGTATTAAGGTATCCAGCAAATATTCCAGGCACAAAAGGACACCATTGGGCAGACGCCATTGCCATGGCGACACCTATTGCACATAAGGGGTCCTTGGTGGGGGCAGAAGCGACAGCCATGACTTTATTAGATTTGTTTACCAGGCCTAGTTTAGTAGCAGATGCAAAAAAATATTTTAATGAAGTACAAACTAAAGATGTCAAGTACATTCCATTCATTACAAAAAATGATCCTCCAGCGATTCATTTGAATAAAGAAATACAAGGCGCCTATAGAAGCCAACTTGAAAAATTCTATTATGATCCAACTAAGTTTGGAACTTATTTAGAGCAATTGGGTATTAGTTATCCAACTTTAAAATAATTTATAAACACGGATCCTACTTTAAAAAAAATAAAATGACAAAAAAATACCTAATCGCCTTTTTTTCTATTTGTATTGCAAATACAATAGTGGCGCAAGTTCCAGCTGATGTCTATAAAATGGAAGCAGTTTCAAGACCTAAAATCTCACCAGAGGGAACTTGGATTTTATATAGTCAATCTAAAATTGATGCTGCAAAAGACAGGTCAGTGTCCAAATTATATATGATGTCGTCTGACGGCAAAGAGACCATCACATTAACAGAACAAACAAAAGGCGTTGGCAATTACCAATGGAGCCCCGATGGGAAATATATTTCTTATTTGACGAAGGGAAAAGATGAGGACTATGGTTCTCAAGTATTTTTAATGGATCGTCGAGGTGGAGAAGGCGTTCAGCTAACGAATATCAAAGGAGAGATTAATGATTATGTTTGGTTTAATAACGGTAAAAAAATGATTGTAGTCGTAAAAGATTTTAACTATGCGGATACTGCAAAGTCTAAAATCAGAACACCGTATGAAATGACTAGGTATAAATTCAAACAAGACAATGAGGGTTATTTAGACAATCGTAAAACGCATATCTATTTATTTGATATGGCAACAAAAAAATTAGACACTTTAACAAGTGGAAATTACAATGAGGGGGATGTGGCAATTAGCCCAGACGATTCAATGATTGCCTATGTGAGCAATGTTTCTGAAAATCCTGATAAGAACTCTAATGCGGATTTATTTTTATTAAAATTGACTAAAGGTGCTACACCATTGCAGTTCACGAATTATAAAGGCGCTAATACGAGTCCAGTATTTAGCCCAGATAATTCTAAAATTGCATTTTTACAATCTAGTTCTGAAAGAAATTTCGACATGTATGACATCACACATTTAGGTATTTATGATCTTAAATCAAAAGCCTTATCCATTGTTTCAAAAAATTATGATCGTGCATTCTCTTCTATTGCTTGGTCCAAAGATGGTCAGTCTATTTTGTCTTTAATTGAAGATGATAGAAAACAAAATTTGGTACAATTTAATATTCAAACACAAAAGCCAGAACAATTAACCAATGAAATGGGGGTGTATAGTTCAATGGATATGAATGACAAGGGTGATATGGTTTTGCTATTTGCTAATTTAGCAACACCAAATGAAATTTATAGTTATCAAAATAAAACAACTAAAAGATTAACGCATTTTCAAGATGCTTTTGTAGCAAGTTTAAAAAAAGGTTACCACAAAGGCTTTCAATCTACTTCATCTGATGGAACAATCGTATCAAGCATTTTACATTTACCAGATAGCGGAGCAAAAAATTTACCATTGATTTTATTTATTCATGGAGGTCCTGTGGCACAGGATGATTATGCATTTGATATGACTAGTCGTATTTATGCTAATGCAGGTTATGCTGTAGCGACAGTAAATTATAGAGGAAGTAGCGGAAGAGGTGTTGCTTTTACAAGTGCGATTTATGCAGACTGGGGCAACAAGGAAGTGAAAGACATTGTTGGTGCTGCAGACTATTTAATTAAGGAAGGCATTGCGGATCCAAATAGACTTGGTATTGCAGGTTGGAGCTATGGCGGTATCTTAACGAATTACACGATAGCAACGGATAAGCGTTTTAAAGCTGGCGTAAGTGGTGCAGGAAGTTCGCTCATGATGTCGGTGTATGGATCTGATCAATACATTTCGCAGTATGAAGATGAATTAGGCAAGCCTTGGGAGAATCCAAAGAAATGGGAGGCCTTGTCTTATCCATTCTATAAAGTAAAGGAGATTAAAGCGCCCGTTTTGTTCATGGCAAGTCAAGCAGATTTTAATGTGCCTGTAATTGGCGCTGAACAAATGTATCAAGCATTTAAATCAGAAGGCATTCCAACCGAATTGATTATCTATCCAAATCAAAACCATGGCATACGCGTACCAAGTTATATCGTGCATCGACATAACGCACATATCAATTGGTTTAACAAGTATTTAAAATGAAAATAATCGGCACCTGGCTTTTGTTTTTAGGTGTGATTGCAGTGAATGCCCTAGCCAATATTTTACCCATTAATGGATACAATACTGGCCAGATTTCTGCATTCTATCCAAATGCATTTGTGCCAGCTGGATTCACGTTTTCTATTTGGGGCGTCATTTATTTATTGTTATTATTTTATACAATTGGCTTTACTTATTATACGCTGAAACAAGAACAATATCCAAAAGCGTTTGCTTTGATTGAGCGTATCAATATTTATTTTTTACTGACATGCGTGTTTAATATGTCTTGGATAGTTGCTTGGCATTATTTACAAATTGAATTATCATTAGTGATTATGTTATTATTTTTAATCACACTCATTCAACTATTTTTGAAAAGTAACACAATAGCGCGTGATTTAACTTTGACTCAAAGACTCATTTTACAAACACCATTTATAGTATATTTGGGCTGGATCTCAGTGGCCACCATCGCCAATACTACAGCCTTGCTTGTTGCTTATAAATGGACTGCATTAAGCATTGCGCATGTTTATTGGAGTGCATCAATGATTTTGATTGCATTACTACTTGCTGTATGGATGTTACTAAAATTCAAAGCAGTTCCATTTGCTTTAGTCGTTACTTGGGCTTTGTGGGGTATCTATAATGCACAAGGTCCCACAGCACCCATACTTGCTAAATTAACTAAAGTTGGAATTAACATTTTATGTACAAGCTCCTTGATTATCTTTTTAACAGAAACAGGAAAACTAAAATGGTTTAAAAAATAAAATCAATTCAATGATTGATTGTAGAATTTTTGAATTGGTTTGAATGGTCCGTATTTATGCTGACTTTCAGAAAAAGAATCAGCATATGGTCCAAAAGGAAAGTCAAGTGGTTTTTTTTCAAATTTTGGCCAGTCTTTTGACTGGTCTTTATGTGGTCTTGATTGGCTATTGACATAAGCCGCCACATCCCAAGACTCCGCTTCTGTTAAAGTAGGATTTTCATGAGAAGTCAATAAGTTAGGCATATTGTTTTTTACATAACCTGCGAAATTACTTATCCTATATAAACCTGCGCCATCATTATAACTATGTGATCCCCATAAAGGAGGATAAGTATACTCTAATGCATCAGCGGCTAATTGCCCTTCTCCATTTGCACCATGACAAGTTTGACACTGAGCTGTATAAACAATTTGTCCTTTTTTAGGATCTGCTGCACGATCTAAATAGGGTAATTTTTCAATCCCAGATCCGATTGGCTGCTCAGCTTTTTTTACAGCTTGACCAAGCCATTTGATATAAGCATAAATGGCTTTGAATTCTCTGCTAGTACTATCTACTGCTATGCCATTCAAGCTTCGCTCCATACAATCTGCCACACGTTTATAAATCGTTTCTACTTGTCCACTTCGGTCTCTAAATTTTGGATAGGTAGAAAAAACGGCCGCATAATTATTGCCCCATGCTTTTGCACCAGCTTGTAAATGACAGTTTTGACAATTCATCCCATTGGTGATTTGAGCTACAGTCCCTTTTGGGCCTAAGTACTTAGAAGTATGTGCAATTAAATCCTGTCCATAAATAATCAGTTCACGCTCTTCTCCTAAAGTAGTATGGTCTATATAAAGACTCGGTCCAACCCATGTACTATCTGTTGAAGCAATATCTCCATCCATCTTGAAATAATCTCCAGCTATAAAACCTATTAAAAAATAGATCAGAATCATTGATAAGATGCCTATTATAACTAGGTATTGTTTCTTCATGACAGATATTCTTAAATCAGAGATTCAATAAATTTAATGTGAACTTACTATTGGAAAAAATAATTGTTGAACAATGATATATAATCCCATTACTAAAACAAACCAACCAAACCCTTTTTTTAGTTGATTACCGTCTATGCGCTTACTTAATCTGTCACCTATAAAAATACCTGCAATGGCGAGTATGGAAACACTTAATAATAAGGTCCAATTCATTGTACTATTTCCAAGGTCACCAGTAAAACCAATCAAAGATTTAGCAGCAATGATTAAAAGAGATGTGCCCACTGCTTGTTTCATTGGAAGCTTGCTCAACATTACTAAAGCTGGGATAATTAAAAATCCTCCACCTGCACCTACTAGTCCAGTTAGCATACCAACCAAGGCACCTTCTAATAATATTAAAGGGTAATTAAATTTTTGTCCACCTCCTGTAATAGTCTCTTTGCTTGACTTAGAGCGAATCATAGAGAAGGATGCCGCGATCATTAATATCGCAAATAGTAACATCATCATTAATGATTTTGTGACCAGGAGGCCGCCAAATTCACCCAAATCAGATGGTATTGCTGGGACTAAAAATTTTCTAGTAGCATATACAGAAATGATGGAAGGTATACCAAAGATGATGGCTGTTTTTAGATCTACAAATCCTTGCTTATACTTTGGCCAAGCACCAACAAGGCTACTTGCACCTACTACAAATAAAGAATAGGCTGTAGCCTGAACCGGTTCAACATGAAAAAGATAGACTAAAACAGGAACAGTTAAAATACTACCTCCTCCGCCAATTAAGCCAAGAGAGATACCAATCAAAACTGAAGCCAAATAGCCTATTATTTCCATGTTATATTATTAAACACAAATGTGCTTTTATAAAAATAAAAGGTAGGTGATAAATGTCACCCACCCAATTTTTTTAGTAAAAATTTTACTACAATTAAACCATCATAAAAGCAAAGAATCAAATATGGTCTAAGAACTATGTTATAAATGTTGTAAATTGAGTTGAAACTATTCACTAAAAACGATTTCATTACCATGAAAAATTTATATCTAATTGCGTTGCTTTTTTTGTTAAGCGCTAGTGTAGTTGCTACGGCGCAAGATAAACAAGTAAAGATGCATCAGGTGGTGATGCAATTAAATACTGCTGATACTGCAGTATGGAGTAGTATGCTGGGAAATATTCGAAATTTTCAAAAAGTATGGCCAGGAAATGTGAAGATAGAAGTAGTAGTACATGGTAAGGCTTTGAATTTTTTAGTAGCATCAAAATCCCATTTAGTCGCTGATGTAGAGGCAATGACTAAGCTAGGTGTTGTTTTTAATGCTTGTGAAAACACGATGAATAAATATGGTATAAAAAAGGAGATGCTTATTCCTTCTGCAAGTTGTGTTCCATCTGGTGTGGCGGAATTAGTTGTGAAGCAAGAAGAGGGCTGGAGTTATTTAAAAACAGGATATTAGATAGTTTCGATTAGTTAGATTTGTGATATATATCACAAATAATAGCAATAATAATATGCAACTTTGTTTTCTGAAATACCTTAAATAGGTTTTCAACAAAGAAAAAGGACACATTATTAATATCAATAAAAAAGTAGCAGTATGTTTTTTCAACACGTATACGACAAAACTTTAGCACAAGCTAGTTATTTCATAGGCTGTCAAAAGGCTGGTGTAGCTGCAGTCATTGATCCAAAGCGCGATATCGACACGTATATTGAAATTGCGAAACAAAACAATATGCAAATCACGCATATTTTTGAAACCCATATTCATGCCGATTTTTTAGCTGGTTCTCGTGAGTTGGCTGCTGTGACTGGTGCAAAAATGTATTTATCAGATGAGGGTGGTCCAGGTTGGGAATATGAATTTGCGCATGAAGGTTTAAAGCATGGCACAGAATTGATGGTTGGAAATTTAAAGATTGAAGTATTACATACACCAGGACATACCCCAGAAAGTATTAGTTTTTTATTAACGGATACACCTGCGAGTAAAGAGCCGGTGATGTTATTTACTGGCGACTTTGTATTTGTGGGAGATATTGGTCGTCCAGATTTATTAGAGAAAGCAGCAGGAATGATAGGTACACAAGAGATTGGAGCAGAACAAATGTATAATTCAATTCATTTGTTTACAGACCTACCAGACTTTATACAAGTTTGGCCTGGACATGGCGCTGGATCAGCTTGTGGTAAAGCATTAGGTGCCGTTCCAAGTACAACTGTTGGATATGAGAAAAAAAGAAACTGGGCATTTCAATACGGTGCAGATAAAGCAGGCTTCGTTCAATTTTTATTGACAGATCAACCTGAACCACCTAAGTACTTTGCAAAAATGAAGGAATTGAATAAAGTCAATCGTCCTTTATTAACCGAAGTGCCAAAGATTAAAGAATTATTGAATGCGGATTTAAAATCTGCCATGGATAATGGTATCAAAGTGATTGATACAAGAAATAAATTAGAGTTTCAAAATGGATTCATTCCAGGTAGCATCAATATTCAAGGCAATAATGCATTTGCCACTTGGATGGGCTGGTTTATTTCTTATGACGAACAATTTATTTTAGTGGCAGAGCCGCATCAAATGGATGACTTGACAAGAAAATTAATGCGTATTGGGTTAGATAATATTTTCGGATTTGTAGATGCTTCAAAAATTAGCCAAGTGTATACTGGAACTTTAGCACAATCTAATATGGTTACGATTGATACAGTAAAAGCGAATAAGGATGCTGAAATAATAGATATAAGAGGTGTTGCAGAATTCAATAGCGGGCATATTGCAGGTGCCAAAAATATATTTGTTGGAACTTTATTGCAAAACTTAGATCAAGTTCCAAAAGATAAGCCCGTAATTATGCATTGTCAAGGTGGCGATAGGGCTGCAATTGGCTATTCTTTACTCGTTAAAGAAGGCTATACCAATATTGCCAATTATAGCGGTGGTATCAATGAGTGGGTTACTGCTCAACAACCAATTGTGAGTTAGAGCGGTATGAATTAAAAACAAGCCTCAACAATTAGTAAGGTAATTTGTTATTATCACATGAAAGGAGTTAAAAAACAAGATCTGCCAGAAAAAATATGCAAAGCCTGTGGTCGTCCATTTAGTTGGCGAAAAAAATGGGAAAGGTGTTGGGATGAAGTGCAATACTGTAGTGAAGGGTGTAAGAAGCAGAAGCCTAAAAAATGATTCTAATTTATAGATAGCGCGATGATTCATCGCGCTATCTTTTTGATATTTTATTCCCACTTGTTTTTTGTCTACTACACTTAAATCTGATGACATCCGTATTTCTTAATACAGCATGCTTGGTTTTTCTGGAAGCCATTCGTTTACGCCACATTCTAAAACTAGAAGGCTTTGAGTTGGCGCGCATGAATTCAATCACTTCTTTCTCACTCAATCCAAACTGAAATTGAATCGCTTCAAATGGCGTACGGTCCTCCCAAGCCATTTCAATAATGCGGTCTCTATCTTTCTCGACCCATTCAGATCTTAAAATAGGTTCTGCTGGTCTTGGATTGATCAAAGTTTCTTTTCCCATTGTACTATTCTTTTACTTTAATGCTTTTAAAAATTGTTCTGCGTTTTTCAAATGATTTGCTCTTTTTTCTTCCGGCATCTTATCCCATGTACTTAAGAGCATTGCCCATCTTGGATTTTTTGAAAAAACAACGCGTTGTTTGGATAAAAAGCGCCAAAATAAACCATCCCAAATGGCCTGCCATTCGCCTTTAGGGAAGTCTCCCATCTTCATTAAATAATTGGATCCGCAAATATAGGGCTTCGTGGTAATCATGCCTCCATCTGCAAACTGAGACATGCCATACACATTGGGCACCATCACCCAATCATAAGCATCGATATACATTTCCATAAACCACTGGTATACGGCATCTGGCTCTATTTCACAGAGCAACATAAAATTACCTAGGACCATCAATCTTTCAATATGATGATTATAACCGGACTCTAATAATTTTTTGATACTGATATCTATTGGATCAATTCCTGTTGTGCCGTTATAAAAAGATTGAGGCATTTTTTTAGTAAAGCCCCAGAAATTTTTTGTTCTTTGTTGACCTCCAATCTTGCGATAAGTCAACTGCACAAATTCTCTCCATCCTATGATTTGCCTTATAATACCTTCGATACTATTGATAGGTGCTTTAGCTTTTTGATAAGCCTGCAATAAGGCGTTTAAAAATTCAGCTGGTTGAATTAGTCCTACATTGATTAATGGACTTAGTACGCTATGAAATAAAGTTTTTTCTGCAACCACCATTGCATCTTCATATATACCAAACTGTTCTAGTTTTTCTGCAATGAATAAGTTCATTGCTTTTTTCGCATCGGCATGTGTCACTGGATAATACAAGCCTTTATTTGCTGCATTAAAAGGCGCATCCAATTTACCTGGATTATTTTTAAAATTCGCTTTTACATATTGCTTCGCCTCTTCTATGTATTCGTTGGACTCAAAAAAATGAATCGCAGGGATAGGTGTATTCTTTGGAATTTTTTTTCTATTCTCCGCATCAAAACTCCATTGTCCACCAACGGGGCTTCCATCTTTTTCAATTAAAATTTTTCTTAGTTTTCGTTGCTCTGTATAAAAACTTGTTTGAAAATAGGTTTTCTTATTGCCAAGCAACTCCACGCTTTCTGTTTGATTGTTTAAAAAATTAGGACTTGGCATATAGATCAATTCTATCCCATATTGCTTACTTGCTTTTTTTAATTGTTGATCTAACAAATAATCACATGGGTCATACAATTTTATTTTTTGTACGCCTTTTGACTTAAGCAACTTGACCAAGCTAACAATTGTAGCATTT
>Ga0209356_1000231_pt1 | contig 21865 bp, 23 predicted proteins | sample LauGreFaBDMM15SN_2_FD_188213 | JGI IMG/M metagenome (GOLD analysis project Ga0209356, IMG submission 188213) | Freshwater lake microbial communities from Lake Michigan, USA - Fa13.BD.MM15.SN (SPAdes) (version 2) | ecosystem: Environmental > Aquatic > Freshwater > Lake | place: Lake Michigan, USA...
GGGACCAGAACACGTTCTACATTGCACCCACGCCGAATCAGAGCTACAGCGTGGAGCTGGGCTACATTTATCGTCCAACACAGCTGTCGTCGGCCAATTCGACCACTTGGATCAGCAATAATGCCCCCGAGGCGTTGTTGTACGCGTGCTTGATTCAGGCTTACAGCTACACCAAAGGGCCCACCGACATGATGGCGTACTTTCGCAATGCGTACAAGGAAGCCATCCAAGGTCTGGGCACTGAGCAGCAGGGTCGCCGCCGCCGTGACGAGTATCGTGACGGTATGCTTCGCATTCCACTTAAATCGGATTCACCTGGACCATGATTACCCCATCACTTTCCACCAATGCGGGCAGCGTCTTTGTCCAAACCACGCAATCGCGTGGCTGGACTCCAGAGGAACTGGCCAACCGCGCCGCTGACAAAATCATCTATGTAGGTGATCAGTCGCACCCTTCGGTGCAGGCCCAGGCAAGAGCTTTTAAAGAGAACGTCAAGCAAGTCGTGGCGTTTTACCTGAGAGAGGCGGTTGAACAGGACCGAGCAACTATCGCCCTGCGCCTGCGCGAGGCGGGTCACCCCAACTTGGTTCATTTGTTAGGAGATTAAAAATGGCATTTTCAGGCAATTTCATGTGCACCAGTTTCAAAGTGGAGTTGATGAAAGGTGTACACAATTTCACAACCAGCACGGGCAACACGTTCAAGCTGGCTTTGTACGACAACAGTGCATCGTTCACTGCAGCAACGACCGCCTACACGGCCACCAACGAGGTGGCTGCATCGGGCACGTATGCAGCGGGCGGCGGTTCGTTGACCAACGTCACGCCCACGTCCACGGGAACTACTGCGTTCACGGACTTTGCTGACTTGTCGTTTACCAGTGCGACTATTACGGCCTTTGGCGCGTTAATTTACAACGACACGGCTGCGGGCGACCCCACTGTTTGCGTTTTGGACTTTGGCGGTGCAAAGACATCTACCAGCGGCACGTTTACGATTATTTTCCCAACTGCTGACGCAACCAATGCCATCATCCGCATTGCCTGATGAGGAGCGGATGTGGCTGACGTCATTGTTGCCTTCCAAGGCTGGAATGCATCTGGCGTAGGCTGGGGGGACGATCCCTGGGGCGAGAGCCTTGCTGATCTTCCCACGGGAACGGGCGCGGTTGGCTCTGTCACAGTAACGGGCGAGGCGGCTGTTGCAGTAACAGGGCTGTCGGCCACGGGGTCAGTGGGCAGTGTTACGGTTACCGCAAGTGCGGAAGTCAGTGTTACTGGGGTAGGCGCAACGGGGCAGGTTAACCAGGTTACCGTAAGTGGTGACTCCAACGTACTGGTTACCGGAGTGCAAGGCGTCACGGCCTTGGGCAATGTAACGGTGGCGACAGAGACAATCGTGTTGGTCACTGGTGTGCAGGCGGTTGGCCAGGTAGGATCGGTCGGCCATGCGGCGGATGCCAACGTCTCCGTTACTGGTGTTGCGGGAACAGTGGCCATTGGTACGGTGGTGGTTAATGCAGGCGCTAGTGCCCCTGTCACAGGTTTGCAGGCCGTGGTATCGGTAGGCAGTGTCACAACGGCGGCTAATGCAAGTGTTTTTTTGACCGGTGTTTTAGCGCTGGGCCAGGTCGGGTCGGTAACTTTGTGGAGCACAGTAGATGACAATCAGACGCCTAACTGGCAAAATGTGGATGATTCACAGTCAGGTAATTGGGTCGTTGTCAATGACGGAAATACAGTGATTTGGACGCAGGTCCTAACGTAAAGGAAGAAACATGGCAAGTACCTATTCAGACCTTAAATTTGAGCTGATTGGCACGGGAGAGCAGTCAGGCACTTGGGGCACCACGACCAACGACAACATTGGCACGGCCATTGAGCAGGCTATCACGGGGTTTGGCAATCCAGTCTTTACAACAGATGCCAACCTGACTATCAGCTTGACCAACACCGTTGCTCTACAGACAGCGCGGGCCTTGGTCCTTAACGCTACGTCTTCGGGCAGCCTGACGGCCACCCGTGAGCTGATAGTTCCGACCATCGAGAAGCAGTACATCGTTCAGAACAACACCACAGGCGGTCAAAGCATTACCGTGAAGACCTCCGCAGGCACGGGCATTACCGTGACCAATGGACGCAAAGCGCACCTGTATGTAGACGGCACCAACGTCATCCAGATGTTTGACTTTGTCGACATCAACGGTGGCACGATTGATGGCACGCCAGTTGGGGCTGCATCAGCCTCCACCGGCGCGTTCACCACGCTCAACGCCTCTGGTGCAACCACTTTGGACGGCACTGTTGCCCTAGGCAACGCTTCGGGTGACTTGATCACTGTGCCTGGCACGGTGAATAGCAATCTGGTGTTTACTGACAACAGCTTTGACATTGGCGCATCAGGGGCCACGCGCCCCCGCAACCTATTCCTGGCGGGTGCTGCCACCGTCGCCGGAAATCTGTCTGTTGGCGGCACGCTGACGCTCACAGGCGGCGTGAACTTGAACGGCAACGTGACTGTCGGCGATTCCTCTGCTGACACGTTGACCATCAACAGCACGATCACCAGCAACCTGATCTTCACCGACAACACCTACGACATCGGTGCGTCGGGCGCTACGCGCCCTCGCAACCTGTTCTTGGCTGGCGCTGCCACCATTGGCGGCGCTCAGACGCTGACCGGAGCGTTGACTGTGGACAGCACGACTGACTCCACCAGCACGACCACTGGCTCGATCCAGACGGACGGCGGCGTGGGCATTGCCAAGGCTTTGTTTGTGGGCACCACCACCAACCTGGCCGGGGCCCTGACTTACGGCGGCGTGACCCTAAGCAACGCCGTCACGGGCACGGGCAACATGGTACTGAGCAACAGCCCTACCCTGGTGACGCCCGCCCTGGGCACTCCCGCAAGCGGCGTGGTCACCAACTTGACCGGTACGGCCTCTATCAACATCAACGGTACGGTGGGCGCAACAACCCCCGCAGTAGCCACAGTTACCACCCTGACAGCCACCGCAGACTCGTCGTTTACATCCACTGGTGCATTGGTCATCAGCAAGGGCACAACGGGCCAGCGTCCTACACCAGCGTCCGGTATGTTGCGGTTCAACACGACCTCAACCGAGTTTGAAGGCTACAACGGCACTGCATGGGCTTCTGTAGGTGGCGCGGCACTGAGCAACGACACATCTACCGCGACAAACGTCTTCCCACTGTTTGCAAGCGCAACAACTGGTACAGCCTCCACGCTGTTCACCAGCAACGCCAAACTCCTCTACAAGCCTTCCACGGGTGAGTTCCAAGCCTCCGAGTTGGTGGCAAGCAACGGCCTGTTTGTGAATGCCACAACGGTGGCTGCCAGCTACACTATCGGCACGGGCTTCAACGCCATGTCTGTTGGGCCTGTCACCGTGGCATCGGGGCAGTCGGTTACGGTTTCCAGCGGTCAACGCTGGCTCGTGTTTTAAGGATACATCATGGCATCAAGCATTTCCGCAGGAACCACATCTGGCACGGCGCTAGTACATACAGCCGACACTACTGGCGCGTTGGAATTGAAGACTAACAACGGAACGACTGCGCTCACACTCAGCGCGGGTCAGGTCGCTACTTTTGCCCAACCCGCAAATGGTGGCATGACCCGTCAAGTATTTACTTCTGGCTCCGGGACTTATACAACTCCCGCAAACTGCAAAAATATTTACATAAAAATGTGTGGCGGTGGCGGTGGCGGAGGAACAACCAATAATTCTGGCTCAGGTGGTAGTGGTGGCACTACAACATTTGGCACATCTTTGTTGACGGCTAATGGCGGTGCGGGTTCTACTTATCTTGCAAGCGCGGGTGGTAGCGCAACAATAAGTTCGCCTGCTTCTGGATTTACATTAACTGGTGGCCAAGGTGGCGGTGGAATGTTTCCGGGCACTTTATCTTCTGCTCAATATCCCGGCGGATATGGTGGTGTAAACCCATTTGGTGGTTCTGCTTCTGCAATTGCTCAAACCGCCGCTGCTGGTGCGGGCGTTCCCAATACGGGCGCAGGAGGGGCTGGCGCAGTTACTTACATTAATAACCAATATGCGGGTGCTGGAGGTGCCGCTGGTGGGTATCTTGAAGCAATTATTGCGGCTCCTTCTGCAACTTATTCATACGCAGTAGGAGCAGGTGGCACTGCGGGTACTGGCGGAGCACAAAATGGTGGTGCTGGCGGCTCAGGCGTGATAATTGTTATGGAGTACTATGTATGAACAAGTATGCAATTGTGAAAGATGGTGTTGTTGTAAATACCATTGAGTACGAAGAACAGCCCACAACTCCGCCACCCGGATTTGAAGATGGCTATGTAGCCATTATGTCTGATGAGGCAAGCATTGGGTGGACGTATGCAAATGGGCAGTTTACAAACCCCGTACCAATTGAGCCAGTTGATATGCCTCTTGCAACATCTCTGACAGACATGATTCTTGCCAACCCAACTGAATTGGCAAAACTTAAACAAGCATTGGGGCTGTAACCATGACCACAACAATCAACGCCAGCAATTCGGGCGGAGGCGGCTTAGTCCAGACCGCAGATGCCTCGGGTATCCTTGCCCTGCAAACAGCAGGAACGACTGCGGTTACCGTGGATGCAAGCCAAAACGTGGGGATTGGTACTGCCTCGCCAGCGGCAAAATTTCAAACAAATTCAACGGATGGAACTGTTGCAATTTTTCGAACAACAAGTGGCGCAAATAATGGTCGATTGACTGTTGATGTAAGTGATGCTGCCGCAACTGCTGGTTTTTCTATTGGCGGTAATTCATCTTTCCCCGCTATGACATTTGCCAATGGCGGCGCAGAACGGATGCGTATCGAATCCGGTGGCAATGTAGGGATTGGGACAAGTGCGCCTAACGCATTTGGAAACCGCACGTTCGAGGTAAGTGCTGGTGCAAATAGTTCCGTTTACCTTATTTTATCGACAAATAGCAATACCATCAGGGGAGAAATGGCTTTTGATACTGGCACTATGTACATCAGTACAAAAACTAGTCATCCAATGGTTTTTCGAACAGCTGATGCAGAGCGTTGCAGAATTGATACCGGCGGTAACTTTACTGTTTCAAATGGGTCTATTTATTTTACAAGCGCCCAATACCGTTCTAACGTAGCATCGTCTCAGTTGCAATTTGTCAACAACAGCGCGGGCGTGTCTTTGGCTGTTAACGGCACAAGCTGGGGTTCTTTGTCCGACGAGCGCGACAAGGAAATCATTGAGCCAATTACAGATGCAGTAAGCAAGGTGGCTTCTTTGCGTTCAGTCATTGGTCGGTACAAGATAGATGACGCAGACAAGCGCCGCGCATTTTTGATTGCTCAGGATGTCAAAGCAGTTTTACCAGAGGCCGTGACCGAACTGGAAGATGAGCAGCAGACCCTCATCTTGCAATACACCGAAGTAATCCCTTTGCTTGTGGCGGCAATTAACGAACAGCAAGCCCTCATCACTTCCCTGACAGCCCGTATCGCTGCACTTGAAGGAACACCAGCATGACCCTCATCCTCAACGGCACAGACAACAGCGCCACCACCCCAGCGGTGACTGGTACGGACACCGACACGGGCATCTACTACCCCACGTCCAACCAAGTAGCCATTGCCACCGCAGGCACACAGGCCATGCTGGTGGACGCAAGCCAGAACGTGACCATAAGCAGCGACCAAATTTCTTCTGCTACATCCCATGTGGCTAGTCAACACGCAATGGTATTACGGTCGGCAACGACAAACCAACGGTCAATAGTTGCTGTTGCACCAAACGGTAGTGGCGGGGCGGCTGATTTTTGCATATCCACTACCAGCGATTTACAGACAAATTACAATCAAATTCGTATTGGCTCTGATGGAACTGGTTTTTTTGTTAATTCTGAAAAAGGGGGAACTGAAACAACTAAATCTCTACGATTTGGTGTAGCAGGAACGGCTTTAACCATTGACACAAGCAATAATGTGGGGATTGGGACAAGTTCGCCAAACGCAAAATTGGAAATCAAAGCGGCATCTGCAAGCCAACGTCAATTACAGCTAACGCATTTCAACTCTACTGACGGCTGGTACTTTACTGCTGACGATACTGGCGGCGTTCTTAACATATCACGCCAAGGTAGCTCAAGCTTGAATGGTGAGGCAATGCGTATTGACTCTAGCGGCAACGTGCTGGTGGGGACTACAAGCAGTTTTAATTCAAATGCGGCTGTATTGACTGCTTTAGGTACGCAACAAAATCAAATGGTGTACTTTAGAAATTCAAATGCCACAAACCCTGCTGGAATTATTGTTAATTATTCTGGAGCAACACCAAATAACACGGCAAGTGAATTTTTCTTTGGAAACGACCCATCACAAACAAGATTTGCACTTCGGTCAAATGGGGGACTTGCTAATTATTCTGCAAACAATTCCAATCTATCTGACCGCAGAGAAAAAACAAATTTTGCGCCAGCTAAGTCTTATCTTGATGTGATTTGCGCTATACCCGTCCAGACGTTTAACTACATTGACCAAAACATGGAAGAAGATGATGGCTTGACTTTGGGCGTTGTTGCCCAAGACGTTCAAGCGGTAGCTCCTGAATTGGTTATGGAGTCTGATTGGTCTTCGGAAAGGGATGGCTCCAAGATGCGCTTGTCCATTTACCAGACGGATTTACAGTATGCGCTGATGAAATGCATCCAAGAACAGCAAGCCCTCATCACTTCCCTAACCGCCCGCATTGCGGCACTTGAATTAACCTAAAGGACTCACCATGACTACTACAACTTGGAACATCGTACAAACTCACTACCTAGTAGCAGACGGATTTATCACCACCGCGCACTGGACGGCAACCGCCGTTGATGGTGCATACACCGCTGGCACTTACGGGTCTTGCAGCTTTGCTTCTGCTACGCCATCCATTCCCTATGCCAGTGTGACCATGCAGGAAGTGCTGGACTGGTGCTGGGCCAACGGCGTGGACAAAGACGCTATTGAAGCCAACCTTGCCGCACAAATTGCACTGCTGAACAACCCTGTAAGCGCCGCTGGCACGCCTTGGAGCGCCTGACGCAGAACCCAGTGATTGAACAGATTGTCTCTGCTGAAAACCCGTGGCCCAATACCGAGACAAAAGTGGTACTGGTCTGCCGCATCCCTAAAAAAGACGAAAAGCCAAGCGTCAACGAGTTTGTAGGTAAAGACGGACAAATCTGCCGCTGGGTAGTGATGGACAAAAAATGATAGACCCTTTCACCGCGTTTGCAGCCGCTCAGGCAGCGGTGAAGGGAATCCAAGCCGCTATCAAGCTGGGCAAAGATGTACAAGGTATTGCGTCTGACCTAAGCAAGTTTTTTGAGGCCAAGGACATTGTTCAGCAGGCGGCAAACAACCCCAAGAAGTTCAAGAGCGACACGGCCCAAGCGTTAGAGACGGTGATGCAGGCCAAGCAGCTTGTGGAGGCCGAGACCGAACTGAAGAACACGCTGATATGGTCGGGCAATGCAGATGTGTGGGAAGGCGTGCTGCTGGAGCGCAACAACATCATCCAGCGGCGCAAGAAGGCTGAGATGGAGGAGGCACTTGCCAAGTCCAAGAAGCGACAGCAGATAATGGAGGCCGTGAGTATGGTCTTCTGGATTGCAGTGTTTTTGGTGGCAATTGCCCTAAGTTATTTTTTCACAACTCTATTTTTGGAGAGACGCGCATGATCCCAATCATCGGTGCATTGCTGGGCACACTGGCTGAAAACGGCCTGACGCTGCTGTCCAGCGCCATCCAAGCCAAGGGCAAGGAAGTTGTAGAGAACACTCTCGGTATCAAGATACCCGACAACCCTACCCCTGCGGATGTTGAGAAGCTGCGACAGCTTCAGTATGAGCATGAAGAGCGCCTGATTGAGCTAGGCATCGAGAAAGCCAAACTAGAAATGGCTGAACTGGAATTGCTGGCAAAGGCCGCGCAGGCTGATGCCGACAACATCACAGACCGTTGGCAGGCAGACATGTCGTCAGACTCCTGGCTGTCAAAAAACATCCGGCCCATGAGCCTGATCGCCATCTTTACCATGTACTCCGTGTTCGCAATGATGAGCGCCTTTGGATACAACGCCAACGAGAGTTACGTACAATTGTTGGGTAATTGGGGCATGCTGATTATGGGTGCTTATTTTGGAGGCAGGACGGTGGAGAAGCTGGCTGAAATGAGGAGCAAAAAATGAGCATTTTCATTCCCGTTTTGTACATCTGCCTGAACGCACACTGCGAGTTCTTGCAGCAGCTTACCCACTACACTGACAGGCAGCAATGCATGGCAGCCGTGCGGTCAAAGAAGCAGGACTACATTGACATGGGTGCGACGGTAGACGCAACATGTATTGACCTAGTTGTTCAAAAAAGGGGTAATCATGAGTCTTAGCCAAGAACAAGCGGCCTTTCTGCGGGACATGTGCCGACTTGTGGAATACGCGTCTGCCCAGGGCTTTGTGGTTACCGGCGGGGAACTCGCCCGCACGCCCGAGCAGCAAGCTGTTTATGTCAAGACAGGTCGCAGCAATACCATGAACTCGTTGCATTTAAAGCGCCTGGCGGTGGACCTTAACTTCTTCCAAAACGGCAAGCTCATTTACGACAAACAGATACTCGCGCCGCTGGGGGCCTATTGGGAGTCCCTGCACCCGCTTAATTCCTGGGGCGGAAATGGCATTAAGATTTTGGATACGCCACACTTTAGCCGAGGTCACGGCAAACCTGAATGGAGACGCGTGACATGAAGAAAAACAACTCTCAGCCTGCAGTGGTTAAAAAAGCGGCAGGAGGCGGTTTGTATGCCAACATCGCCGCAAAAAAGAAACGTATCGCGGCCGGCTCTGGTGAGTCAATGAGAAGTCCAGGCTCTAAAGGCGCGCCTAAGAAATCTGACTTTGCCAATGCGGCTAAAACTGCTTCGTACAAAGAGGGCGGTGAGGCAAAGTCCACGGTCAACGCTGCGGGCAACTACACCAAACCCGAACTGCGCAAGCGCATCTTTAACGCCGTGAAGGCAGAAGCCACAGCGGGCACAGGCGCAGGGCAGTGGTCCGCCCGTAAGGCACAGATGGTGGCGCAGCGCTACAAAAAAGCTGGCGGCGGATATAGGGACTGAAAATGAAAGCCCCTCAAAAATCCCTAAAAGACTGGGGCGAGCAGAAGTGGCGCACTAAGTCCGGAAAGCCCTCGAGCAAGACCGGGGAACGCTACTTACCTGAGGCCGCGATCAAGTCCTTGACCTCTGCTGAATACGCTGCTACAACCCGTGCAAAGCGTGCTGGCAAAAAGGCCGGAAAACAGTTCGTAGCGCAACCCAAGACCGTTGCGAAGAAAACAGCAGGGTTCAGATAATGCCACTTCTTCGGCTCTTCCTTAAGCCAGGCGTCGACAAACAGAACACCGAGTACGGCGCTGAAGGCGGCTGGGTCGACAGTGACTACGTGCGCTTTCGTTACGGCCTGCCGGAGAAGATGGGCGGATGGACAGCCTTCGGTAGCACCGTCGTCAACTTTGTTGGCTCGGCCAGCGAGATATTTACTTGGAACGGGCTTGACGGTGTGCCCTACGCGGCCCTTGGGACAAACCGCAAGGTCTACGCTTTCTACGGCGGTGCGTGGGGCGACATCACTCCAATTCGGGCCACTGGGGCATGTACCTTTACCACCACCAGTGGCAGTACCACAGTAATTGTCAATGACGCGGCCCACGGGGCAGTTAAAGGCGACTTTGTTACCTTTAGCGCCGTCTCGGGCAACCCAGGGGGCATTACCAACGCCAGCCTAACAAACGAGTTTGAGATTCAAGAGGTATTAACCAGCGGCACATACACCATCGTCTCCCCGACCTCGGCGACCTCCACGGCAGCGACGGCCGGTGCGGCCACAGCGGCCTACCAGATTAACGTCGGAAGTGACATTAGCTTTGTTGACTTTGGCTGGGGCACGGGCACTTGGGGCTTGAGCACGTGGGGCACGCCTCGTCCTGCCTCGGCCTCGTTGACCTTGCTTGCCCGAGTCTGGCAATTTGATTCCTATGGTGAAAACCTCATCTTGCAGCAAGTGGACGGCGGCATCTATGAGTGGGACCCGGACACGGGCCTCGGCACGCGGGCCACGGCCATTGCAGGAGCTCCAACCAAAAGCAAGTACGCGCTGCTCTCAACCCCTGACCGGCACTTGGTGTGCTTTGGTACGGAGACCATTTTGGGTGATCCAACCTCCCAGGACCCCATGTTTGTGCGGTTTTCTGATCAAGAAGACCTCAACGACTTTGTGGCCACGGCGACCAACACGGCTGGCGGACAACGGCTCACGGACGGCAACGAAATCCTCACAGCGCTGCGCTCACGTGGCCAGATACTGATTTGGACAGACACGTCCATCCATGGCCAACAATTCCTCGGGCCACCCTATACCTTTGGCTTTCAACAGTTAGGTGCCAATTGCGGGATTATTGGGCCCCACGCGTCGGCTGACGTGAACGGTGTGGCGTATTGGATGAGCAAGGATGCGTTCTTTGTGTTTGACGGTACGGTCAAGAAGCTCCCCTGCACTGTGCAGGATTTTGTTTTTGAAGACTTGAACATCGCGCAGGCGACTGCCGTGAACGTGGGCATTAACACCCAATTTAACGAGGTAACGTGGTTCTATCCGTCATTGAGTAGCGACTACATTAACCGCTTTGTGACTTACAACTACATGGAAAACGTCTGGTCAGTGGGTACTCTGTCTCGCACGGCATGGACCGACACCGGAACTTTTGACAAGCCGTTGGCCACGGAATACGACCCGTTGGACAACGGGGCCACTATATCTACAATTTACGGCCTTACAGCAGGCCGCAGCAACTTGTACAACCAAGAGGATGGTGTGGATGCCGACGGCGTGGCAATTGACGCCTACATACATTCTGGTTACTTTGACATTGGTGACGGGGATCAGATGTTGCTGATGCAAAGGTTCATTCCTGACTTTAAGAGTCAAGTAGGAGAGCTAATAGTGCGGCTGCTTTTGCGTGCTTATCCACAGGCTTCTGCAGTAGCAAGCTCCTTGGACCCCTACACAATCACACCGACCACGCAGTTTGTCAGCACTCGCGCGCGTGGGCGTCAAATTCAGCTGCGCATTGAAAGCGATGAGTTGGGCGGGTGGTGGCGCTATGGCACGCTGCGAGTGGATGTTCAGCCGGACGGCCTGCGATGAGCAAAATTACCAACGTCCGCCTGCCCAACGCGACTCAGGCGGGCTACGACCCGCAGCAGTTCAACCAGCTTGTGCGTTCGCTTGAGCAGATTATTCTTCAGCTCAACACCACCTACACCCCTATTGTTACGGAGAACAAGGACCAGGCGCAAACTTGGTTCCTTGGAAAATAATGTCAAACGCCTACAAACGCTTTCAAAAAACGCCGTCTGCAACCATACCGTTAATTGTGTTAACGGTTCCTGCTGCCACAGCCGCAATTGTTAAGTCTATTTGGATAGCAAACATAGGTGTAAGTAGCACCAACATAACGGTTACCTTTGCTCCTGACGGGGCCGGAACGCACTACCTCGTGCCACTGGAATCGGTAGCCCCAAACAAATATGTAGACCTCTTGGCCGGTTGGAACGCGGGCCCTTTGGTGCTTGAGGAATTCGATGAGTTGTTTGTCACTTCTTCGCAAGACTATGTTTATGTGACCGTGAGCGCGCTTTTGGTGGACAGAAGCTAAGACTTTAATGGATAATCTTGCCATCAACGCGTCCTTTCCCGGCGCGCGGCCCATGAGGTCTTTGGCAAAAATTGGAAAGGACTATCATGGCAACTGAAGGAATCATGGCCTTGCCTCAAGGCATGGGCATGGAGGGCGAACAAGCCCAACAGCAACAACCAACTGTCACGATTGCGGACTCTTACGGTGCCGCAATGACGGCGCTCGGCATGGCCCGCCCCGGAGAGGATGCTGCCTTAAAAGAGGCCATCCGCCAGAACATCGGTGACCTTCAGCTCACGCCTGCGCAGCTTGACGTCCTTATCCAGGTTTTTACATATGTCAGCCAGAACCCTGGCGACTACAAAAACTTGCTCCAGAAGATGATTGAAGCCGATGCCCTTGATGAGGGGGACATGCCGGCAGAGTACGACCCCGAGTTTATTGGCGCGATGCTCGCGGTGCTGCAGGAGATGCGGCAGATGCAGGGCGCTGGCGCGCAGGAGCCCATGGACATGAGCCCCGTGGTTGAGGGCCTGCAGCCTGTAGGCATGGCCTCCGGCGGTCTAGCAGATGTTGGTCAATACCTTGCGGCCAAAGGGCGCGGCGGGGACAGCATCCTTGCCCACATTACCCCCGAAGAAGCTGCGATGCTCAAGCGTCGTGGCGGCTCAGGAACGATTAACCCTGCTACGGGTTTACCCGAGTTTAAGGGCGGCAACATTCTTAAGGACATCGTGGGCGGCGTCAAAGACGCTGTCAAAGACGTTGTAACCGTCACCAAAGACGTGCTTAAGAGCCCTGTCGGGCGCATTATGACTACTATTGCTTTGGCATCGGTCCTCGGACCGGCAGCAGCGGGCTACGGCATGTCAGCTGGGACGGTATATGGCCTTGCCGGTGCAGGAAGCGCGCTTTTGGGCGGTGGCGACCTAAAAGACGCCCTGATTTCAGGTGCCATGGGCTACATCGGCGGAGGCGGCACGGTCTTTGGCACAAGCCCCTTGTCGGCTGTTGGCAGCTACCTGCCCGGCGCAGCCGGCAGTGCGTTGAACACAGGCTTGACAACCGGTTTAATTGGCGCGGGTATCGGCAGGCTGGGTGGCATGAGCGAGCAAGACGCTTTGAGAATGGGCTTGATCTCGGGCGTATCAGCAGGGGCGATGCGAGGTCTTCAGAATACCGCTGAGGGCGCTGTGAAGTTGGACGGGCCTTCTGATATTGATTTAGCAGGTGGCCGGCCTGTCCCAGCAGACGCCACTGCACAGAACATGCTACGGGCTGCTGGGGCGGGTGACCCATACGCCGATGCAACGGACTTGATAAACGCCTCTGACTTAGCTGCTTATCCTTCCGACCCCGTTGACATAGCCTTGGCAAACCGTACTCCTTTGGAGCTGCCCCCTGGCGCAGGGCCGGACATAGTGCAGCCGCCTAATTACGCTAACGATCTAAGGTTGCCTCCTGGCGCAGCCCAAGAGGCCGGATATAACGTGGCTAGTGGGGGCCGTAACTTATCTCCTAACGCACGTCTGGGGTACGCTGCTAACGTAACCGATCCCAATGTAACTGCAAGGGGGCTGATAGACGCCTCGGACTTAAGCGTTTACCCCGACCGCTCCATTCCTACTGCAGATCAGATAAGGTTTAATGACTTAGAAGTTTTTCCTGACAACAGCGTTAAAACAGGGCAAGGAAGCCTTACTAATTTTGAACCGCCCTCGCTCTTTGACAGAGCAGTTTCCGGCACTAAGAACCTGTACAACGAGTACCTCTCGCCCAACCGCCCGGGCCTGGCAGCGGACGCGGGTATCTTCACCAAATACGGCCCACTGGCAGCGGTAGGAACTGGGGTTGCGTACCTCGCGGGTGCCATGGATAGCGAACCTGTCAACCAAAACCCTGCGTTCAACCGCAATTACACGGGCAATGACTATCTAAGGGATAACCCTCAGTTGTTCAGCGGGGGCCTTGGCAGCTACACCCGGCCTGCGGCACCAGCCAGTCCAATTGTCCCTACACCGTCATACGGCTCAATTCCCATTGGCCAACCGGGCAACGTCATACCGACCGGCATAACAAATCGTCCTGGCGGCGTGGCGCAGCCTTACAACGTGGCAGGCTTGTACGGCGTGCCCCTTATCTATGGTTCTGACGGTCAGCTTCGTCGCATGGCCAAAGGCGGTGACGCCAAAATGACCAACTTCCCACGTCGCCAAGGACCAATCAACGGCCCTGGCACTGGGACTTCGGATGACATCCCCGCGATGCTGTCGGACGGCGAGTTCGTGTTTACGGCCAAGGCCGTGCGCAACGCCGGAGGCGGCAGTCGCCGCAAGGGTGCAGCTCGCATGTACAAATTAATGAAGAAGCTCGAAGGCGGAGCCGTTAAGGGGAAATAAATGGCAGAAGAAACAGTCACCCAACAGATAGTCCGGGAAGCCCCGGAGATCGAAGCGTACAAACTCAAGCTACTGCAAGAAGCCCAGAGACTGGCCTTTAACCAGGGCGGAGGTCAAACGCTTGCCGAGCAGCTTCCTGGCTACCAAGTGGCAGGGTTCTCCCCTGCCCAGCAGGCCGCGATTAGAGCCGCTGAAGCACAGGGCGTTGGGGCTTTCACGCCCTACATGACCGCTGCCAACCAGGCACTGGGCGGCGCGTACAACACCACCAGCGAAGCCGCTGACATTCTGCGCGGTGCTGACACCCGCAACCAGTTCACTGATGCGCAAAAGGCCCTTGGCCAAGCAGGTGGGGCCACGGCCAATATCACCTCTGGCATCGGTCAAATCAACCAAGGCCTGGGCTACCTCGACCAGGCCGCGCAGCGCGCAGCAGCATCCGACACCACTGGTCAGTTTGGCGCGGCGCGTCAAGACCTGAACACGGGCCTTGGAGCGTTGGCCACGGGCCAGAACCTGGCTGCCTTGTCGAGCGCCGCCAGCTTACAGCCAGCCACCTCCACCATCGGCAGAGGCTTGGAGCAAGGGCAACAGACATTGGGCCTGGGTATTGGTGCAATTGCAGGCGCAGCGCAGGGCTATGACCCACGCGCTGCCCAGGCATTTATGGACCCCTATCGCCAGCAAGTTATCGACGAGACAATGCGGCAGATGGATCGCCAGGGCACAATTGCCGGCCAAGGCTTGGCGGCGCAAGCGGTCAGGTCCGGCGCGTTTGGCGGTGAACGTGAGGGCGTTCAGCGCGCTGAAATGCAGCGCAATTTAATGGATCAAAAGGCCTCCACCATTGCCAACCTCTTGTCGCAAGGCTATGGCCAGTCACAGGCTCAGGCCATGCAGGCGTTTGAGCAGCAGCAAGGGCGTCAGATGCAAGCCGGCCAAGGTATTGGCCAGTTGGGCGCGCAACAAGCGCAGCTGGGCGTACAAGCCGGGGGTCAGCTTGGCAATCTGGGTGTGCAACAAGCACAGCTTGGCCAGGGTGCGGCGAACATTTACCAACAGGCTGCCCAGCAATACGGCAACTTGGCGTCTCAAGGCGGCGCTCTGGCTGGCCAAGAGGCAGCAATTAACCAGAACATTGCCAACCTGATGATGCAGCAGGCACAGGCTCGCAATCAATCCGCTCAAACGGCTGCAGGCATTTACGGCCAGCAGGCGCAGCAGTTCCAGGGACTTGGCCAGGGCATTGGCCAGTTGGCGGGGCAGCAGTTTGGCATTGGCCAACAGCAGGCGCAGGGCCTCGGTGCGTTGGGCGGTCAGCTTGGCCAGCTTGGCGTGCAGCAAGGCGCGTTGGGCCAAACGGCTCAGGCTCTGCAGCAGGGCGACATGAACTTCTTGTACAACGTCGGTCAGTCGCAGCAAGCGTTCAACCAGCAGACGCTGGATGCACAGCGCGCTTCCGAGTTGCAGAAGGTCTACGCACCGTATCAACAGGCCGGTTTCTTGTCCGACATCTACAAGGGCGCACCGTCCTCACAGATGTCTACGGCAGTGGCAAGCCAGCCAACGGCAAGTCCGTTCCAGCAAGCGGTCGGCATTGGTTTGGGAGGACTCTCAACTATCGCTGGCGCGCAAAAAGCGGGTCTTAAACTTTTTTAAGAGATCGACATGAACAAAAAAATGATGAGCGAAGAAGACGACATCGAAAACATGGGAATCATGCAAGGGTTCATGGACCTCATAGACGATGAAGGCGACGACGAGGGCGGTGAAGACCTTGAAATGATGATGGAACGTCGCCCCGGCTCTCCTGAAATCCTGATGAACAACCTGCGGGGTGACATGCGCTCTATTGACGCGCGCCGTGATGAGTTGGCCGACCTTGTGGGTTACCAGGCCGCTACCGAGACGCCCGAGCAGGTGCTGGCAATGCTGCAGCCTATCCTGGCGCAGCAAGGCGGTGGCGGTATTGGCGCGCTTCCTCAATCACAGCCCATGGCCCAAGGGCCACAGCCCCCGATGATGGGCGGCGCTCCTAATATGCCTCCTCCAGGCATGCCCCCAATGCCTGCCGACGCTGGCATGGCTCCTCCTCCTGATCAGGGCGGCATTGCCGCTTTGATGGCAAGCATGGGCGGCGGCGCTCCTAGCATGCCTCCCCCTGGCCCACCGGGCGCTCCGCCCGCAATGCCTCCTGGTGACATGCCTCCCATGGCCATGGCGCGTGGTGGGTACGTTCAAAATTTTCAAGCAGGGTCTAGCGAAGCGGGTGTGACCCCTGTTGATGAATCCAGCGACTCCAAAGAGGAATTGCTGATGTACCCGCCTGAACTCGTTACAGCTGCCAAGGCTCAGATGAGCGCCTTGATGGCCCAAAAACCTGCGGCTGTGCCAACACTTGCAGCCGGCATGAAGACGCGTCTGCCTGAATACGAAGCACTGCTTGGCACTGACGGCGGCCGTAAAAACGCAGAAGCTCAAATGCTGTTTGATCTGGGCCAACGTGCGTTTAATTTTGCAGCCAACACGGATGAACGTGGCCAACCATTGCGTGGTAGCTTTGTTGGCCGCCTGGCCGGCGCTGCGAAGACGCTTCCAGGAGCCATTGGCAAGCACGTTTCGGCCATGAACGAGGTTGACCTGAAGCTCAAGTCGCTGGCATTGCAGGCGTCTGAGAAGGACCAGGATCAGGTTGTGGCACAGAACACCAAGTTGCTGGACACCAAGGCCCGTGTTTTTGGCGACATCCTAAAAGAGAACGCCAAAGTCGAGGCCGCAAAGCTCAAGGGTATGCCCAGCAACAGCATTTTTGGAAAAGGCGATTGGGAATGGAACGTGGTCAACATGCCCGGCCTGACTGAGCGCTACGCTGCTGGCTTAACAAACCCGGAGGAGGACAAACTTATGGCATCCGCCATCACCAAGTTTAGACTGCCTCGTTTTGAAATGTTTACTGATCCGGTTACGAAAGTGCAAACAACACGCGAAACACCGGGCGTCGTCCCTAGCTTCGTACAGGCGGCAGAAGCTGCCCGGATAGGACTAGGTAAGCCTGGTGCGGCGACTCCGGCATTGACCCCTCCTGGCGTACGTGTGCAGGGCGGTTCAACGACTTCTGCTGGAGATAGTGGAACATCTGCTTCACCTGCCCCTGCAGCAACTGGAAAACTCACCCTGTGGAATGATCGTTTCAAGATTGCAGGTCCTGCGGCCGCCGCTGTTGCAGCTATTTCAAGCATCCCCGGTTTGGGTGACCCCGCCGCAGCCATTACCTTAGCGCGGAGAAAAGCGGAGTTGGATGCTGAACGCCTGATTGAAGCCATGCTTAAAAGCACGCAAGGCAGCGTTCGGGAACAAGAACGTCTTGCGGGTGTTTACGACATTCGGCCTTCCGCCTTTACAGACCCAGATGTCTACGGCACGCGCTTGATTGCCCTTGGTATGGCCCTTCAGTCCGGCATCAAAGAGTTTGACAAACAGGGCAACTCCCCTTCCTTAGCCCCTGATGACAAGGGAAAAGCCCGTCAAAAAGCCATGGAGTACCGCAAGTTTTACTCTGAGCTAGGGCTTCCACCAGCGGTTTACACTCAGGCAGAGGTTAATAAACTGGTTTCTGGAACGGAGTTTCTTTGGAAAGGCAGGACGCCTCTCAGGAAAGACTAGGTATGGCAGAAAAAACAGACAACCAAGACTCAGACATGCCTGTGGGGGCTTCTCCAATCGGAGGAAGCCCAAGCACGCGGATCGTCACTGAACCTCTTGCAGGGGATGCGGCAGAACTGCCTGTGGGGGCTACTTCGGCGCGCCCGACCCTTGGCCAACGGGCCACGGAAGTCGGTATTGGGGCCGCCCAAGGCGCGGCGCGTGACACCCCCGTCGTAGCCGGTGCAGTGACCGGCCTGCGCCTGGGTATGCCCATGGCCGCAGCAGCCGTTCCTTTCATTGGTCCCTATGCAGGTGCTATTCCCTTGGTGACCACTGCCATTGGCGCTGGCGCAGGCATGATGTTTGGCAACGAACTTGAGCGCTACTTTCCTGCGGTTGAACGCGAAGACCTGGTGCCTTACCGCGAAGGCGGCAAGACGTTTGGCTCTGTAATTGCCACGGCCCCCGCAGCATTTGGCTTGCCGGTGATGACCGGCAATCGTGTGTCCAAGTTCGTTTCTACTTTTGGCGAGATGACCCGGCGCAACCCGATCGCCTTTATGGGCACCGAGGCTGCCACTGCTGCAACCATGGGCGTTGCAGGCGGCAGCGCGGAATCTTTCTTTCCCGGCCAACAAGGTGTGCGTTTTGGGGCAGAGCTATCAGCGGGAGTACTGACCCCTACCAAGCTGCTTGTCAGCGGCCTGGACATGGTCAAAACTGGCTTAAAGTCAATGAAGTCGAGCTATGCCAATCGGTCTAATTCGCTGGAATTGAAGTCAGCCAACATCCTGCTGGATGCGCTTGAAAAGAGTGGTGAGGACCCTGTTGCACTGGCCAAGGCCTTGCGTCTACAGATTCCAGGCAGTGTGCCCACCCCAACCTCTGGACAAAAAACAGGCAGCCAGGCCCTGATGGACCTGGAAAGCTCCCTAAGTGTGCACCACGCCCAGTTTGGTGGGGAAACTAAACAGCAGGCAATTAACTCAATGCGTGCCTACCAGGCGCTCATCGACAACCTGCAGAAGATCGGCAACCCTGAAGCGTTGAAGATGGCTGCGCAACTGCGCCAGCAGAACTTTGACAACATGTTGAACACGCGACTGTCCGCAGCAGATGCCAAGGCAGCGGAAAAGATTGCTGCAATCACTAAAGACACCCCTGCTGCGCGCGCTGAAATTGGCAAAATCGTCAAAGATCAGACCGAGTTGGCACTGCGCCAAGCCCGCGCTTACGAAAGCGAGTTGTGGACCGCCGCTATTGGCGACATGACAAGGCCGGTTGCTGTCATCAAGCAGCGCAAGGCCGTGCTCAAAGCCCCTGTCATCAGGCCCCAAAACACCCTTGACATTTTCTTGACCCGCGCTGCTGGCGTGGGCGAGGCCTTGTACGACGATGCCATTCCTGCCCCTGTGCGCAAGATCATGGAGTCCTTGAACGTAAACAAGGACGCTGTACAGCATTTCAAGGCAGGCAAGTCAACACAGGAGTTTCTGGACACCAAGCAGGTGCCCTACGGCTTTAAGCCAAATCCCAGCGAGATTGGTGTCGACGAACTGGTGAACTACCGCTCCACACTTCTGACGATGGCACGTGAAGCTGGAAGCCGTGGCGAGGCATGGAACGCTGAGTTTATTGGCGCACTGGCCGAGGGCATGCTCGACGATCTGAACACCCTGAAAAATCCCCTTTTTGACCAGGCGCGCCAGTACTCCAAATCCCTGAACGACGTCTTTACGCGCACCTTTGCCAAAGAAGCGTCCACCACCGGCAGTACAACCCGTGCTGGCGCAGAACGACTGCCCGCCGAGCTGCTTGTGACCCGCGCCTTTGGCACTAACGCCGACGTCACGTCACTACGCATGGAGCAGATTGAAGATGCGGTGAAATTTGGTCGCACACAGTACGACGAAGCCGTAGCAAAGTTTGGCAAAAACAGCCAACAAGCCAAGTCCCTCAAGCCCATGGCGGACCTATCAGACACAAACGTAGTGTCGATCCGGGACGCGCAGGCCCGTGTGCTGCGGCTACTTGCGGCGGACGTGATTACATCGGTAGAAGATCGTGCCACTGGGGTAGTGACTCAAAAATTGAATACCGGCAAACTTTTAAAGTTTGCCCAGCAAAATGCGCCAATGCTCGAAAAACTGGGCATCATGGACGATTTGCGTGACGCCTCGCGCGCGCAAAATTTACTCCTCCAAGTCACCAATCAAAATAGCGTTTTAAACAAGACCTTGCGTAATCAGACGGCGTTTGCACAGGTGCTGGCAGATGAAAACCCAAGTCGGGTTATTCGGGACGCGCTGTTAAGCAGGTTTCCTGTCAAGAACATCACCAACATCACCAAACTGGCCATGGCCGGGGGAAGTGGCTCTGTTGATGGCATGAAGTCTTCCCTGTACGACTACGCCTATACCAAAGCAGGCGGCGGCTCGGGCAAGTTTAATATTCAAGCCTACGAAGACGCCCTCTTCAAGCCCATTGCACAGAACCAGCCCTCCCTGGTAAACATCATGCGGTCAACCGGCCTGATGTCGCTTACTGAAGTCAAGGACCTGCGCCGTCTGATTAACCCCATGGTGCGCATCGAGACAGCGGTGAAGAACAACATCCCAATGGACGATGTGATTCAAGGCGCTGATGCGGTCACTGAGCTGGCGCTACGCGTCGCAGGCGCAGGAATCGGCACACAAGCCTCTGCAAGTCTTGGAGGCGGTGCTCCTATTATTGCCGCGCAAGCAGGCTCCAAGGCCGTGCGCCAAATCTTTGACAACCTGCCAAACGCCACTGTGCGCCAAATCTTGGAGAACGCCGTTAAGGACCCAGCGGCTATGGCCATTCTCCTGGACAAAGGCCGCACGGAAAAACAGAAGAGGGACACTGCCAATCGCCTGTTGAATTACCTTGGCAGCATAGGTGTGGCAGTAGGTAAGACTGCGGCCACGCCTGCCTTGAACTATCTCGCGCCGGAAGAACCACGGCCCGCGCAACTGGGCCAAACACCGCAGCCCCCTTTCACGCCGCAAGGCCAGGCCGCTCGCCAGCTGCGCCAGCTGCCCAAAGCACCCAACACGCGTGGCGTGTTAGGGCTCCTGGACACCGCGCCAAAGCCTTCTAGTCAAACAGGGGACAGCGGTGCTCCCACCAAAGCCAACGCCAACGCACGGGCTCAGTACCAGTCACTCTTCCCGTTTGACAGCGTCAGTCCGATGGTGGGTGGGCAATTACAGCTTCAAAAGTAATCGTAGCCGTGCTGCCCAAACTGCGTTAACCGCTGCATCCACTCGGCCTTGAATAGTTCCCAGTCCCGGCCCGCAATGGTGAACTCCTGCGTCGTCCCATCCTGCACTGCAATCAGCACAGCGGCGTAGTCAATTGACGTGCCGTGCTTCCAGTCATGTGCCACGGCATAGGCGGCCAGCTGGTGAAAGTAATCGGTGATGTACTCGTAGCGCTTGGGCTTGACGGATTGCTTGAAATCAACAATGGCCAGCTTGCCACGGTACGTGGCCACCAGGTCCGTTGTGCCGGCGTAGCGGTCCTTGTAGTACAGGCACACCTCGGAGCCGTGGATCGCGCTGATTGCACCGAAGTACTTGTTGGCCAGGGTGAACGCCATCTGGTGCCCCTTTATGGCCTCCCAATCACGGCCCACGGACAACGGGTCACCCGATAGCACAGCCTCCAACGTGTTATGCATCCACGTACCAATGTAGGCTGCTTGGTCTCGCTGCCTGTCGGCCTCTGCGTGGCCCACGCGCGCGGCCCATTCCAGGAGCGCCGTCTTGTCTTTGGTGCGGTCCAGGACGGTGGTCACGGACGGAACCTGTGCACCGCCGGGCAAAACATAAACACGTCCAGAAGATGCGTCGATTCGCTCGAGTTTTTCGTACACGTAGCGGCGTGCCCACGGAATTAAATCAGCCATGCTTTGAACTCCTCTCCAAGGACCTGGGTTGCAATGTCAATCTTTGCCCGCAGCGCCTTGACGATCTTTTCATCCACGGTGCCCACGGCAATCAGGTCGATGTAGGTCACGTTTTTGGTCTGGCCAATACGGTGTGCGCGGTCCTCGG
>Ga0209356_1000240_pt1 | contig 21532 bp, 21 predicted proteins | sample LauGreFaBDMM15SN_2_FD_188213 | JGI IMG/M metagenome (GOLD analysis project Ga0209356, IMG submission 188213) | Freshwater lake microbial communities from Lake Michigan, USA - Fa13.BD.MM15.SN (SPAdes) (version 2) | ecosystem: Environmental > Aquatic > Freshwater > Lake | place: Lake Michigan, USA...
CTTTAATACCAGCGAAGCCATTCATTTTGAAAACCCTGCTTTTTTAAGTTTAGTCTACGATTTAGTGGCTTCCATTTTCATGTTAGGACTTACGATTGTGTATTATAAAATTTATAACAGTAGTAATAATAAGGAAGTCATTAGAGAGTTAAATCAATTCATCAATATCAAGAAAGTAGTTTCATTGAGTATGATATTGGTTTTATTAGTTTTGAGTGTTACAAGTTTATTTAACTGGTCTGTTGATATGCTAGAAGCATTAAAAATAAACGATAATTATCCAAACCCAAATACGGTATTTTATGAAGACTTTTTTTCTATCATGATATTTGTGGATGTATTATTACTTATCATCTCATTTACTTTCCATTCCTCTTTTTTCATCATTTTTAGAAATGCAAGTTTTATTATCACAACTATTTTACTAAGAATGTCTTTAACGATTGAAAAGCCTATGAACTATATCATTATTTTAATTGGCTTTTTATTTGCAATCGCCTCCTTCTTCTTATACAGATTTAGGTATATCCACCACAAAAGAGATAAATAAAGCCTATTAGCCCGCTTTATAATCATTCAACAATCAGCTTGGATTTTTGTTATATTTATAATTAAACGCAACTACATGACATTTCAAGAACAATTGGACCACTTAATTATAGAAAAGCAGGCAATACCTGAAGCTTTTGCCTTGCCAGAATTGATCGATCAAAGGACCTATCTATCTGACGGTGAGTTAGTTACATGGGATGGTCCAACACATGAAGTATTTTCACCTATTTGTATGTCCACCCCAGACGGTGTACAACGTATTAAGATAGGATCCTATCCTGTATGTACCGAAAAGGAAGCGATGATTGCATTGGACGCTGCTTGCAAAGCCTATAATGATGGCAGGGGCGAGTGGCCAACGATGTCGGTTGCACAAAGAATTAATTGTGTAGAACAGTTCGTTGTAAAAATGTTAGCTCAAAAAGAGATTGTGGTGAAGCTGATCATGTGGGAAATAGGAAAAACCTATGCAGACTCTGAAAAAGAATTTGACAGAACAGTAGAATATATTTATGCTACCATCGAAGCATTAAAGGATGTAGATAGAGATTCATCTAGATTCACTATTGAACAAGGCATTGTCGCTCAAATAAGAAGATCACCATTAGGGGTTGTATTGTGTATGGGTCCATTCAATTATCCATTGAATGAAACCTTCACTACTTTGATTCCTGCAATCATTATGGGCAATACTTTATTATTTAAGGCACCAAAGCATGGAACTTTACTACACTATCCAATGTTGGAAGCATTTAAATCTTGTTTCCCTAAAGGTGTGGTGAATACAATATATGGAAGAGGTAACGTAATTATACCGCCATTAATGGAGTCAGGTAAAATCAATGTGCTTACACTTATTGGTTCAAGTAAAGTGGCCAATCAATTAAAAAAATTACATCCAAAAGTAAACCGTCTAAGAGCTATTTTAGGCTTGGATGCTAAAAATGCAGCCATAGTAACTAAGGATGCGGATATTAAATTAGCTGTTCAAGAAACTGTTTTAGGATCGCTTTCATTCAATGGACAAAGGTGTACTGCACTTAAAACAATTTTTGTTCATAAATCCATCGCTAAAGAATTCATTGAATTATTAAAAGAACAGGTTGCCAAATTACAATTTGGATTACCATGGGAAAAAGGAGTGACTTTAACACCATTACCAGAGCCAGGTAAGCCAGCTTATTTAAATGATTTAATTGAGGATGCAAAACTACATGGCGCAGCTGTGATGAATGAGAACGGTGGCACTATCAAGGAAACATTCTTTTACCCAGCTATCTTGTTTCCGGTGAATCACAAAATGAAAGTATATAGCGAAGAGCAGTTTGGTCCAATCATTCCAATCATTCCTTTTGAAGACATTGAAGAGCCTATCCAATATATTATTGAGTCAACACATGGTCAACAGGTTAGTTTGTTCTCAAAAAATCAAGCTGAATTAGCAAGTTTAATTGACCCATTGGTGAATCAAGTAAGCAGGGTGAATATCAATTGTCAATGTCAAAGAGGCCCAGATAGTTTTCCATTCACAGGACGTAAGGATAGTGCAGAAGGTACTTTGTCTGTAGTAGACGCTCTAAGATCTTTCTCTATAAGGTCTTTAGTCGCTGCAAAATTAACCGAGGAGAACAAGCATATCATTAATGATATCGTCTCTTCTCATCATTCTAATTTCTTAAGTACTAAGTTTATATTTTAATCGAAGTTTGCTAAGCATAAAAAAAGCCTGCTATTTTATTTAATAGCAGGCTTTTTTATTAGGACCATATAGATGTTTATTCAAAAATTCTAAGGCTGTTTCCAGTACGCGTAGTTTTATATTGTTTTAATGGGGCAGCTGCTGGGCCGTTGATTACAGCTCCTGTTGTACTAAATAGGGAGCCATGACCAGAGCAGTAAAAACGATTATTACTTGCTTGGAAATCTAATAAAACTTGTTGATGGGTACAAAGAGAGCTCACTGCTAAAAATTCATCGGTAAGCGTTCTAGCAATGATGATATTATTTGTCTTATCAACATAGAACCCACCAGCAGTATTTAAACTGGTATAAGGATTTGTTGTTATATTGATTGTGAAATCAATTGCTTTAACTGGTGGAGGATTAGTAGTCCCAGTTGGTGGTTTAGGAGCAGGGCTATCTGATTTAGAACATCCTTGCATGCAACCAAAAATTAATATTGAAGCAGCACTAAGGCCTACTTGTTCAATGAAATCTTTTCTTTCCATTATAATAAATTTTTATGATAAATTAAATTAAACCTACATAATAACAATGGTTAAAGTACTTTTGTTGTAGAATTTAATAGATAGTTAACCCAAAAATACTTTCCCATGCATAACTATTTGAATTATAGACCTTTGAAAAAGATATTTTTTTTACTCATCTTTATTGGTGCACTAAATACAGCCCAAGGACAAACTGATTCACTTTTGCAAACCCTTTTAGTGGATGAAAAAATTGATAGTCAATTGATTGCTCCTAAAAAAATGCTATTTACCCAACAATTGATTTGGGGCGAGAAAGGAATTTTTAAAAACAGATATGGCAGTACACAAGATTTAGTTGAAAGAAGAAAGATTGATTTAAGGATAAGAAGAAAGATGTTACAACTGCATCAAATTGGTGGCTTTGTTACTTTGGGTGGTATGGTTGCACAAGGTATTATTGGAAGTCAGCTATACAACGGTTCGTATAAATTAAAGGAAACACATGAGAAGCTAGGAACCGCAATCAATTTATCTTATGGGTTCACAGCCATCAATGGTTTATTCACCCCACCTTCTACTTTCAAAAGAGATAAAAAATTAACTTCAATTAGATTGCATAAGTGGTTAGCCATTGCGCATATGTCAGGCATGATCGCAACCAATATTCTTGGGACTCAAATTGAAAACAATTATGCGCTTAAACCTTATCACCGAGCAGCAGCTTATACAAGTTTCATTAGTTTAGCAGCAGCTATGGTAGTCATTAAATTTTAGATTATGTTAGTACATATCCTTATTTCATTCATGGTGTCCTTATTCTTTCAAAATCCAAGTTTTGAAACGACTGCTTCATCGGTCACTTATTCAATGAAACATAAATTACATAACTGGGAAGGGGTAAGTAAGGATTTAAAAGTGGCCACTAAGTGGAACGAACAAAAAAATGAAATTGAACAAATTTCAATTGTAGTGAATGTAGCTACATTTAATAGTGGTCTTTCTAGCAGAGACAGCCATATGATGGAAGTGTTGGACGGCTTAACTTATCCAAGAATTATATTTAGTAGTAATAGTGTACAGTATACATCTGACGGCATACTTGTAAAAGGTAAATTACAATTTCATGGAGTGGAGAAAATGATTGAGACAAAAGTAAAACTAGAAAAGGTCAATCGTAGATTGGTTTTTAGCGGCAGCCTTCCTGTTTTATTAGAAGACTATAAAGTAGAAAGACCCGGTTTATTATTTGTAAAAGTAGATAACTTAGTAAAAATAGATTTTCAGGTAGTGTATAATAATTAATTCAACACTTTATCTGCACAACAGCTACTGGCAAATGAATCTGGCTTTGCTTTAAATGCAAAACCCATTCCCATAATGTATCCCATTGCATCTTTTAAAGCCTCGTTACTTTTAAATTGGCTATTGGTATTGATATCGGCATGTACTTCCATTTCCACATCATGTTCAATGAATAAATCACAAAGAGAATAGGCAATTTCCACACTCTTTGAAACTTCAAGTAGCATCCTTTCTTTTATGTGAAGTGTTTGATTTGTTTTCTCATTATGAATAAACATGAATCCACCATTTTTTTCTCTTAAAAAAACGATGACCGTAGCAAATTCTGTTACGGATTGTTTCACCTGACTATCAGTGCCTATATACACTTTAAGTTTAACATTTTTTGCAGTTTCTTCCTCGATACACTTTTTTACATGCTCAGCTATAGGTATCAAAATTGTTTCGCCGTTAAATTTACGCCAAACCATATGCATCGTTTTAGTACTTACAATTTAGTACATTTACACTTACAGCCATATTAAGATAAGAATAAGTTTTACTTTATTTATGCACTCTACATTTGTTATAAAAACCCCTTAATTTAGCAGGTTTTATTTTTCCTAAATTAAACTTTTCAATTTATTTTTGGTCAAAGCAAAAATACCAAATTATGAGATTAATTTATTTAACCCTTTGTTTCCCCCTAGTATTACTACAAGCTTGTACTAAAGAGGCGGCTACCACTACCACCCCAAGTAGTTCAAATAATACCACAAATCCAGTGGTAACTACAACAGTACCAGATATCTATAAAAAAATATATGGTGCTTCTAGCATCACTTCTGATGGTACTTATATCACCATCAAAACCAATGGATTACCGGACCATAAGAGTAGCTATTACGCTACAACAAACGCATTATATGATAATTTTTCCGGAACTACATTTGCTGGATATCAGTTTCAAAAAAATCCAAATTCAATTGCCGAAAAAGCCTACGTTTTTAAAATACCCGTTAATCCAAAATTAGCGTCAACACATGCTGCCACTGGATTAGGCGCCATTGGGGTCTCTTTAAATGGGGTTCCATTTTATAATCAATATGCTGGACCTAATCAGCCCTTAGCAAACGAAATAGTTTCATTTGATCGTTATTGGGGACATCCAACCCCTACAAGTGCTTACCACTACCATGTTGAGCCGCTCTATTTAACTACTGTTAAAGGAACCAAATCGGGATTAATGGGCTTTTTATTAGATGGATTCCCAGTGTATGGTCCCGAAGAAAATGGCGCAACAGTGGATAATACAAAACTTGATATTTACCATGGACATACATTGGCCACTGCTGATTATCCAAATGGCATTTATCATTACCATATCACAAGTACGGACCCGTATATTAATGGATCAGGTTATTACGGAACACCAGGAACAGTTTCGCAATAAATGAAACAGTATTTTATTTTAAAGTGCTTTATTGGGATCTTATTTTTATCCGCTTGTGATTCAAATATGAAGGAGGCTATAGATAAGCCACCACAGACTCAAGCTACTAGTAAAATTATAATACCTGATCTGGTTAAAAATAGTACAGACAAGGCTTTTACATTACACCAAGACACCCTTTTTTACGATAGCATAAAATATAGTGGATTGGTGTATACCTTATACAATGCAAAAGATACGATGTTGGTAGCAAGTTATTTAAATGGGGTGGAAGAAGGATTACAAAAAAAATGGTATGCCAATCAACAAATTTCATCGTTGCGTAATTACCATGCTGGAAAAAAAATAGGCGAACATATTGGCTATTGGGAAAACGGGCAACCAAAATTTGAATTTTATTTTGAAGATGGGGAGCATCATGGGGTTGCTAAAGAATGGTATCAAAATGGTCAATACTATAGAATATTTCATTATGAACATGGCTATGAACAAGGCAGTCAAAAAATGTGGTGGGAAAATGGGATTATAAGAGCCAACTATGTGGTAAAAAATGGCAGAAGGTATGGGTTGGTAGGTTTAAAACTTTGTATGAATCCAAATGACACCATTTTAAAAAAATAACCAATGACTAATATCAAGTTGAATGTATCTAGACTAATATTAAGTTGCACTTCTAGATGCATGTTTATCTTTATACTCCTTTTCAGCTTTCTTATTTTGTCTTGTACAACAAACAATCAACCACTAGAAGCAATTAATACCGCAAACGAAACCTTGCCCTATTTTAACACCCCCGATTGGACACCAGAGTGGATTGAAAAAATGGATAGTCAATACCAACAAATACATCAGATCCCAGCTTTTAAATTTAAGGATCAAGAAGGGAATGTTATTTCAAATAAAACGGTGAATGGGAAAATATATATCGCTAATTTTTTCTTTACAAGTTGCAGGGGGATATGTCCTAAAATGACGAGTAATATGTATCTATTACAGGAAGCTTTTAGACTAGATACAACAATTTTATTTTTATCACATAGCGTAACGCCAGATACAGATTCAGTTGCTGTTTTAAAAAAATATGCTATTGAAAATAAGGTCAACAGCAAGCAATGGCATTTATTGACTGGGCCTAAAATGGATATCTATGACTTAGCTAAGCAGCAATATTTTGCTGGAGATACCATTGGCTACTATCAAACAGGTAATGAGTTTTTACATACGGAAAATTTCATTCTTGTAGATCAAAAGCAGCGTATACGTGGTGTTTACAATGGCACGCTATTGGTTGAAATAGAAAGAATCAAAGAGGATATAGCCATCTTAAAAAAAAGAAGATTAGAATAGTATAGAAATGTAAGTTTAAAACTAAAATTAAATTAAAAAGGGTCTATGCATTTCAACGCATAGACCCTTTTTAAACTAGGCCTTTAGGTTGTCAGTAACTAAATTATAATTTAGTTGTTTTATAAATCTTAATTGTTCCATCACCTTCGTTACTGGTTACAATCAAACTTTGATTAATTGGACTTTTTGATGCAGGTATGAATAAAAGACCTTCTGGCGCGTCACCTGTTTTATACATTTTAATAAACACTGGTGCAGTTGGAATAGTAATATCATAAATGGCAAATGCATCAGCTCTTTCTAATCCAATAATAGCAATGTTTTTACCACCAACTCTTCCTATGCATATTGATTCTGGTTCTACCGACTTATCATCACTTCTGCCATCATCATAAATTGCCAAATCCTTTGCTTTAATATCAAGTTCGTTTTTGCTATCAAATACTTGGCTACCTGTGGAGGCATTCCAAACACTAAAAGATCTAGAACCTAAGGAGTATAAGGCATCAAAATCACCATCACCATCTGTATCACCTAATGTAGTTGTAATATTTAATCTTCCTAGTACCGCATCTGTTTTAAGTGTTGTCGCAGTTGGGAAGTTTGTTGCATCTAAACTTACATCTTTTACTCTTTTCATTTCTGTAAATGCGGTATATTCTCTAGAATCACCTTCGTTTGCTGTAAATAAATAAGGTGTTCCATTGTAATTGAAATAGGCAATCGCGTCAGGCATATACATACCGTATAATTTTGCAACTGGCGCGAATTCAATTTTACTATCCCTGTCGCTTACATCAATTGCATTTGCTGCTAATGAGTAGTCTTTAAATCCAAGTGGTGTAATTTTTTTAATGGTTGCTGTCATTAAATCAATTTCGGCAATCGCATTATTTTCTTGCAGGGTAACGTATGCAGTTCTTGAATCATCAGAAACAGTCACATATTCAGGTTCAATATCTTTTACGAAATTTTTACCAGGTCCAAAGATTCTAAATCCTTTACTAGCTAAACTAGCTAACTGGCTTTCGAAGGCTGCAAAATTTAAGGTAGTTACAGAATAATCAGACACTTTAATAATAGAAACGCTTCCTTCTGGGTCATTCAGGTAATCATTGCTTGGCTCACCTTCATTTGCAGATATAATATAATTGCCATCTGGACTAAAAGTAACCATGTCTGGAAGTGCACCTACATTGATTGATTTAATTTCTGCATAGGTAGAAGTATTAAAAACTACAATTTTACCTGCAGCCTGCTTATTAGTAGACTCAATTGCAGCTGCTAATTTACCATTACTCACTGCAACGCTATTTACATAGCCACCATAAGGAAGCATGCTAATAGATTTTATGACAGTAACTAGGGCAGGATTGCTCATGTCTAATACATCAATTTTATTTTCAGTGCTGTTATTTACTGCAAACAGTCTATCCGTTTCTGGATCAAAAGCTGTAATTTCTGCAGCACCAGAACCACCTAAACTGATAGACGCTATTTCTGTATAGCCACTTAGATCCTCATTCTGCGTATTTTCCAATGGTGGAGCAATATCTTCCTTACGGCAAGAAAAGATAGTGACTGTAACTAACAATAGATAAAGGAATTTTAGTTGCTTCATATTTAAATTTTAAATACGAAAGTAGCAGCTACTTGTTACCATTACGTTAACTAATTATTAATTTAAAGTTAACAAGATGATGGTTTATAAAGGCCAAAAATAAAAAACCACCTATGAATTGAGTCATAAGTGGTTGATATATAATTTGGTCCATCCTAGTTTCTAGTAGTCTATAAATTTTCCTTCTTAGTAATTAATCCCATCATTTGTTTCATGGTCTTATCCATTCCCTCGGGACTACCATCTAAAAATATCACATTGCCTTTGCCATATTCTGCAAAGTTCTTAATGGCTTCCGTCCACATACTAAATAAAATCACATTGGTATCTAAATTTGCTTGTTTCATCTCCTCAGCTGCTTCTGTCATACCCTTAGCCACTTCTTGTCTGAATAGGGCAACACCTTGTCCTCTTAATTGAGCCGCTTCCTTCTCTGCTTGTGCAGATATTTTGATTGAGTTACCTTCCGCTTCGGCAGCTTTTGTTTTTGTAATTAATAAAGCCTGTCCTTCGTTTTCCGCAGCCGCCTTTAAATTATTGCTAGCAACTACCTTACTCATACTATCCATCACCACTTGATCAAATGTGATGTCATTAATTTGAAGGTCTTGTAAATGGTATCCCCATTCTTCCAAACTATTATCAATCTGTTCTTTTACAAAATCAACAATTTCCCTTCTTGCTGTTAAAACCTCTGCTTGTCTTTTTGTAGCCACATAGGCTCTAATACTTCCCTCAACTGTTCTAACAAGGGCCTGCATCAAATCTTTATTACTAATAAATTTAAAAGCAACCTTTTTTACTGTTTCTTCCTCAGAGTTTTGAACAGAGTATAATAACATACTCTTAAAGTAAACATTCGCTTGGTCAATGGTCACCGCCTGAAATTCTAATTCTATGCTTTGATTTTGAATGCTGACTCTTCTAAAAATGCTTTCAATAAAAGGAATCTTAAATCTTAAACCTGGCAGCATGATTCTTTGGTACTTACCAAATAAAGTGATGATGGCGATGGTCCCTTGATTTACCACCACAACGCTAAAAAATAGCAGCGTTAAGATGGATATAGAGATGACTAAAAGTTCGAGCATAAAAAATAGTTTTAATGATATAAAGCTAACCAATTTTCTATACACATACTAAGAAGAATTTTTGGATAAACCATCTGCTTGTCTTAATTAGGTCAAATTCAACTCCAATTATTTTAAAAGCAACACACATTAAAACCTTGGAGTATTTCAACAAAAAAGCCCTGCTAATTGCAGGGCTTTTTATAGCGATAGTATTTTAAAACTATGCAGGAATCAATACAGTATTGATTGCATGAACTACACCGTTGTCAGTTAATACATCAGCAATAACTACTTCAGCGTCGTTTACAAATACCTTACCGTCTCTTAAATGAATTGTAAGAGCAGCACCATTTACGGTTGTAGCTTCCATACCATCTGTTAAATCGGTAGATAATACTTGTCCAGCAACTACGTGGTAAGTCAAGATACCTTGTAATTGCGCTTTGTTTTCTGGTAATAACAAAGATGCAACAGTTCCTTCTGGTAATGCTGTAAAAGCAGCATCCACTGGAGCGAACACTGTAAATGGACCTGCGCCGTTTAAAGTGTCTACAAGTTCAGCAGCTGTTACAGCCGCAACTAAAGTTTCGAATGAGCCATTCGCGATGGCAGTTTGTACAATGTTCATTTTATATGTTTTATATATAGTACAACATAGCCATTGGGATTAAGTTCGGCAAGATGCGGTTTAATCATGATTTGTTAACAAGTAGATGTTTTTTCAGTTACACATGTCATTTAATTCATATTTGGTAGATCAACTACCTAGAACTTACTACAAACAAAAAGGGCCTACGCATTTGACAGCATAAACCCTTTTTTATTAAGTAGATTTTACTTCTAAATATTAATCTGCAGCATACATCCTTCTGTACAATTGACCTGCTACAAACACAGCATTGATATCTTTGTATTTATTATACCATGCTTTGTATTTTGGATGGTCATGGATTGTTTTATAGTCTTGCTCTGAAGTCCAATGACCAATAAATAGTGCAATTTCTATAAGTTGAAGTGGTATCAGATGCTGCTAATTTAAAGTAGCTATAGTAATTCTTCGGGAAACCCATTTCGGCCATAATGGTGTTAATCTCTTTTAAGCTAGCAAGATAGGTTTTCTCCATATCTGCATTTTTAACATCATAAAAATGAATTGAATTGATTGCTTTTTGAGCAGAAGCGGTCATGTTAAATCCGATCGCTCCCAACATTAGTAGAAAAATCACTTTTTTCATAATTGATATTTTTTGTTTTTTATAATTAAATTCATAAATTTTTTTTATTTCCCTTGCCAGCCTTCTCTTTTCTTAAGATTTTCAATATGGGCTATATGATGTTTTCCATGCCATGTATACACTGCAAAAAAGTCCCATAAACTAATTTCAATATTGTGGGTAGGGTGGAAAAACTTCCTTTGCCATTGCGCGTCGGTTAAACTAGCCAATAAATCAGTCCATCTTTGATGCAATGCATTTAGTAGCGTAATTGAAACATCAATAGGCGTATTCAATACGTCTGCAGTAAACGACCAATCATGTTCACTATAATCTTTAATTGTTGGTAAATCCTCTGTCAATGCTAGTTTAAATACTACAAAAGCATTCATATGGCTATCAGCTAAATGATGCACCACTTGAAGTACAGACCAACCACTTTCTCTATATGGGGTATCTAATTGTACTTTATTCAAATCCTTGGTAGACAATGCAACATCATTTGGCAAACTTTTCATATCAAGTAGCCATTCATTTTTGATGTCATTGCTAAAAGGTTTGAATTCAAAATTCCCGATAGGGTAACGTAAATCTTCCATTTTTATATTTTTTAGGTACGTAAGAAACTCCATTTATCCCCCTAAACTATATAATTATCTTATTTATTTGTTCCATCTTATGATTTTGGAACAACATTTCTTGTTTTTGGTGCATTTTTTTAATGACTACATGATAAATTGACCCCTCAAATTAAAAACCAAATTATGAAAAAAGTATTTTTAGGATTACTTGTAGTTGCATCATTTGCTGCTTGTACTAGTACTGAAACAAAACCAACTGAAACTGTTGAAGCTACATCAGAAAAAGTTGAACATCTTTATAAGCCAACTTATACCGACAATTTTAAGATGGGCGATCAAAAGAATGTTTTAATGGCTGAACAATTTCACAAATCAATATTTGAGAAAGACTTTAAAGCTGTTGCAGAGATGATGTCAGATACAGCAACTTATAACGTTGAAGATGGATCAGTATTAAAAGGAAAGGCTGCAATCATGGAATTCGTGGAAAAGAGCTTAGGTGCTGTGACTATCACAAACTACCAAATTACTGCAATTTTCCCTGTAGTTGGAGAAAATGGCCACCAATGGGTAGATATTTGGGATGAGGCGGATGTAGTAATGCCTGATGGTAAAACACAAAAAGTACAATGGATGGATGCGTTTAGATTTGAAGGCGGAAAAGTTGTACACTTTGTAGGATTTAGCAAGGCCGTTAAATAATCGTCTTTAGTTCATTTTAAGTTTAGAAAAATACAAAAAGAGGCCTCTAGCAATAGGGGCCTCTTTCATTTTGAGCCATTCGCATCTATATTATATGCATATATAAAATAAATTATATATAATATGTCTTTATTTGAATAAACTAGCAAATGTTAGTAATATTGCAGTTATAAATTATACTTATGGTCGATTTTTCAAATCTAGGAATTCAGCATTCAAATGTGCATGTAAATTTATCAAGTGATGCACTTATACAATTATCTCTTGAGACCGATAAGGGTTCGGCTTTGTCAGATACCGGTGCATTGATTGTGTATTCAGGTGAGAAAACTGGAAGGAGCCCAAAGGATAAAAGAATTGTTTTAGAGGAAAGCAGTAAAGACAATATTAATTGGGGCGATGTGAATCAACCTATTGACCCTGCATCCTTTAACCAAGCAAAACAGCAAGCGGTTACATTTTTTAATACCTGTGCAGATTTATTTATTGTTGATGGGTATGCTGTCTGGGATAAAAAAAATACAATCAAAGTAAGAATCATTTGTACTAAAGCGTATCACGCTTTGTTCATGTACAATATGCTTATTAGACCAACGGAACAAGAGTTAGCTAATTTCGGTACACCAGATTATGTACTTTATAATGCTGGTGCAACCAGTGCGGATATGTCTATCAAAGGGATTACTTCCACTACCTCTATCCAATTGTCATTTGAGCAAAAAGAAATTTTAATTTTTGGATCAGAGTATGCAGGTGAGATGAAAAAAGCAATTTTTTCATTACTCAATTATTTGATGCCATTGAATCAAATGCTATCTATGCACTGTTCAGCGAATGAATCTGAGAGTGGGGCAGTGAGTTTATTCTTTGGATTAAGTGGCACAGGAAAAACTACATTGTCAGCAGATCCAAATAGAAAATTGATAGGAGACGATGAACATATTTGGAGTGAAAATGGTATTTCAAATATAGAAGGTGGATGTTATGCAAAAGCAATTGATTTAGAGCCACAAAAAGAACCTCAAATTTTTCAGGCAATCAAAAAAGGAACTATTTTAGAAAATGTGGTCTATGATCCGGCAACAAAAAAAGTAGATTACACCAATAAGTCTATTACAGAAAACACGAGGGCTGCCTATCCGATTGAATTTATACCAAATGCAAAAATCCCATGTGTAGGTGGTCACCCTAATCATATCATATTTTTAACCTGCGATGCGTTTGGGGTATTACCTCCAATTAGCAAATTAAATTCAGAGCAAGCGCAGTACCATTTTATAAGTGGATATACTGCAAAAGTAGCAGGTACCGAAATGGGTGTAACAGAGCCAGTGGCTACCTTCTCTTCTTGTTTTGGTGCAGCTTTTATGGTATGGAAGTCGACTGTTTATGCGAAATTATTAGCAGAAAAAATGATGCAGCACAATACAAGTGTTTGGTTAATTAATACAGGATGGATTGGAGGTGGGTATGGCGTTGGAAAAAGAATTGAATTAAAGTATACAAGGGCAATCATCGATGCCATTCATGAAAATGTATTCGATAATGTGGCTTTTCATACAGAACCTTATTTTAATTTATCTATTCCTGAAACTTGTGTAAATGTGCCGAGTGCTATTTTAAATCCAATAGATGCTTGGTCGGAAAAAGAGGCTTATGAGCAACAAGCTGCTAAATTAAAAACGCTTTTTGACAATAATATTATAAAGTTTCAATAAGGTAGGTATAAAATAATAATTGTCAATCGTAGTTGATTCATTATTGACCCAATAATTGTATATGGAAAAATCAAGAATCGATCTGCCAATTGGAATTACACTAGACCGTTTTATTAAGAGTAATCAAAGTCAATATCCAAATGCTGCAGGTGATTTATCGCAATTATTGAGGGATATTGCCCTTGCCTCAAAAGTTGTTAATAGAGAAATTAATAAGGCTGGCCTTATTGATATTATGGGCTATGTGGGTGTAACGAATACTGGAGGAGACCGTCAACAAAAATTAGATTTACTAGCCAATACAAGATTTACAAGGGCCTTATTAAAAGGAGGAGAAGCCTGTGGTATTGCATCAGAAGAAACAGAACAATTTATTGATTTAAAAAATGATGGTAAATATATAGTTGCCATTGATCCACTAGATGGCTCTAATAATATTGATGTGAATGTGTCTATTGGGACTATTTTTTCTATTTATAAAAAACAAACTCCACCAAACGAACCGCTAACAGAAGCTGATTTTTTACAAAAAGGACGTGCACAAATTGCAGCAGGATATATTTTATACGGCGCTTCTACCATGCTGGTATTCTCAACTGGGAACGGAGTAAATGGATTTACTTATGAAACCACCTTAGGTGAGTATGTATTGTCACATCCATCCATGGTATTTAATAATGCGAAAACTTATTTTTCAATGAATGAGGGGCTCAGTTTCGATTTATTAGACAAGGGGGTGACTACATATATCAATGAGTGTAAGGAAAAAAGAATGTCAGGAAGGTATATAGGATCTTTAGCAGCCGATTTTCATCGTAATTTATTAAAGGGAGGTATTTTTATATATCCAAGAACCAATCAATATCCAAATGGGAAATTGAGGTTATTGTTTGAAGCAAATGCGATGGCTTTATTAGCAGAACAAGCCGGTGGCCTAGCATCTGCAAATGATACAGCTATTTTAGATATACAACCCACTAGTATTCATCAAACTGTTCCATTTTACACTGGTCCAAAAGAAATGGTTTCAGACTTACTAGCACATATTAATCTTTAGCAATTTTTATGCATACATTTTTTGACTATCAAAATACACAAGTAGCAAACTTACCCTTGCATCTTAGAAAGTATATTGTGCCTCAAGACTATGAAAAGTATACCCCTATAGATCATGCTGTATGGCGTTATGTGATGCGCCAAAATTATAGCTACTTAAAAAATGTAGCTTATTATCCATATATACCTGGTCTTAAAAAAGCTGGATTGACCATTGAGAAAATTCCAAGTTTACAAGAAATTAATGATGCGCTGACGCTTATTGAATGGGGTGCAGTCACAGTAGACGGTTTTATTCCACCTGCTGCATTCATGGAATTCCAAGCATACAGGGTATTAGTGATTGCTGCAGATATTAGACAACTAGAACATATTGAATACACCTCGGCGCCAGATATCATTCATGAATCTGCAGGGCATGCGCCAATTATTAGCGATACTAAATACAATCAGTACTTAAGTTATTTGGGCTCCATTGGAACCAAAGCATTATTCTCTTCTAAGGATTATGCTTTATATGAATCTATCAGATCACTTTCTATTTTAAAGGAAATACCCAATGTAGATCAAAAGGAATTAGCCGATGCGGAAGCGCTGGTACTATACAATCAACAAAACTTAGGCGCTCCATCCGAGATGGCTTTGTTAAGTCGACTTCAATGGTGGACGGTCGAGTATGGCTTAATTGGCGATATTGACCAACCTAAAATTTATGGCGCTGGATTGCTTTCCTCCATTGGTGAAAGTGCATCCTGTATGGATCCTAAGGTTAAAAAAATTGAATACACCATTGATGCATTAACTTATGGGTACGATATTACAAAAGAGCAACCACAACTTTTTGTTACGCCCACATTTCAAAATTTAATAGATGTTTTAGAGGCGTTTGAGTCTACAATGGCTTACAGAGTTGGCGGACTTGAAAGTGTATTAAAGGCAATAGAATGTAAAAATATTTGTACTGCAGTATTTAGTTCAGGATTGCAATTGTCTGGCGTGATTAGTAAAGTATATACCGACGCCAATCATGCAATTAAATACATTAATACACAGGGACTAAGTTCACTTGCGTTTAAGGATCAATTGATCGCAGGCCATGATGTAAACTATCATGCACATGGGTTTGGATCTCCAGTTGGTAAACTAAAGGGCGCGTCTAAGTCATTAGAGGACTACAATACAGAAGATCTTGCATCTGCTGGTATGATTGTAGATCAGGTGATTGCGTTGACATTTGAGAATGGCATTATAGTTGAAGGAAAATTAGTAGGTCAGACTTATATGGAAGATAAATTGGTCATACTCAGTTTTGCAGATTGTAAAGTGACTGACAATGAAGGCAATGTATTTTTTGAACCAGCATGGGGCATGTTTGATATGGCCATTGGACATGCAATTGTTTCTGTATTTAATGGGACAGCAGATAAAAATGCAATCGAAGATCAATTGTATGTTTCTGAACAACCAACCTACCAACAAAATTATACCGCTAAGGACTTACAATATCAATCCTTATTTAAACAAATAAGGGATTATAGAGAGCAAGGCAAATCAGACGATTCCTTGAATGAAATTTGGCAGCAAATTAAAAATGATTTTGAAACAGATTGGCTTGGCGCTATGGAGTTATTAGAATTAGCAGATACGATGCCAACACAACAAGTATTGGCCAACGAATTAAGAACTTATTTGAATGCACAGTCTACTACTTATCCAACCTTTTCAAAACTAATCAGGGATGGATTAAAGATTATTGATGCTAAACTAAAGTTTGAATAATTGACCAAGCAAGCTCAGTCTCGTTATTGGAGAGGGCGGCTTTGATTTCTTGAATTTTTTCTGAAGATAATTTCAATTCATTTACAGCAGTCAATGCAGGTAGGATATTGGTATTTGCTAATTGCGCTTTTTCATTAGGGGTGAATGAATCACTTTCTTTTATTGCATTAGGTAACTGATCAAATCCAATCCCTAATTTAGTATTTGGCTTTTCTACTTTAAATAAATTCGCTTCTGTAATTCTTGCATACCAGTCTCCGCCAAGACGAGCCACTAAATCTAATTTAGCTTGATCAATATGATTGCTTGCATCAAGGATAGATTCATGCAAATGTATTTTCTTAATTTCTGCCAATACTAAATTACCTGCACCTGCTTGCGCTCCAAGTGCAATCACTTCCTGCACAATACATTCCAATTGAATGGGTGATTCGGCAACCCTTGGTGGTCTTACCAATTCAGATGCCAATTCAGTAAATCCTGCTTTTATAAATTCACTGGTTCCTTTAGGATAATCACAACTAGACAAAGACACTTGTTGTACCATATTGTAGTTCACAATATTAATTACACATTCTGGAACTTCCTTAATATTCTCAAGTGTATGCTTAGTGGTATTATCTCTTACTCTACGGGATGGAGAGAAAATACAAATAGGCGGGTTCATGCTAAACAAATTAAAAAAACTAAAAGGACTTAAGTTCACATTTCCCTCTAAGTCAATGGTGGATGCAAAGCAGATGGGCCTTGGTGCAATGGCATATTGCAAATACTGTTGTATTTCTTGTGTACTTAGTTGGTCTGTATTTAATGTTAGCATGTAAATATATTTAATCCAATTATTTTTTTAGTGCCAAGATAGACCAATCAGTTGCTTCCGCCTTGATGGTATTTTCTAAAGTACCCAATCCGTCGATGGTCATTTTTACAGTATCATTTGCTTGTAACCATTGTGGTTGATAATTTGGATCATGCAATTTTCCTGTTCCATTTAATTCCAAGAAACAGCCAGTACCAACGGTTCCAGAACCAATGACATCACCAGGGAAAATACTCACGCCATAAGAACATCTTTCAATGATCTCTGCAAATGTCCAGTCCATATCTTTTACATTCCCCTCTGATACTAAAACATCATTCACCCAGCACTTCATAGATAAATTATAATTGTTACCTACATGACCTTGTTTTGCAGGCACTAAGTAAGGACTTAATTCATCGGGTGTCACTAACCATGGGCCAATCACCGTAGAGAAATCTTTTCCTTTTGCTGGTCCTAGGTTTAAAAGCATTTCTTCCATTTGTAATTTTCGCGCACTCAGGTCATTCATAATTGTAAAGCCAGCAATATATGCGTCTGCGTCTTTAGCTTTGATGTTTCGACCTTCTTTACCAATGACAATCGCCACTTCTAATTCAAAGTCAAGTTGTTGAAAATGGTCAGGCATACAATAGATATCACCAGGACCTTGCACTGCATTGTGGTTGGTAAAATAAAATATAGGGTACTGATCAAATTCTTTAATCATTTCTACGCCTCTATTCCTTCTAGCTGATTCTACGTGTTGACGAAATGCATATCCATCTCTGCATGAAGTTGGACGAGGCACTGGTGCTAATAAACTAAAGTCCTTCACAGGTTCAATACTTAAACTATTGTCTGCAATTTTTGAAAGTTGATTTTCTGTTTGTTGAATGAGTTCATTGCTAGCATGAAAAAAATCAATGATGTTTTTTGGCAAGTTTTCATTCACAGATTGGAGGTTGTAAACTGCCTCATTGACTATCGCTCCTAGTTGGATTTCACCCGATTTTAAATAACTAACTAATTTCATTGATTATCAATTGTTTATAATGTAATTTGCTCAAAAATATTAACTTTGATTGAGTGCTTTTTTCAAGTTCATCAAAGTTAAAAATAAATATTTTATAACTTGCTAATAATTGTTAGTATTGTATTCCTTCAAAAACTAAATTATGCCAATATACCACAGTTTGGGAGAGATTCCCCATAAAAGACATACCGCATTTAGACAACCCAATGGAAAACTATATGCAGAAGAACTTGTATCTACAGAAGGTTTTTCTGGAATGTATTCTTTAGTGTACCATACGCATCCACCCACTTTTGTAAAAGCATTAGGTGAACCCTATTCAGTGGAGCCAAAAATTGCAAGAGAAAAACATTTGCGTCATACAAGTTTATTAGGTTTTAATATTAAAGCAGAGGACGATTATTTAAAAAGTAGAAAACCGGTTTTAGTGAATGCTGATTTACAAATTTCATTAGCAGCACCAAGACATTCTATGACCGATTATTTTTATAAAAATAGTCAAGCAGACGAAGTTATTTTTATTCATAAAGGGTCGGGCACTTTACAAACAGGATTTGGTAAAATTAAATTTTCATACGGCGACTACCTAGTAGTACCTAGAGGGACTATCTATCAAATACATTTTGATGACGAAAACAATCGCTTATTCATTACTGAAAGCTTTAGCCCTATTCGTTTTCCAAAGAGATACCAAAACCAATTTGGACAGTTGATGGAGCATGCGCCTTACTGTGAAAGAGATATTAGAAGACCAAGTGATTTAGAAACTTTTGACCAAGAAGGTGATTTTAAAGTATTGATCAAAAAGCAAGGATTAATATATCCTTACACTTATGGCACACATCCTTTTGATTTTATAGGATGGGATGGCTACCATTATCCATGGGCATTTTCGATTCATGATTTTGAACCCATTACAGGAAGGGTGCATCAGCCACCACCAGTGCATCAAACTTTTGAAGCGAAAAATTTTGTAATCTGTTCCTTTGTGCCTCGTAAATACGATTATCATCCACAAGCCATACCTGCACCGTATAACCACAGCAATGTAGATAGTGATGAAGTGTTGTATTATGTAGATGGTGATTTTATGAGCAGAAAGTCGGTGGTGCAAGGCCAAATCACATTGCATCCTGGCGGTATTCCTCATGGACCACATCCGGGTAGTGTAGAAAAATCAATTGGCAAAGAAAAAACAGATGAGTTAGCGGTGATGATAGATCCATTTAGACCACTCATGATTACCGAAGAGGCATTGTTAATTGAAGATGAAAATTATCATAAGAGCTGGCAACATAATATTGAGTAGAATAAGAAAAAGTAGAAAGTAAAAAAACAAAAAAGTAAAAATTAAATAATAAAGATGGAAAGCAACCCGAATGACCAAGATTTTTTACCCTTACTTGGCACAGATTATGTAGAGTTTTATGTGGGTAATGCAAAGCAAGCAGCACATTATTATAAAACAGCATTTGGATACCAAGATTTTGCATACAGCGGTCCAGAGACGGGCGATAAAGAAAAAGTATCTTATGTTTTAATGCAGGATAAAGTAAGACTTATTTTAACTACGCCTTTACATTCAAGTTCAGTGATTGCGGATCATGTACATAAGCATGGAGATGGTGTAAAAGTTATTGCATTAACGGTGAACGACGCTTATGATGCTTTTGAACAAACTGTAAAGAGAGGCGCTAAGCCTTATATGGAACCAAAAACAATACAGGATGAACAGGGTGAAGTTAAAATGAGTGGTATACATATTTATGGAGACACAGTGCATTTATTCATTGAGCGAAAAAATTACAAAGGTGTTTTTATGCCTGGATTTAGAAAGCATGAAAGCAATTATAAACCAACTGCAGTTGGCCTTAAGTACATAGACCATTGTGTGGGCAATGTAGGTTGGAATCAAATGAATACATGGGTAAGTTTTTATGAAGACGTCATGGGCTTTAAAAATATTTTGACATTTGACGATAAACAAATTTCAACAGAGTACTCTGCGCTCATGAGTAAAGTAATGAGCAATGGGAATGGATTTGTAAAGTTCCCTATCAATGAACCAGCAGAGGGAAAAAAGAAATCACAGGTAGAGGAGTATTTAGATTTTTATAAGGATGCAGGCGTACAACATATTGCCATTGCCACAGACAATATTGTGGACACCGTGACACAATTAAGTGGTCGTGGTGTGGAGTTTTTAAATATACCATCTACTTATTATGATGATTTATTAGATCGTATTGGACCAATCGACGAAGATGTTGCGCCACTAAAGCAATTAGGCATATTAGTAGACAGAGATGATGAGGGTTATTTATTGCAAATATTCACAAAACCAGTAGAGGATCGACCAACACTATTTTTTGAAATCATCCAAAGAAAAGGTGCAAAGTCTTTTGGTGCTGGTAATTTCAAAGCTTTATTTGAAGCACTAGAAAGAGAACAAGACCTAAGAGGAAATTTATAGTAAGTTCAGATTAATCAAAAGCCATTTCTGGGATCTCACCTTCAATGATGAGTTTTCCTAGAGTGGCTTTTTTAATGGTGTCAACTGAAACACCTGGCGCCCTTTCTAGTAATTTAAATCCACCTTCTGGTAAAACAGCAAGGACAGCTAATTCTGTGACTATTTTTTTAACGCAACGAATGCCTGTGAGGGGCAAAGTGCAATTGGGTAATAATTTACTTTCTCCATCTTTATTGACATGCTGCATAGCCACAATGATATTTTTTGCAGATGCTACAAGGTCCATTGCACCGCCCATACCTTTTACCATCTTGCCAGGAATTTTCCAGTTGGCGATATCCCCATTTTCTGATACTTCCATTGCACCTAAAATTGTTAAATCAATTTTTTGTGCATGAATCATACCAAAGCTCATGGCGGAATCAAATAAAGCAGCACCGGGTAGCATGGTGATGGTTTGTTTACCAGCATTGATTAAATCTGCATCCACTTCGGCTTCTGTAGGGAAGGGTCCCATGCCAAGGAGTCCATTTTCTGATTGAAAACAAACAGCAATATTTTTTGGAATATAATTGGCTACAAGTGTAGGGATACCAATACCTAAATTCACATAAGAATTATGTTGTATCTCTTTTGC
>Ga0209356_1000242_pt1 | contig 21435 bp, 21 predicted proteins | sample LauGreFaBDMM15SN_2_FD_188213 | JGI IMG/M metagenome (GOLD analysis project Ga0209356, IMG submission 188213) | Freshwater lake microbial communities from Lake Michigan, USA - Fa13.BD.MM15.SN (SPAdes) (version 2) | ecosystem: Environmental > Aquatic > Freshwater > Lake | place: Lake Michigan, USA...
GAAGACAACGGAGTCGGTATTCCCAAGGAGGACATCGGGCGCGTTTTTGAGCGGTTTTTTAGGGCCGACCGCAGCCGAACCCAAACCAAAAAAATTGGCGGTACCGGCCTTGGCTTGGCCATTGTGAAGCACATTGTCGAAGCGCACGGTCATTCGATCAAGGTGATTTCTACGTTAAACGAGGGTTCGGAGTTTTCGTTCACCATTGCCAAGGCCTAGGCAACCGCGCGGAGCGCCCATATCCTTTAGTTTTGCACCATGACCCCCCTTGATCCCGCCATCCAGAGCCGCCTTGAAACCCTTAGAGCCAAGTATGCTACCTCGGGCCAAGAGCTGCTGGACTTTTTAGACGGCCTCTTAGAAGCCGACTACCTCACCTACTGGGACTACATCCGCTTGGATACGCTCCTTAGTTTGCAGCAGCCGCGAACGCAGCACCACGACGAGCCTATTTTTATTATGTACCACCAGATTACCGAGCTTTACTTTAAGCTGGTACTGCACGAGTTGAATGCAGCGGTGGCAGCTCCGATGCCCGATACGGCGGAATGGACCCCTGCCCATAGCGCCGCCTTGACCGAGCACGTGCGGCGTTGCACTCGGTACTTTGAGGCACTCGAAACCTCATTCGCCGTAATGACTGACGGCCTCAATCGCGAGCAGTTTTTGCGTTTTCGCATGGCGCTTATTCCGGCAAGTGGTTTTCAATCAAGCCAGTACCGCATGATAGAACTAGCGCTTGCCCGGCTCAATGATTTGGTTCACGCCGACCTGCGCAGCGAGTACGCCCAAGAGAACGACCTTTCAAAACTCCTCGAGAATATTTACTGGAGGCGCGGTGCCACCCTAGTTGAGACTGGAGAAAAAGCGCTCACGCTCAAGCAATTTGAGGCTAAGTACGATTCGGTGTTTGCCGATAGGGCCCAAAAGCTTCGGGGCATTACGGTGTCAGACCGGGCAAAAATTTTAGAGCAAAAAAAGGAGTTGGGTGACGACCTGCGTCTAGCCCTGCGCGGGCTCGACCAGCAAGTCAACGTTCTATGGCCGATGCAGCACCTCAAGACCGCGGGCAGATATCTTGCCAAGCAGCCCACCGACCTGCGTGCAACCGGTGGAACGAATTGGCCGAAGTACCTGCCTCCAAAGTTTCAGTTGCGCATTGCTTTTCCCTTTCTTTGGTCCGCTCAAGAACGGGAGCATTGGGGCCATTGAGCGCCTAAAGCTAGCCGCCGCGGGCAACCTTCATTATTTGCTCCACGAGCTCTTCGCTAAAGTCCGGCCACGGGGATACCTGTGGGGGCGGACTATGGAGCCAGCGGCTTATATTCAGCTTTTGCAGCGAAGTCGCCTGCCATGCCCCCACCTGAACTAGGGCTGCGGCGTTGCAGAGTTGTTCGTACTGGCCCTTAATGGGAATCACGGCCAGGCGTTTTTTGTGAAAGAGTGCTTCGGTGGGCAGTTCAAAGCCTGCACTGCATAGCACGGAATCCGATTCCGCAAAGGCCTTTAAAAAATTCTCGCTGTCGATGGCTTCGATTCTTAGCGAACCCTCTTGGCGGGCAAGGACGATTTTGGACGTAAAAGCTCGCACCGGGACAGGGCAGTCGGCGAAGTAGGCAATCAATTCCTCGGTTCCGTAAGCGGGCAGGTAGACCAGAATTTGATGCTGCGCATTTTGCTGCAAATCCCTAATTTCTTTGCGGATTAGGGGCGGGAACATGCCCTCGGCAAAACTTTTGGCGTGAAAGCCAATGGCTTGGGTTGACGGTGCAAAATACCTCAGGATGAATTCCGCAATTGGTTGGCGGTGCTTGGGCCGCGGTGCCTTCGGGTGGCGCACTCCCGCCTGGTGGCTTACCTCGAGAAGTCGGGTGCCGCGCAGTTTGGCTGCCCATGCCGAAACCGGTTCAAAGTCGCAAACAACCAAGTCGAAACGCTCAATGGGAGCCATAAAGACGTCGGCCACCAATTGCCGCCAGCGGTTCTGCCAAAGGGTTTGAAGGTAGCTGAGTCCGCCATGACGGTTGTACTTGAGTGAAATGCCCTCAAACGTTTTAGTCGCCTTAATGGGTAGGTCCACCTGACTCTCGGTCCCCGATATCCAAACTTCGACCTCAACTCCAGGCTGGGCAGCGATTAATGGAATCAGGTGTCGGGCGCGAGCCACGTGACCATTGCCGGTGCCCTGCACGGCATATAAAATTTTCATTCGTCGGAATCTGCTTCGTTCAGCAGCATAGAGAGCAAATGCTTAGCCGAAGCGTCCACTTTTTCGTCGTCTTCTTCGACTTCGCGGGCGTCCTGATGCTGGTAAAGGGTCCACTTTGAACCGTCCCACTCCAGTGCGGTAAGGTTCTCGATCCAATCCCCAGAGTTGAGGTACTCAATTTGCCGGTCACCCACAGCAATTTTGCGCATTTGGGGCTGGTGAATATGACCGCAAATAACTCGGCCGTAGCCTTTGCGCAGGGCCATTTCTGCCGCGGCAAGCTCAAAATCGCCCACGTACTTCACCGCTTTTTTCACGGAATCCTTGATGGTTTTGCTGAGCGAGTATTTTTCGCGCCCTAAACGCGCGAGGAGCACGTTGAGCCAGTGGTTCACCCAAATGAGCAGGTCATAAGAAAATCCGCCCAACTTGGCTAGCCAACGTGCATTTTGAATGCTCGCGTCAAAAATATCCCCATGAAAAATCCAGGTGCGGACCCCACCAAAATTAAAAACCATCTTGTTGCGCAGGTGAATCCTTCCCAGGTCCGCGTCGGCAAAGCGCCGCAGCATTTCGTCGTGGTTGCCCGTGATGTAGTATACCTCGCAGCCTTTTTGGGCCATAGTTATTAATCGCTTAAGAACTTTAAAATGGCTTTTAGGGAAGTAGGATTTCTTAAAACTCCAAATGTCAATAATGTCTCCGTTGAGGATTAGTACCTCGGGTTCAATGGAATGGAGGTAGGCAAGCAGTTCTCGGGCATGGCAACCGAAGGTGCCAAGATGCACGTCACTAATTATGACGGCGGAGACTGGACGGCGAGAACTCATTAAGTAACAAAGACATAACAGGTTTGTAACCCCTGTGTTATCAATGTTTAGAAGAAAATCTAGTTATCAACAGGGTTTTGCGTTGAAATCAGGACTATTTTAGGCCGCTCTATGACTAAAAAATCCCCACCAAAGCGCAGTTTGCCTATTTGGCTCGCCGCCAGCATCGGCCTGGTACTCGTTTTAGGGATTTGGTTGCTTGCTCGAGCCCTGCCCGCAAGCTTCGCGGCTGCCTCCGCAGAAGGAGAAGAAGTTGATCCTGGATTTTTATTTGGCTATTCCTTGCGCGATTTTGAGGCCCAGCGCTTTGAGGTTGGCGACGGCGAGACCTTTGGCGGGCTAATGGACCAATGGGGCATTAAGGCCGACCGGGTTGACCAGCTCCTAACGCTGGGTAAGGACGATTTTAATCCGCGCAAGTGGCGGGCTGGGGACTCCTACTGGCTGCTTCGTGCCAAAGACAGCGCTCGCAGTGCGGCCTTCTTTGTCTACGAGCCCTCTGTGGCAGAATACGTTCTTTTTGGCCTGGGCGACAGCTTATTCGTGCGCAAGGTGGAGCGCCCCAAGGTAACCAAAGAGCGCCTAGTCGGCGGCGAAATCGAGGGGTCGCTCTATGCCACGCTGGAGAAGCAGGGGGTTTCGCCAGCGGTTGCCGTGAAGCTTTCGGAGGTTTATGCCTGGACTATTGACTTCTTTCGAATTCAAGTCGGAGACCGCTTTGAGGTTATTTACGAAGAATCCTACGTCGACGACAGCGTATTTGTGGGCACGGGTAAAATTTTGGCAGCCCGATTCTTTCACAACGGCAAGTCCTTTTATGCTTTTCAGTACCAAAACGCGGACGCGACGGTCAAGGGCTACTACAACCAAGAAGGCGAGGGCATGAAGCGAATGTTCCTCAAGGCTCCGCTCGAATTTGCCCGCATCACCTCGCGGTACACCATGAATCGCTTTCACCCCGTGCAAAAGCGCTGGAAGGCGCACTTGGGTACCGACTATGCGGCTCCCTCGGGCACTCCAATTCTTGCTACAGCAAGCGGAACCGTGGTTGCGGCAGCCTACCACTCTGCCAACGGCAATTATGTGAAAATCAAGCACAGCGGAACCTACACCACCCAATACTTGCACATGAGTCGAATTGGTGCGCGGATTCGCAAGGGGGCCAGGGTCGAGCAGGGCCAGGTCATAGGCTATGTGGGGTCGACGGGCTTGGCCACCGGTCCTCACGTTTGCTACCGCTTCTGGAAGAACGGCCGCCAGGTTGATCCCCTGCGCGAGCCGATGCAGCGTGCCGATCCCTTGCCGCGCTCCCTTTGGACGGAGTTCGAGCCCGGAATGTCCGTCCGAAAGGCTGTTTTGGATTCGCTTGCCAAAGAATAGGCTTCGTCTCGACCCTAGAGGTAAGTGAATCTTATTATGTCGTAAATTGCTTTGAATAATAATCTTAGAAAGTAAAAATGTACGCTAGACTTTCATGGTTTTTTGGGCCGGAATTTCGCTCAGGCCTGGGCAGGATAACCCTTTATGTGGCGATTCTCAGTTTTTTGGTGCACCTGCTGCTTTTTGCCCTAAGTCCATGGATTCCAAGCATCACGGGCGGATCCCTCTTTTTGCATCCCATTAACGCCATCTACACGCCATTCTCGGTTTTGTTGGTCTACGAGGCTTATTTGCTGGTCTACTACCTGCGCAAGTCGACCTCCAACTACATCGCCAAGCAGTACGAAATCATAGCCTTACTGCTGATACGCGGAATTTTTAAGGATTTGACCAACTTGGAATTGCAAATCGGAACCTTCAACGGAGATGGGAACCTTGAGCTGGTATGGGATTTGGCCTGTGTAATTGCAGTATATGCCCTGATTTATTTGTTTTACCGCATCTCGGGCCACAGCAATGCAGGCCCCGACGAGGCCATGGTCGGAACCTCGGCCTTGCCCATCCGCCGTTTTATTCAGGCCAAGTACTTGCTCTCTTATGTGCTGCTGGTGGTACTCGTGGTGCTTGCCTTTACCAGCTTTTGGGATTGGTGGACTACCAGTCCAGGACTCACCGATTCCGTGATTGACCTCAACGCGGTGTTTTTTGATCAATTCTACACGATTTTAATCATGAGCGACGTGCTCATTCTGCTGCTGTCTTTGCTGTACAGCGACGACTTCCCCACCATAATTCGCAACTCGAGCTTCGTGATTTCGACCATTTTGCTCAAGCTTTCCTTTGCGGCTGCGCCCGGTTTGTCGCAAATATTTATTACCTGCGGGGTGGCCTTTGGGGTACTCATGCTCTACGTGACCAACGCATACTACCGGCTCGAACTCGACCAAAAAGCGTCCTAAACGCCGAAATTTATTTTTGAGCGGAATCTAGCCTACCACGTTGGCGATTCGCCCGGGTACTACGATGATTTTTTTGGGAGTCCGCCCCTCTAAAAAGTGGGCAGTTCGTTCGTGGGATAGCACTGCAGATTCCACCTCCGCAGCGCTTGCAGATGCCGGCATTTCGAGCTGAAAGCGCGTTTTTCCATTGAACTGCACCGGGTACAAAACCGTATCCTTCACTAAGTACTCCGGCAAAAGAATCGGGTAGGGGGCAAGAACCACGCTTCCCGAAGCGCCTAGTTCTGCCCACATTGCTTCGGCGCAGTGGGGCGCAAAGGGCTCGAGAAGCACCGTGAAGTCGAGCAGGGTAGATTCCGCAATTTCAGGCAATGCACTCCAGCCGTTTACTGCAATCATCATAGCGCTCACCGAGGTGTTGAACGACAGGGTCTCCACGTCGCGCTGCAGCTTGTCAATCAAATGATGCAGTATGCGCAGTTCCTCTGCGCTTGCCTCGCCTTGCTGCCTCTTGGGCAGCATCCGTGCGGACTTTTTAAGGAAGCTGATCACCCCCGACATGCCTTGGCTGTCCCATGGCTTGCTTTGCTCAATCGGGCCCAAGAACATTTCAAAAAGGCGCACTGCGTCTGCGCCGTGCTGGTCGGCCAATGCGTCTGGATTGACCACATTGTACTTGGACTTCGACATTTTTTCAACCTCTCGCTCGACCCTAATGGGGCCTTGGGCCGGAATGAATTGGGTCTCGGCCCAGTCGGGCATCCAGGCAGTCAGGGCGTCTCGGTCTACCTCGTGGTGTTCGTTGACCAGGCTCACGTCGACGTGCAGCTTTTGGGTGGAGTAGCCTCCGGCCAACTCCGCGCTAACCACGGTTTTGCTGCCCTCGATGCGGTGAACAAAGGCACTAATTCCCTGAATCATGCCCTGGTTTACCAAACGTTTAAAGGGCTCCTTAAAGCCAATATGCCCCAGGTCATGAAGCGCGTGGGTCCAGAATCGGCTGTACAATAGGTGGCCGGTGGCGTGCTCGCTTCCGCCAACATAGAGGTCTACCTGACCCCAATAGTCCGCAGCGGCTCTGCCTACTAAAGCGCGGTCGTTGCGCGGATCCATATAGCGCAAGAAGTACCAAGAGCTGCCGGCCCAGCCGGGCATAGTGGTGGTTTCTAAGGGCAAACCCTCGGCCGAAACCCAATGTTCCGCTCGTGCCAAAGGCGGTTCTCCGTCTGCAGTGGGCAGGTACTTATCGACCGCTGGCAGCCTTAAAGGAAGTTCCGCCGCATCGAGTCCCTCGGGAACTCCGTCTCGGTAGGCTATGGGGATGGGCTCACCCCAGTAGCGCTGGCGACCAAAGACGGCATCACGCAGCCTAAACTGCAGGGTTCTTGTGCCGAGTCCGCGCGATTGAAGTTCCTCTATGGCGCGATCGATGGCCTCGAGGGTAGAAAGTCCGTTTAAAAAGTCAGAGGCCATGGCCCGACCGGACTTGGCTTCAAATGCTTCTTGCTGCACGTCCACCGGTTCGGTCGATGCGACCACTTGCACGATGGGCAAGCCCATCGCTTTAGCTAGGGCATGGTCGCGGCTGTCGTGGCCCGGAACCGCCATTACTGCGCCGGTTCCGTAGCCCAGCAGCACGTAGTCGCTGGTCCAAATCGGAATCGGCTCTTTGGTGAAGGGATGCTCCACATAGCTTCCCGTGAACACCCCGCTGACGCTCTTGGTGTCTGCTTGGCGTTCGCGCTCGCTTCGACGAGCCGCTCGCTCTCGGTAGGCATCGACTTCGGCTTTTTTCGCCGGGCTCGTCCACTCCGAGAGCAAGGGGTGCTCGGGGGCAAGGACCATGAAGGTGGCCCCAAAAATGGTGTCGGGTCGGGTGGTGAATACTTCGAGTAGACCCGCTTCGCCAAGGCCACCGAGTACCTTGAATGCAATTCGTGCTCCCTGGCTTCGCCCAATCCAATGGCGCTGCGTTTCTTTTATGCTCTCGCTCCAGTTCAGGTCCTCGAGGCCGTCGAGGAGTCGCTGGGCATAGGCACTGATGCGCATGGACCACTGCAGCATGGCCTTCTGCACTACGGGGTGTCCGCCGCGTTCGCTGAGGCCGTTGACTACCTCGTCGTTGGCCAGTACGGTGCCCAGCTCAGGGCACCAATTTACTAGGGATTCGCTCCGGTAGGCCAGTCGAAAGTGCTGAAGCAGGGCTTCGCGCTCGGCAGCGTTCATTTGGGCCCATTCGGCGGCGTTGCACGCTGGTTTCCCGTGGCATGCTGCCTCGAGTCCTTCGGTTCCGCGCGCAGACAAGTGCTCAATCAGGGTCTCGATCCGCTCCGCGCGCGCGCTCCCCTTATTAAACCAAGCACCAAACAACTCCAAAAACACCCACTGCGTCCAGCGGTAGTAGTCCGCGTCGCAGGTCTGCACCTCACGACTCCAATCAAAACCAAGCCCAAGGCGGTTCAGCTGCTCGCGGTAGCGCAGAATATTGGCCTCCGTCGTAGCGGCAGGATGCTGCCCTGTCTGAATCGCATACTGCTCAGCAGGCAGGCCAAAGGCATCAAAGCCCATGGGATGCAGCACATTAAAACCCTTATGACGCTTAAAACGCCCCACAATATCAGAAGCAATGTAGCCCAGGGGATGCCCCACATGAAGACCTGCCCCCGAGGGGTAGGGGAACATATCCAGCACATAAAAAGGCTCCCGGTCCGACGGAAAATCTGCACGGTATACCGCTAAATCGCGCCATAACTGCTGAGCGCGGGCATCCCATTCGGTTGGTCTGTATTCCATCAATGCAAAAGTAGCCCCATGCCTTCGATTTCGCGTAGATTTGCGGCATGGCTAAAGCTCAAGGTGAAGAAGCCTTCAACAAGCGCCGACTGCGCTTTTCTCACGGCGGCGTGGTGCTCAGCATCGGCCTGGTTCTCTTTTTAACCGGAATAATGGCCACCCTGGCCTACCAATCGCAGGTTTTAACCGACGATTTAAAAGAAAACTTCACGTTCACCCTCTTTCTAAAGCCTGGAACCCCCCAGGAGCGAGCCGACGCATTCATCAAGGAATGGTCCGACGAGACCGAAATTCGCAGCCTAAAATTTGTCGGCAAAGACCAGGCAGCCGAGCAATTCCAAAAGGACCTCGGCGAAGACTTCGTCGACTTTTTGGGATTCAATCCGCTCAGTGACGCCATCGACATCAAGCTCAAAGCCGACTTTGTGAGTCCCGACCAGCTCGCCACCCTGCAGGAGCGCTTTGCAAAGTCCGCCATAATAGACAACATGGCCTATGACCGAGACCTCGTGTCGGTAATTCACCAGAACGTCGGCAAAATCAATAAGGCAATGCTTGCAGCCGTGGTACTCCTGCTTTTGGTAAGTCTTATGCTCATCAATAATGCACTGCGATTGGCCATTTATGCCCGACGCTTTACCCTCAAAACTATGCAGTTGGTCGGCGCAACCAAAAGCTTCATCCACAAGCCCTTTCTGCGAGAGGGCCTTATTCTCGGTGCCCTTGGCGGACTGCTCGCAGCCCTGCTGCTCGCCCTCACCTTCTCGATGATTGTTTCCCAGTGGCCTCGCCTGGCCCTAAGCCTTACCTGGTCTCTATGGTTGGCATTGGCTGCAGCCCAAGTTCTTATTGGAATCTCCCTGACTACGGCATCAACGGCATTGGCTGTTCGCCGCTACCTTGCCCTTAAAACTCACCAACTTTACGACTAAATGAAGACCACATTCCTCTTTGAGCGCAAAAACTACGCAATTATGATAGCCGGTATTGCTCTGATTGTGCTGGGATTAGCCCTAATGACCGGAGGCGGTTCTGAGGATCCCAGCGTCTACAACCCGGAGCTCTTTAGTGCGCGCCGCATCATCGTGGCCCCCTTTCTTATAGTGCTCGGACTCGCCCTTGAGGTGTGGGCCATCATGCACCAACCCAAGGCTCAGTAAATCATGGATTGGTTAAGCGCAATCTTACTCGGAATCCTTCAGGGGCTGACCGAGTTCCTGCCGGTAAGTTCGTCGGGACACCTCGAGCTGGGCAAGGCCATTTTGGGCATTGAAAGCTCGGGCGACAGCGGCCTGCTTTTTACCGTTACGGTGCATGTTGCCACCGCGCTTGCCACCGTGGTGGTCTTTTATAAAGACATCGTTTTTGTGCTTCAAGGCCTGATCAAGGGCCGCGAAGAAGACCGCCAATTTGCAGGTGCTATTCTGCTGTCTATGGTGCCGGCTGCAGTGGTTGGTCTGCTATTCATGGATGCCATTGAATCGATTTTTGAAGATTCAACCCTGCTGGTAGGTAGCATGCTGGTTATTACCGGCCTGCTACTGCTCCTGGCAGACAAGGCCAAGAAGACTCATAAAAAAGTTTCGCTTTCCGATGCAGCGGCCATTGGAATTGCCCAGGCTATTGCCATTCTCCCCGGGATTTCACGCAGCGGTGCCACCATTAGCACCGCAGTACTCTTGGGCGTTGATCGCGAGTATGCGGCGCGTTTTTCGTTTTTGATGGTAGTGCCCCTAATCATGGGTAAGCTGCTGCTCGATGTGCTGAACATGGCGGCAAACCCAGAGGCAGCGACCTCCTCGCTCACTCCCTTATTACTCGGCTTTGTTGCCGCATTTGTAACCGGAATTTGGGCCTGCCGCGCGATGATTCAGCTCGTTAAAAGGGCAAAACTGAAGTACTTCGCTTACTACTGCATGGTCGTTGGTGCCGGATCAAGCCTGTGGGTGATTCTGGCCTAGGCGCTATGCCCGACCTAGAGGGGGCAAGAGCAGGTTTTTGGATTGCCGTCGACAAGCCCCTGGGCTGGACCTCCTTTGACGTGGTTGCCAAGGTTCGCAACGCACTAAAACGACGCTACGGAACCCGCATAAAAATTGGTCATGCAGGCACCCTTGACCCGCTCGCTACCGGCATGCTCGTTCTTGCGGTAGGCCTCAAAACCAAAGACATTGAGTCGGTCATGGCGGGCCGCAAGGCCTACCTGGCCACCATCCGGCTTGGCTCGCATACCGACAGCTACGATTCTGAAACTCCAGAGCATGCCAGCGAGGTTCCTGTTCCCGAGCTCAGTGCGGAGCTCGCTTCCCGACTTCAGGCTAAATTTACCGGTCTTGTAATGCAGGTTCCGCCCATTTACAGCGCTCTAAAGGTCGATGGCCAGCGCGCCTACAGCCTCGCACGAAGCGGCAAGGCTGTGCAGCTTGAGGCTCGCCCCGTGCAGATTGACTCTTTGGAGCTTCGAAGCATTGACCATCAAACTTGGGAGGCCGTGGTGCGCTGCGGCAAGGGAACCTACATACGCTCTCTGGCTCACGACCTCGGTCAGGAACTTGGCTGCGGAGCCTACCTTAAATCCCTGCACCGCACGGAGGTGGCTCCCTTTGTAGCCATGGCCTCAATGGACGCGGTGCTCGCCGAAATTCAGTCGTCGTAGCGCGAAATCCAGAGGTTTTCGCTAAAGTTTTTGGCTCGCGAAAATCCGTAGAGCGCCGACATGGCGGAGCTTGCAAAAAGCAGGTAAAAAAAGAAAATAATTCGCTCTAGGCCCGGTTGAGCGCCCAAAATGGAGTCCGGCACCGAAAGGGCGACCAAGGCACAAAGGCCAAAAATCGTTTTGAGCAGAGTAGCAAAGGAGCGCAGCGGGTACATGATAATGCGGCGCATAAGGCTAACCTCTCCGCCCCATTTGTGCACCAAATAGTAGTAGCCTCCGCCGAGTTGCAGCATAAGCATGGGGTCCTTGTCTTGGTAGGTCAGGCGAAACATAGAGGCTGGCGCAACAACTTTATAGCCGTTGAGCCTTTGGCCGGCTGCTTTGTCGAGCTGTTCCATCGCGGCAACGGCTTCGTAGGGAATTCGGTTGCTAAAGTGCTCGGCGTCCAAAAACCGCAGACGATAATTGATGCAAAGTTCCCTAAGGCTATCCTCATGAACGATGCGGTCGCTGCTCATTGCCTCTAAGGGGAGGATTCCGACCGGCTCAAAGGCTTGCTCTAGCTTGCTCCGCTGGTCCTCATCGCTCTGAAGCCACTGGTTCCATTTTTCGCCGTCGGCGCGGCTGCGCTTGAGAAGTACGCGTTCTAAATCTGTTCCCATCATGCATAGTTAACCAAAATATTCTGCTCAAAGTTCACACTTGACAAGGCCTACTATAAAAGGGTACCTTTGCGCCCTATGAAAATGAAGCTCTCCCACTTTGGCTTTGAATTGCCCGAGTCCCACATCGCACAGCATCCCGTTGACTTTCGCGACGACGCTCGCCTAATGGTTGTTACCCGTGAAACGGGAAGCATTGAGCATCACCACTTTAGGGATCTGGCCAATTTTTTTGAGCCCAGCGACCTTTTGGTTATCAACAACACCAAAGTTTTCCCAGCACGAATGTGGGGAAACAAAGAGAAGACCGGTGCTCTTATCGAAGTGTTCTTGCTGCGCGAACTCAATTCTGAGAGCCGCCTCTGGGACGTTCTGGTGGATCCCGCTCGCAAAATCCGCATCGGGAACAAGCTGTACTTTGGCGAAGACGACAGCCTCGTTGCCGAGGTAATTGACAATACGACTTCACGCGGACGCACCCTGCGCTTTCTCTTTGATGGGAGCTATGAGGAGTTCCGCCTCAAGCTGAACCAAATGGGCGAGACCCCTTTGCCAAAGTACATAACCCGCCCTCTTGAGGCCGAAGACGAAGACCGATACCAGAGCATTTTTGCCAAGGTTGAGGGTGCCGTGGCTGCGCCGGTTGCGTCGCTGCACTTTAGCAAGAATCTAATGAAGAAGCTTGAAATTAAGGGCATCGACACGGTAGAAATGACCATGCACGTGGGCCTCGGAACCTTCCGCCAGGTGGAGGTAGAAGACCTGAGCAAGCACAAAATGGAGTCGGAGCAGTATTGGCTTTACCCCGAAACGGCCGAGCGGGTAAACCGTGCCAAAGGCGAGAAGCGTCGGGTCTGTGCGGTCGGCACTAGTGTAATTCGTTCTTTGGAGTCTGCGGGCATCACCGACAACCGAATTAAATCCGGCAACGGATGGACTTCGAAATTCATCTTTCCGCCCTACAAGTTTAGTGTGTCCAACAGCCTAATCACCAATTTTCACGCACCCCAATCGACCATGCTGATGCTCACGGCTGCTTTTGCGAGCCACGAGCTTACCATGGAGGTTTACCATACTGCTATCAAAGAAAACTACCGATTCTTGAGCTACGGCGATGCCGTGTTATTCCTCTAAGAATAAGGGAGATTTTAGCGCCTTTCTTTTAGGAGGTAGGCTATTTTTAGTCCCCCAATAAGTCCAATAGTCTGGTACTTATTTGCTTCGGGAATCAGGTCAAAGACGACATTGAGTTCTCCCGTAGTGGGATCAATGGTGGTGCTCTCAATTACCTTAGGGAAGTTAACAAAACGATTCGATAAACCGACGCTCAGGTCTACCATGACTTGCTTGCTCGAGCGTATTTGATAGCCCAGCATCAGCCCTTGATCAAAAGTGCGCTTGAAGCTTACGAAATCTTGGTTGATGCCCGCAAACTTGCGGTTGTGCTCTTTGTTTTGCAGAAAAAATCCGAAATACAAGGCGTCGTTGTAGGCATCACCCGAAGGAAAAAACTTAACATTCATCATTTGGCTCCCACCCATTCTCACTTTGGAGGACGAACTATAGAAAAAATTGTCAAAATAGAGTAACTCCGAAAAGAATCCATCGGTGGTGTTGTTGAGCGTCAGGCCTAAACCTACCTCTGCGGTGATGAAGGGACTTAATCGCTGCTCCAAAGAAATCGGATAGTGGCCGGCAAAAAAGGACCCAATGTTGTACTTGAGCGCTGTCGGGTAGCGCTCCACGCGCTGGCGGCTGCTGGACTTCGTTTGGGTGGTTTGACCGGTTTGATCGTCAGGGCTGTAGCGCTTTACCGTGACCTGCGCCGAGGTTTCGAGTGCAAGAGCAAGCAGTAGAGAAGACAGAAGCAGGTGAATTTTCATGGCACAAAGTTAACTGAGGTTTGCTTGGCAAAATTCTTGCCACGATACCTGAAGTACCTTTGTTCTATGAAGACTATCTTTCTTTTTGCGGCCTTCGCTGCCCCTTTTTGGGTTTTAGGCCAGAGTGTTGATTCTGAGGCCTATGAGCTTAGGTGGAGCAGGCAATACCCCAACCGAGAAATTCAGCTGGACTATGTCAGCGCCTTAGACTCTTCAAGCTTCACCACCTACGGGAGCATTTCGGGCGGTTTTTTCAATAAACCCAAGAACTTTTTTGCCCGCTACGACCGCGAGAGCATGTCGCAACTCTGGCAGCTTGAAGAAATCCCCGAAGACTACCAGGGACTACCCGTAGTGTTCCGGCGAATGATCACGGTCGAGGGCACCAGCTATGTATACTACAGCGCCTACTCCAGGGTAAAGGACAAGCGCTATGTGCTGCTGCGCACCATCAGCTCCAACGGCGACATATCCGATTTAAAGGAACTCCTGCAGGTGCCGGCCCAGAACATTAGAGAAGGCAACTTCTCGGTTGCCTGGGATGCCTCCCTAAAGGGCTTCGCCCTGGTTAGCTTTCCCGACGTGGGCTTGCGCGAGGAGGTTCAGGTTTCGGTCCATCGCTTCGATCGTGAGGGTAATGAACTGGCATCTCAAATGGTGCGGATCGACTACTCCGAGAGAGGCATTGACTTCGTGGATATGGAATATGCCGTCAACGGCGATGTCTACATGCTTGCGGTGCGTCGAGCCGACCGCAACCGGGGCGACCTGCGCGGATTTTCCCAACCCAACCGCGAGTTTCTCATTCTTCATGCAGACAGCGACGACGAGCTGTTTCAAGAGGTGGATCTGGGATTGGCCGGCAAGTTTATAGTCGGAGGGGTTTCGGTCGAAGCCGATCAAATCCCCGGGAAGGTCAACATTACAGGAATGTATTCCGACCGACGCTACGGCACGACGACGGGCATGTTCTATCTCAGTCTCGACCAAAAGACCCTCCAAGCTAGCAGTACCGACTTCGAGAGCCTGCGCGATTTTGAACTAATGAATTCAGGAATTCGCGACGGCATGGCTCTGGCCCAAAGACGGGGCGTTGCCAACGAGGAGTTTCGTTTTCGAGAGTCCGTTCCGCGCCTAGGTGGCGGCAGCCTTGTGGTTATGGAAGACATGGACGTTAGGGTCGTCACTACGACCAACCGCGGAGTTACCACAACGATGTACTACTACTACTACGACAACATCTGGGCTATGCTGGTCGATGCCCAAGGCCAGATCGAGAAGGTGGTCGTGCTGCCTAAGTTTCAGTATTCCGTGAACGACGGCGGTCGGTTCTTGGGCTTTGAACTGGCCCGTGACGGTCAAGACTTCTTGTTTTTTTTCAACGACGCCAAGGGCAACCAAAAGCGCTGGGCCGAAGGGAAGTCTCCCCTGGTGATGCGTCAGGCTGCCCGCGGATGCCTTGCAATGGTGCGCATGAAACCCGACGGAAGCTTGACCTACCACCAAGTTATCGACAATCCCAAGGAGCGTTCGGTGTTGCTGCCAACGCGTGGAACGACTTTTATAGATTATCCGGGTGAGGTCGTCATGCCGGGACTTAAGCGCGGACGCTGGGTCTTTATGAGTCTTCGTCCCGAGCGCAACTGATGGAGGCTAAACCAGACTTTCGGAGCCTTCGTCGCGAAGAGGTGAGGGCTCATTTTGCCGCATGGGCGGAGCCTGCCTACCGCGCCGACCAGGTCTACGATTGGCTTTGGTCCAAGGGCGCCCAGAGCTTCGAAGAAATGAGCAACCTGCCCAAGGCGCTTAGGACTAAACTGACCGAAGAATTTGAGTTCCGGCCCCAGCGCATTGAGTCGGTGCAGCGTTCGACCGACGGAACAATTAAGAATGCCGTGCGATTGCACGACGGGCTTGTGGTGGAGAGCGTTCTGATTCCGACCGAAAAGCGCATCACGGCCTGCGTGTCGAGCCAAGTGGGCTGCGCCATGGGCTGCGCCTTCTGCGCCACGGCCCGCCTCAAGCGAATGCGCAACCTCGAGCCCGACGAGATTTATGACCAAGTCAGGGCCATCGATGAGCAAGGAAAGTCCGAGTTTGGTCGCCCACTGACCAACATTGTGTTTATGGGCATGGGAGAGCCGCTCATGAACTACAAAAACACGATCGAGGCCATCGACCGCATTACCTCGCCCAAGGGATTGGGAATGTCGCCCAAACGCATAACCCTGAGCACCGTGGGCTTGCCCAAGATGATACGCAAGCTGGCCGACGACCGGGTTAGGTTCAACCTAGCCGTTTCGCTCCACAGCGCCCGAGATGAGGTGCGCGCCAAAATCATGCCCGTCAACGACGTGGCACCTATTGACGAGCTGCGTTCCAGCCTCGAGTACTGGTATGCCGCCACCAAGCGCAAGGTCACCTTTGAGTACGTGGTCTGGCGTGATATCAACGACCAGCCCGAAGACATCCGAGCCCTGGTTGAGCTGGCCAAGCGCGTGCCCTGCAAGGTGAACCTGATCGAATACAATTCCATTGGCGACGAACGCTTTCGTCAAGCTTCTCCCGAGGTACTGCAGGATTACGTAGACGCCCTGGCACGAATTTCGGTCATGGCTAAGGTGCGGCATTCTCGCGGCAAAGACATCGACGCGGCATGCGGACAGCTCGCGAACAAAAAACTCCCCGCCGAACTTAATTCTTTGGAATAAAAGCACCTTCGGCGCCAAGCCTTGGGAACTAACTTTACCACCATGACCAAATCAATCCTGCTCGAGGCCATCGCTTCGGTAGCCAATGCCAGCGGAAAAGGACTTTTGGCTGATTCAGGCTACGTGAAAAACATCCAGATTTTTGAGGGAGAGGTCATTCTTGATGTGGTCAGTGACTCGGCTGCCTTGGCTCAAAAAAAACGGCTTGAGGTGGATCTGCTCAAGGCGGTTCATCGCATTGACCCTAAAATTCAGGTCAAGATCAATCTGGAGGTTCGCAGCCCAGCAGCAGCAGAAAGCGCCAACCTTTTGCGCGGCAAACCCATCGCCGGCGTCGAGCACGTTGTGGCGGTTGCTTCGGGCAAAGGCGGGGTGGGTAAGTCCACGGTGACGGCCAATTTGGCCGTTTCTTTAGTCAATATGGGCTTTAGCGTGGGCATTCTTGATGCCGACATCTACGGCCCGAGCATGCCCATCATGTTTGACGTGCAGCGCGCCATTCCGGGCGGAATCGAGGTCGACGGCCAGCGCAAAATGGATCCGGTCGAGGCCTATGGCGTCAAAATCATGTCCATCGGATTTTTTGCCGCGACCGACCAAGCGGTGGTTTGGCGCGGCCCTATGGCCACCAAGGCCCTGAATCAAATGCTTCAAGAAACGCACTGGGGAAGCCTTGACTTTTTGCTGGTAGATCTTCCTCCTGGCACCGGAGACATACACCTCAGCCTGGTTCAGGCCCTGCCCGTTAGCGGAGCTGTGGTGGTGAGCACTCCGCAGCTTGTTGCCTTGGCCGACGCCCGCAAGGGTGTCGGAATGTTCCGCATGGACGCAATTCAAATCCCGGTTCTCGGAATCGTGGAAAACATGGCCTACTTCACGCCGCCCGCACATCCCGAGGAGCAGTACCACCTGTTCGGCCGCCATGGCGCTCGAAGCTTGGCCGAGCAGCTTGACGTTCCCTTCTTGGGCGAACTGCCCTTGGTCCAGTCGATTCGCGAGGCCGGAGACGTTGGCCGTCCTGCCGCACTCCAGCAAGACGGCAGCGTGCGCGAGGCCTTCACCGAACTCGCGCGCAGCGTAGTTTCTTCGCTTGCCGACCGCGTTTCGAACCTTCCGCCCACCGAAGCAGTGCGAATTACTACCATGGCGGGATGCCAAACCAAAAAGCGCCAAGTATGACCCTAGAAGAACGCATTCAGCGGGCATTGGCTGAGGTTAGACCCTACCTCGAGAGCGACGGCGGCGGCATTGAATTGGTGCGGATCGAACCTCCTCGGGTCTACGTGCGCCTGCTCGGAGCCTGTCAGGACTGCAGCGTGAACCATACCACCATGAAGCTCGGGGTTGAAAACAGCGTTCGAAACCATGCTCCCGAAATTTTAGAAGTGGTTGCCCTAGATTATGGAGTCTAGCGTCGTTGTTTTGCTCGCGGGCGATTCGGGCGACGGAATTCAGTTGCTCGGCGGTGAACTGGTCCGTGCTGCGGCGCAGTCTGGCCGCGATGTGCGCACCTTCTCGGATTTTCCGGCCGAAATCCGTGCTCCACAGGGCACCTTGAGCGGCGTTTCGGGCTTTCAGTTTCGCATTGCCTCCGAAACCATTCACGAGCCCGGCAGTTCGGCAGACTGCTTGGTCGCCTTTAACGCAGCGGCCTATGTGAAGTACCGAGATCGCCTCAAGCCCGGCGGCCTGCTCGTTGCGGCCCTAGAGGGATTCGATGCACGGAGTTTGGCTCTGGCCAAGCTTGCTGCAGGCCGAGATCTTCTTGCCGAGGCGCGCGAACAGTTTCGCGTGCTCGATCTGCCCCTCAAGGACCTTACCCTGGGAGCACTCCGTGAGCTTAAGCTAGGCCAGCGCGACGCGATGCAATCCCGCAACATGCTGGTTTTGGGTGTGCTCGTTTGGATGTACGGCATTTCTGCCGAAGCGGTCGAGGCCGAGCTGCGCAGCCGATTTAAAAACAATCCAGGCAACCTTTTGGCCTACCGCGCAGGCTTAAATTTTGCAGAAACCCTTGAGGTTCAGGACTACCGCGTGGACCTTCCCGTCCACTCGGTGGAACGCGGAACCTTTAAAACAATTAACGGCTCTCAGGCTCTTGCCCTCGGGCTTGCGGCGGCGGCACACCAGCTTGGCCGTCCGATGCTTTATGCGAGCTACCCGATAACGCCAGCCTCCGAAATTCTGCACGAACTGGCCAGGCTGCAGCCCCAATTTATTACCCTATTTCAGGCCGAAGACGAGATTGCCGCGGTTACCTCGGCCATCGGGGCCTCCTTCGCGGGCGGAATCGGCGTCACAGCGTCCTCAGGCCCCGGCCTTAGCCTAAAGTCCGAGGGACTGGGCTTCGCGGTAATGACCGAGCTGCCTTTGGTTCTTATCGCTGTGCAGCGGGGCGGACCCTCCACCGGGCTGCCAACCAAGACCGAGCAAAGCGACTTGACGCAGGCACTGCATGGCCGTCACGGAGAAGCACCCTTGCCCGTCTTGGCTGCTCGAAGCTCAGCGGACGCCTTTGACGCTGCAATCCTCGCCACCAAGATTGCCGTGGAGTGCATGACTCCCGTGATTCTCCTGTCTGACGCCTACATCGCCGGCAGTGCCCAACCCTGGCGCATTCCAGAGGTCGGCGAACTGCCCGCCATCACCGCTCCCAGCGCAAGGGCCAGCGACCTTCCCTACGCCCGTGATGCGCATGGGGTGAGGCCATGGGTGGCTCCCGGAACCGCAGGCGGAGCTCATCGCATTGGTGGACTTGAGGGCGAGGTCGATACCGGCCGCATCAGCTACGACCCCGAGAACCACCAGGCCATGGTCAAGGCCCGTGCTGCCAAGGTTGACGCGGCGACACGCCTCTATGGCCCCCTCGAGGTAGTGCAGCGCTGCCCAGGAGCAGACACCCTAGTGCTGGCCTGGGGCTCGACCTATGGCGCAGTGCGCAGCGACATGGAGCGCCGCCGCGCCGCGGGTCAAAAGGTTGACTACATCCACCTGCGCCACCTGCATCCGCTGCACCCTGAACTGAAGAAGCAGGTCGACCGCTACCGCCGAATTATCGTAATTGAAATGAACGAAGGCCAGCTCGCGCAGCACCTTCAAGGACTTTGGGCAATATCCCTTGAGTCGGTTTGCAAGACTACGGGCCAGCCCTTTAATCCAGACGAACTCGCCGAATTATGGAACTGACCAGCAAGGATTTTCAGAGCCCAGAAGACGTTCGCTGGTGCCCGGGTTGTGGGGACTACAGCATCCTTAAGCAGTTTACCGAAGTGCTCGCAAGCAGAGGGTCCGACCCGGACCGCACCGTACTGGTCAGCGGAATTGGCTGCAGCAGCCGACTGCCCTACTACGTCAATAGCTACGGAGTGCATTCCCTTCACGGCAGGGCTCCGTCGGTGGCTACTGGCATTAAGCTAGCCAATCCAGACCTCGAGGTCTGGATTATAACCGGCGACGGCGATGCCTTGAGTATTGGCGGCAACCAACTGATTCACGCCCTGCGCCGTAACCTCAACGTGCCGATACTGCTCTTTAATAACGAGATATACGGCCTGACCAAGGGGCAGTACTCGCCCACCAGTCGCGAGGGTCAGGTGACCAAATCCACTCCGCGCGGCAGCGTCGACCATCCCTTAAACCCGCTGACCCTGGCCCTCGGAGCGGGAGCCACCTGGGTCGCCCGCAGCATGGACCGCAGCCCGGCGCACCTGCGCGAGCAGCTCGCCGCAAGCCAGAGCCACCAGGGTTCCGCCTTGCTTGAAATCTACCAGAATTGCAATGTCTTTCACGACGGAGCTTTTGAGGTCTGGACCGACAAGACTAGTCAGGCCGCGCACGCGGTGTTCCTAGAGGCTGGTAAACCCGTCGCATGGGGCGGGAGCGAGCCCAGTCATGCGCTTCACTGGAACGGCGGACGCCCAGAAGTGCGCGAGTTGGGCAGGGATTTTGGCCTATCTGATGCCTGGGTGCACGACCCAAGCGACCGCTTAAAGGCATTTGCCCTGGCCTCTCTTGAGGGCGAGCTCAGGCCCTTTGGGCTGCTCTACAGCGCAGAGCGCCCCGTTTTTGCCGCCGCCCAGCCTACAGAAATCCGCAGCCTGTCGGAGCTTCTGCGCTCAGGGCGCACCTGGACGGTAGAATAGAATCCGCCTGACGTAGGTTTACATCCTTAATTATCTAACGAAAAAAGCACTCCATGGGACGCGCATTTGAATACCGCAAGGCTCGCAAAATGAAGCGATGGTCGTCGATGGCCAAGATTTTCACCCGAATCAGCAAAGACATCATCATGGCCGTCAAAGAGAGCGGTCCCAGCCCCGATGCTAATTCGCGGCTCAAGGCCCTCATGCAGAACGCGCGGGATGCCAACATGCCCAAAGACAACGTAGAACGCGCTATTAAAAAAGCGATCAGTAAGGACCAGGCCGACTACAAGGAGATGGTTTACGAAGGCTACGGTCCGCACGGAATCGCCATTTTGGTAGAGACAGCCACCGACAACGCCACCCGAACCGTGGGTAATGTGCGGTCCTACTTTAACAAGTGCCACGGTAGTTTGGGCACCAGCGGCTCGGTGGAGTTCATGTTTGACCGCAAGTGCAGCTTTAAAATTCCTAAGGGAAGCATTGATATTGAGGAATTTGAGTTGGAATTAATCGACTTTGGCGTAGAAGAGCTCTTTGCCGAGCATGACGAAGACAAAAACATCGAAACCCTATGCATCTATGCACCCTTTAGCGAGTACGGATCCATTACCAAGGCCCTCGAAGAGCGCGGCTTGGAGATCTTAACATCGGGTTTTGAGCGGATTCCGATGGATACCAAGTCCGTCACGGCCGAACAGCAGGCCGACGTAGAAAAACTATTGGAGAAGTTAGAAGAAGACGAAGACGTGCAAGCCGTTTACCACACCATGAATCTACCCGAATGAACTTCCGTATTGGAATTATTGGACTTCTATTTGTCCAATCTTGCATGGCTCCCCGAGCCGAACCCGCCTCGGCCTTAGATGTGGTCACCTTTGAGCAGGAGAGCAGGAAGGGACTGCTGGTCGACGTTCGCACTGAATCCGAGGTCGCCAACGGAATGATTGCCAAGGCAAAGCATGTCGATTTCTATGGACCGAATTTTATAAGCGAGATGGAGGCCCTAGGAAAGAATAAGCCCCTCTACCTCTACTGCAGGTCCGGGGGCCGAAGCGCTAAGGCTCTCGACATGCTCAAGGCCGCGGGCTTCATTCGCGTGCACCATTTAGAGGGGGGATTCCTGGCCTGGAAGGCTAGCGGCAAGCCGTCGGTGCAGCCCTAAACCGAGCTTTAGTTGGCGCTTGGAGTCTTTTTAAAACGCTCATTC
>Ga0209356_1000243_pt1 | contig 21345 bp, 25 predicted proteins | sample LauGreFaBDMM15SN_2_FD_188213 | JGI IMG/M metagenome (GOLD analysis project Ga0209356, IMG submission 188213) | Freshwater lake microbial communities from Lake Michigan, USA - Fa13.BD.MM15.SN (SPAdes) (version 2) | ecosystem: Environmental > Aquatic > Freshwater > Lake | place: Lake Michigan, USA...
AGCGAACGGAACGCGTCGACGTATGCCTTTTGATCGTCGGTGTACCGTGCCATCACTTCCGGTGGCAGGATCGGTTGCGGAGGCGCGTGCGGTGCCACCACGTGAGAACCGCCGTTTAAGATGTTCGATAGATGGTTGGCCGCCCCGGCGGTGGGGTTGCCCGGACGTGGTGGTAGTGTGTGCGTAGTCGCAGGCGCTGGTACGGGTACCGGTGCCGCGTTGGCTTGGCGTGTTGCCGTAGCCAGTATGGCCACTTCGCGTTGCAATTGTTGTACCGCGTGAATCAGGTCGTCGACTGTCATGATGCCCCCTTAGTTGATCTTGATGAAGAAGTTTACACCGTAGTTTTTGGGCCTTGTTTCCGTGTCGCCGCCGCCATTGATAGTGACGGTGTGGGAGTGGTCGCCCGCCGCACCTGTGGTTCGCGGCCTGTCCCATCCGTTAACAATCTCGTAATCGCCGCCACCCTTGGACTGGGTCGAACCTATGCCCCATGAGTGCGTGTGCGATCCAGTGGTGGACGTTGTGCCAGTAAACGCCGTATTTGGCAATTTGGTTGAATCCCACTGAAAATCGTTTAATGGTCCCCCTATCCAGTTCGGGTTTGCGTTTTGCCCTGTCATGCGCAGGAACGCGCCACGCAAGTCAGGGATTGTCGTTCGCCCCGTAATGCGTGCATATTCTGACGTGGACACGTCCCGCCCGTCGGCCAATGCCCACTTGGATTCCTGTGATGGTCCGATAGCCGTCTTAAATTGTGCTTCGGTCAGGGTAGATTGCTTAATATCGCCCACGATCCACAGATCGCCCGCTTCCGCCGCCGCCGTTGATCCGCTGGCGATCTTGACCCACTTTGTTCCGTTCCATGAATAGTTCGCTTTCTGGCTGTCCACAAGGTGCGTTTCACCATTGATCGCCGTCGCGAACTTCCACGCGGTGCCATTCCATACGGCCAGCTCGTTTTCATGAGCCAGAAATACGCCGGTAGGTGCCGTGCCGACGATGTAAAACGTATCTATCACTGGCGTTGTCGGTGGCGTGTTGACGATATCAATGACCGATACGCCGTGAGATATCCCCGTCACCACCTGATCGAGCTTGGCGTCGACTTCCGCCTTTGTGTATGCCACGATAGCCGACAGCACGCCGTTAGAATTGGCGAACGTCGTGTTGCCGTCTGGCCTCATGGCCCCGACCTGACCTAGCGACGCCACCGGCAGATCAGCCGCCATTAGCGTGATGTTGCCGCTTCGACCGTTAAAGCTCCATACGTTGTTGGCGATGTTCGTGCCTTCCAGCGTCACGTTGCCGGTCAGACCGTTGATGGAGTAGACATTTTCCTTAATGTTCCGCCCAAACAATTCGACATTGCCGGTCATGTTGTTGACCGAAGTCACACACGCCGTGTTGTTGAGCAGTCGCACCCAGCTCCCGTTGTCGGTTGCCGGTAATTTTTGCAGGATAAATGTTTGGCTAATGTCCAGCTGAACTGCAATATCGCCGGGGTTAGCGCCGGGTACCGTTAACCGTTCGGCCTGATTGCCGACTACGAACGTGTTTGAAATGGCGATGGCATTCATCTGGCTGGATGGTATTTTGCCCGACCCGTCAAGAGTAGCCACGCCGTTAGGCGCTCCACGTTGGGCTGCGGTCACCAACAGCGCCGGGTTAACGTCCATCGTGCCGTCGGTCTGAACCATGATCGTCGATCCGGGGCGAACGCCGCCGACACTTGCCGTTGTTGCTACTGGTAGCGTGTAACCGCCGGTAGCGTCAAGCGTTCCATCGAGTGCGACGTTTAAGTTTCTGCCTATCTTGATGCCGCCCAGCGTGAACAGCGTCGCCGGTGGCAACGTGTAGGACGACGAACCTGCAATACGTTTGAGCGCGTCCAGCTCGGGTTGCAAGCCGGTCACATCCGTAATGTAATGGGTGTGCCCGACATGAGAATACCGCGCGTCAGCAATACCTTCATTTACTTTCAATGCCAGCTTGGCGTCGGTGGTGGTGAAACACGCGGTGAATGCCCCGATCTGAGCCGCCAGCCCCGACACATCGGCGATATCATGGCGGTGCGTCTTATCGGCAAAGCTTGGTAGTTGGGCTTCAATGGTGGCGATACGGCCAGCCGTATTTGCAAGCGTTGTCGCCAGCCCCGCCACATCACCGGTGGTATGATTGTGTGGTGCCGGTGCGAACGTGGTTGGCTTGCCGGTGATGTTCGCCCAGTCCGCCCCGGCGCTGGCCGATAGCGTGCCATCGGAAGTCACCGACAGGTTATGGCCGACCTTCACCAGCCCGGGAGCCGCCGTGGTGGCGTACCGGGTGAGGGGTGTCTTGAGCGCGTTGCTGGCCGATAGGGTGTTCAGGTCGGTCGCAAGCCCGGTGAGGCACGCCACTAGCCCGGTGACGTCCGCTTGGGTGTGTGTGTGCTTGCCCGCCGTGGTGTTGGCCAGTGCCGCCGTCAATCCGTTGATCTGGGCAATTTCGTGAACGTGAACCTTGTCGGCCTTGATCTGGAGCTGGGTGACGAAGTCGGTGATTTCGCTTGACGGGTGCGTATGCCCGATAGGTGACTTGCCGGTCAGGTTCGCCCGTACGGAATTGACCGCGTTATCGGTCGTCGCCATCCACCCGTCCAGCCCGACCACATCCCCGGTCACGTGCGTATGCGGAACGGTGGCGTTAAGCGTGATTGCGGCGATATCTGCCGCCAGTGTGGCCGCGTCGTTCTGTAGCTGGTTGTCTACCGCCCGAAGCGTCGCAATGTCGTTCTGTATCGTCGTCAGGTTGCCGGTGATGTTGCCCAGCCCGATCACATCGGCCACCGTGTGGTTGTGCGGTTCCGGCGGGAACAGCGCGGGCTTTCCGGTCAGGGTCGCCCATGAGCCGCCGCCGCCGGTGACCGTGATCGGACCCGACTTCAAAAGAATACGAGCGTATTTTGTGTTAGGCTGGATCATTGGTTGCCCTTGGTGGGAGGTACATGTCTAGGCTTGGCAGATACCCGTGCAGATTGGCAAACGCTTGGATGTATTCCTGTATTGCGACGCCCGCCACGTATGCCGTGGCCTCTACCGGATTCTCGATGTATGTTGGTACAGACAATGGCCACGCCAGCCCGGTCACCGCGTCCGCGTCACTGGCGTAGTATTTCCAGCCGTCAGGCAAAGTGTCGCCCGCCTTTGCCGTGGCCGCGTTGATCTCATAGCCCGGCGCGGAGACAAAGTTCTCGGCCTTTTGTAACGTCATTTCGTGTGGGATCTTGCGATATAACGGCATCAGCCTGTCACTCCCCAGCCCTTGGCGGTTGCAATAGATTTGGTACACGTTGCCGCGCCGGGGTTGCCCGTGATATTGATGGTCGCCCCTGCGTTTGCCGTACCCAAGGACGTAAACACTGCATCCAGTGCCGCCGCGCTCAATTGCATCCCGTTGATTGCCACGCTCACTCGCAGTCCTCGCAGTGTCAAAGATCGCAACTTGGGACACCCTAAGAACATTTGATTTGTATTCGTCACGTTCGCCATGCCGATATCGCCCACAGTCTCCAACAAAACGTTATTAGTGAACAGGTTCCCTAAGTTTTGCACTGCCTCCCCATTCCAGCCCGGGTGATGGACCATGCTTGGAGCCATGCACATTGCGCCAGCGTCTGTCATTACGGCAAAATCCATTCGGTTTACCGTAACAAGAGATGGGCTCCTGAAGGCATTCGAGGCAATTGTTACCTTGTTAGTGTTGGTGAGCGTTATGGAAGTAACTCCCGTTGTATTATAGAACATAGACCGAATATTGTTCGCATTAGGCAAATCGTATACCGGATTAAATGCGATATGGGCGTTCACGTACATCTCGTTTACATTCGTGCATTGGCTAATGTCCCATTGGACCAATTCAAGTGACTTGCAATCATAAAATGAAGCGCCCGCCCCTTCGACTGTCGCCGGAGTCAAGCAAATAAACCGCTTCAATTTTGTATTGCCAATACACCATCCTGATGCGCCATATCTCGAGTCATAACTATCTATTTCAATCTCTTCGATATCGGGCATGTGATCAACACTTAACACGCGATACGGTGGTATCCACTTATTTCTCCCAAGGACGCGGAACTTCTTCAACAAGCTGTTTGGCTTGACCGTAAAGTCCACCATATGCGGATCGCGAATTGTGATCTCGCTCCAGCCCGCGTCCACTGACGGGGATGATGGGTGCTTTACCGTAAAGTTCGGGTTGGTTGCCACAGGCGACAATGCCGACACCATCACCTCTACTTCGCCGCTGGTGAACGCGTATTGATGGTTCAATTGCGTGTTTGCAAGTGCCCTCTCAATGGGCGTGTTGTCACCCCAGTCAACGTCACAGGCGGTCGCCACCTTGATGGCCGCGAAATGGTCGGTGGGTGTCAGTGTCCGCCGGGCAATCGACACACCGTCAGGTAACCCCCAAAAGCTGAAAGGCATTTTCATTATCGGAAATCCCCTTGTTGCAGCCCGTACATATTCACGCCGTCGCTAACGAACGTGAGGATGGTCACCGAGTTGGCCGTAATTGGGATGATCGGCTTGATACCAGCTGGGAACTTGTATTCCGTGCCAAAGTTCAACGCAAAACCGCCCGTCGTGTTTTGCTTGACTAGGAGCAGATAGACGCTGCCCGCCGCCTTATTGGTCGGGTTGGATAATGTCCGCGTGCCGCCCAGTGTCAAGCTGGCCAGCTTTGCCGGGTCAAGTGGCCACGTCACGTTGGCTGCGTCTGTAAGCGTCTGCATTCCACCGCTTAACGGCTGGTAGAGCAAGTCGGCCTGAGCCTTCGTCAAGCCCGCGGCGGATGCGTTGGCTGCATTCCATGCCGTTCCGTTATACGTCAAGACCTGATTGGCCGTAGCCGAGGCTGGCTTGGATAGATAGCGCGTATCCATTTGGCCCATGTTCAGCATCGACAGGGGGTTGGTCAGTGTCGTCAAGGTAGTTGGTGGCGTGTAAAGCGCGCCGGTGATGGCTCCCAAATTTATTGACGAACTGTCACCGTCCGTGCCCGCCGCCAAGTAGACCGTGTCTTTTCGGGCCGAAACATAGGAGAGTCTTGAAACGCCATCGCCTTTGCAATAAATTCCGATTTCACGATAGTCCGTTTTGAGCAGCGCGTAAGCGCCTAGCGTTCCGTTTGTCGGGTCGGCCTGATATTCACCAACGACCGTTCCATAAGGTATGTCAGGTAGCGATCCGTGGTGCATCACACCTCTTAGATATGTGGTGTTCTTGCCGCCCGACCCGAGCGCACCCGACACATCAAGATAACTGTCTCCGCTGAACGCATTGACGCCACTACTGAGAGCCGGAACGGTGACTTTCGTATAGGTTGCGTTGCTCAGTTTCGGCTGGTACAGCGTGTTTGCGGTCGCTTGCGTCAACCCTGCCGCCGGTAGATTGACCGATAACAAGCCCGTTGGGTCGATTGTGACGTTCGCCCCTTGCTTCACGCCGCCCAGCACTGTCAGGTTCGCGACTGGCAGAACGTACTTGCTAACCGTATCTGCCGCGACCCATGCCGCACCGTCATAAGTCAGCACTTGATTGGCGGTAGCCGGAGTGGTCGGAGTCGGCAAATACCGCGTGTTACCATCGCCCAGCGTCAGAAATGTGGCATCGACGTAGCGCCCCGGATCAAGGAGGCCTACCCGCTGTAGCCCACTATCGTCGGACATGTACCCCAAGCCCGACCGATTCGTGTATTGCGTCGAAGAGTCAGAAGCGATCATGATCGCCCCGGTTCCTACCCAGACTGAACCGTCGAACGTTAAAAGCTCGCCCGCCACGGTCCCCGTTGGCATTGCCGCGCCGCCCGTAGGAGCGTTAGCCGCCGTCCACAGAGTGCCGTTGTAGGTCAGAATCTGATTGGCCGTGGCGGTAGGTGGTTTCTGTATGTAGCCCGTCAGGTTCGCCGCCGCCGGTAGCACTACGCTTAGCGTGCCGTCCACGCCAATGGTTGTATTGGCGCCTTGTTTCACGCCGCCCAGCGTTGCCGTAGTGGCGACAGGCAACGTGTAATTTGAACCGCCGCCGCCGCCGGTGGGAGCGTTTACCGCATTCCAGACTGTGCCATTATAGGCCAGAATCTGATTGACGGTGGCTCCGAGAGGCTTGGGAATATAGATATCCAGCCCGGTGATTTCGCTGGCAGCGTGGTTGTGCGTTCTATTGGCCTTGCCCGCCAGATTGGCATTGATGGCTGCGTCTGCACTCGTCAGCACTGATAGCTTGCCGTCCAGCCCGATGATATCGCTGGTCGGGTGTGTGTGACAGGCGATGTTGCCAGTGCCGTTACCTCCCAGCACGATTGGCCCAGCTAATACGGTCACGTTCGCCGGTGTCAAGGTTGTATTAGCAGCCACAATCGTAACCCCCAATGTGAACGTGTCCCTTGACTGGTCGGAACTCCCGCCCGTCAGCGTCGGTAAGTAGCAGCGTGTATCGGTACCTGGAACGGTCAGGCAATTTGTCGGTTATCGTTTGATCGAACTCGGCCACCACCACGGCGTTGACGTCGTCGCGTGCAATGACGCCTACCAGCGTCGCTTCGTCGGTCACCATATTGACGGCCACCGCGTAGCCCGCAATGGACGCCGGTACGTCGGTTTGGGAGGCCGCCGTCAGATCGTTGTCCAAGAACTGGAACGACAGAACAATGCTGTCGCCTTGATTAAACGAAAAGTCGACATGACCTGCCCTGTAATCGACCGATACCGCGTCATCATGGCTCATATCATTCCTCTTCTGCTTGAGGTGGGCCGCCGCCAAAGCCGCCGCCCATTTCGTCAGGTGGTTGCGCAATGTCTTGGACGACCTTATTGGCAGCCGCTTCGTTGGCTCGATCTTCCTGAATGACGGCGAGTCGTTCGCGTGCCTGGTCAAGCGTGATGCCGTCCATCATGGCGATGACGCCCGCCGAGCTTTCAAGGTTGTTGATGAGCAAGAACTGAGCATGCTGGTCAGATTCCTGGCCTGGCCGGTTCTTCGTCATCTTGCCCCAGTTGAGCGATATATCGAAGCCCGCCGCGATAGCCGCGTTCAATTGCGGAACGTCGCCCAGATATTCGTTGGCCACCACCAGTGTGACGATGGCCGCGTCCCGTTCGTATCGCTCTAATTGCTTCTGGCGACGTTCGGCTTCCTCGATCACCGGTAACTGCTCGGATATCACCTGTACGCCGCTGGAAGCGCTGGCACCGTCCAAACGCCACGCCGAGTCTGGTATTCCCATGGAATCAGCGAACATTTTCATATCGTAATCAAGCTGTTCACGGTCGATCTGGAGGTAGCCCAAATCGCAGTACGCGTATTCGATGGACGGTTCCAGACCGTCGCCCAGACTGTCAAGGACTGGCGAAATACGCAACATGTCGCCGGCTTGATATTTATCAGGAATCCGAAAATCACTCTTGGCGTTGCGGACGTGCAAAATGGGACGCTGGAACATGATATCGTCGTTCTGCTTCCACAGTCGCGCTACCAAGTTCTCGTTAAACATTTGCACCGTGTTTCCGGGTCCATGGCTCCAGAAGTCGGTAGTCGGCTGCCGCCACCACACAAAAAAGAACGGTATCACGCCCAACGGGTTCTTCTCTTCGGCGACCATGTCGTAGGCGTTGCCGTCCCATGGCGCTGTGGGGTTGTATTTGGTCGTTCGATATTCCACTAGCCGCTCGCTGGTCCATACACGCAGCCGCCGTTGGTTGTCGTAATAGTCGATGGTTGCGACCGCCCAAGGAACGCTTGGATGGTCAGGGTGGGTCCATACCACGAACTGGTCGGCTGGCCATAGTCGATGGCTCACCGCGGGTTGTTCAAGAGCCCGCATGGCGTTGGCCTCGCCGTCATCTTCCGGACTGGATACCTCTACCTGAACCGCGCAGACGTCCCCGATAAACGCGTATTTGTTGGCTTGCGTCATGACCTGATCGAACGTGGACTTGCTATACGTTTGTGCCAAGTATTCAGTGAGGACGTCGTTCTCTACCACCGCCCGCTGCGGGCTGCCGATGTAGAGGTATTTGGTGGCAATATTGGCGAACGTTTCCATGATGTTGATGGAGCGTGCCGTCTGCTTGCGGAGCCCCAGCTCGCCCGCCATGGCGTCAAGGAACGGTTCCAAATTGCCCTCAAACCATTGCCGGTTCTTCCACGCGTCCATAAGTCGCTTACGTTCGTTCTTCAGCCCCGACCGAATCTCGCTATCAACCTTGGCAAAATCCATGGCCGCCGGTTGTGGCATACGCGACCTAGCCAGCATGCTTACCATGGGCATCATGCGATCGGTCACAGAACCTAGATTGTCGAATATGCTCATGGTTTCTTCCGTAGTGCTGAATGCCTAGAACACAGACTATATCACAAGTCTTGGATAAATGCGAATGTCATGCTCAGTGAATCCGCCCAGTCAGGACTCGACCCAATCCGTGCCACGATATCATCTTTAGAGATGATTTTGGATTTATCTTTGTTTGTCAGCTCAAATGTGGTAGCCAACATTTCGCGTCGCAGCCGCTGGCCGTACTCACGCCCGATATGGAACATGGTCGGCGATATCGCCGGGTTCATCCGCCGCCGCAGATTGAAATAACTGGCCGCCCGCCAGTTTTCATATTGCTTGCTGGTGCCGCGTCCGCCTTGAAACCGTACCGCGCCGCGGATCCCGTTCGATTCCAGCATGTTGCCGAACGTCTCGCCGATCCCCGTACCGTCGAACACGATGTGATCCGGGTCGGCTTCATGCTTGGCAGCCATGTGTGAGACTTTCACCGCCAGCTCGGCAATGCCGATCGTGTTGCTTTCGAACACGTCCATGATGCCCGCGTCGTCACGGACCATGATCACGCTGCAGTCGCCACCACGACCGGCTGCAATATCGACGCCCACCCAGACTGGTCCGCTGCGCCGTTCGGGTGGCTTGCCGTATATCGCCTCGTCCAGCCAGGAGACTTCGAACAACTGCCCTTCCACTGAATCGGGAAACTGTGCCTCCACATGGGATAGCCACCACGCGGAGCCCTCGCCATAATCACGCCGTGCGCGGTCCAGAAAGTCCAGATCAGCCAATCCGGTCTTGGAACGCTGGATGCCCGCCAGTACGGGTGGCGTCTGGTCGGACCGGATCCGTATCAGGGTGGTGTCGGGGTGCGGATCGAATACTTGGCGCTGGCAGCGTTCGTAGAAGATGCCGTCTGGCACCAATGGGTTGCCGATCATCAGCACTTGCGACGGGTTGAGCGAGTTGAGCGCCTCGATCCGGTCGGCTTCCACGCCGGAGGCTTCGTCAATAAGAACTAACAAATTTTCAGCGTGGTGCCCGGAGGCTGCTTCCACCGTGCTGCTCGATATGCCGATGCAGTACCCGCCCAGGGACTGATTCTCGATCAAGAGTGGCGCTCGGGTGGTGCGTGATGCAAATAGTGGCACCGGGAGCTTATTCCAGGCACTCCAGATGGCTCGCCATAGCACGTTGGAGAGCTGGTCGAACGTTGGGGCGGTGGTCACGATCACGGACTCTGGCCGCGTTGTCAGGTACCAAAGCGCAAGACCGGCGGTCATCCAGGACTTGCCGGTCGCGTTGCCACTTGGCACCAATATCGTTTTCTGCCCGTCCATGAGCGCTTGGCAGACCTCGCGTTGCTTGCCCCAATAAGGATATCGCTTCAGCCAGGTGGTGTTGAAAGCGTCAGGACTGTTCAGCGTCGCCAGCGTCATCCTGCGTTCGGTCGCCGTCATTGTCTCGACCATCAAGGATCCCCGTTACCAGGTCGGCTACAGTCATTTGCGGTGCGACGACTTCAATCTGCGTTACGGTCTTGCCGTATCCACGCTCCATAAGTGCCACGCCCGCCTTATAGTTACGATCTTCCACCGCGCTGGCAAGCATGGCGTTCAGAACGCGTTTCATATTCTCGTTGTCGTCTTTTTCCAACAACTCACGAGTGAGGGCTGCCGCGACGTCGAACCGCTTTGGCCGTCCAGATGGGTTGCCGGATTGCCCTTTTTGCCATAAAGGTGCTGGCATTGTGTATACTCTCTGCGTTTCACTTACGCGGTTTCGTCAATAGAATCGGTATTTTCGTCCGCGTCGTCTATGTCCAGGTACGATTGGCAGATTCCCACTGCCGCAGGAATCGGTAGGTCGACAATGTGAGCCACTGCCGCCGTGGCGAGCGCTTCCGGGTCGATACCAACGATTTCAGCCAGCTCGCGTACGAACGTGGCCACAGGCGGTTGTAACGTGATTGTCAGCGGGTCATCGTGTTCCATGGTTTCAGCCTACCCAAGTGATTAGCGTTTTGTCAATATTTCCGCGAACAACCATGGTCGCGTGTTGCCATAGTATCGACTCACGTAGCTATTGCGGGCTTCCACCGCTTGTTCCAGCGTTGCGTGAGTGGATGTATGGGCGTTGCACCCATATCCCTTGGGTGGCGTGAATCGGGCTTGCCAGTTGCCGTTGGCGAACTGCGTAACGCCAATCAAACCGCCAGTCGTTGCCTTGATGTTGACAGCCCGACACCGGCTGCGTGCTATCGTCGCCGCTTCGGCCACCTCATGGGCTGGCCGTGTCCACTTGTTGGGCCTAGGCGGTCTGCTTGCTTTTTCTTGGCGCCGTGCTTGTTCCAGGTCGGCCAACATGATATCGACTTCGTTTGGTGTTGGCATCCTGCCCATTTCCGCTTCGGTCGGCTTCCTGCCCAGCGTCATCTTTAAATGTTCGAACCTAGCCACGCGTGCCATCAGCGCCTGTGTAAATTCCGATGTGACCTCAATTGACATCGACAAACCCCTTAAGTTCGCGTTGCTCATCGACCAGGGACGTTACGTATTCGATTTGCTGGAGAGCCATGACACGCCCAGGTGAGTCGGGGATCGTCTGCCGGACGTAAGATATCGCTTTAGCGGTCCAGAACCGCATAGCCAGGATATCGTGGCTCATGTCGTCGGTCTTGCAGCCCATGCGGAACCGGTGTTCCATGGCGGACTGGACCGCGTGCGACACGCTTGGGTGAAGCGTCATCAGGTGCCGGATGCACTTTTCGTGGAAGAAGTCCACGAACTCTGTGCCGTCGGCCAACAAATAGTAATCGGGACATCTTGGCATAGTCGCCTCAAAATAGGTATCCCCGCTTCCATGCGGGGTGGATTCAACCCCAACCGGACCGGACTGTGGAGAGTTCGGTTGGCTTAGATGACGACTTCGCTGCCGTCAGATGATTCGGGCACCGGTACCGGAACCGGTTCGACTTTCAGGCACTTGCGGAGTTGGCTCAGCGCCCGCTCTGCGTCGATACTGGTGCGTTTAAGCGTGTAAACGTAGTAATCAGTGTCATGAGCGTTTACGCCCGCTAATGCCTGTTCGGCACGCTCAATAAACCGTTTGATTTCAGTCAGCGTGTTCTGTATCTCGATCGAATTCAGCACTGATTTGTTCCTTGCTTTCCAGAATGATATCCGCGAACTCTACCAGGTAACTCGTGTGAATGACCACATAGCCACCGCGAACGTTCTTGCTGCCCAGGACCAGCATGGGAAGCTTGCGTTCTTTTTTGGCCAGCTTGGCTGCTTTTTCGTAAATGGCAATGAACGACCATTTACGGGCAAAATGCTTGATTTCGATAAACAACCGCGGGTGATCAGTGTCGCTTGCGGTTTTATCGTCACGTCCGCATGAGCCAGATAGGATATTGCGTTTGCATCCAAACATCGCAGACACCCTACGCTCGAACTGCTTCCAGAGTTTATCAGCCACCTTTTTTGCCGTCCTTTCCTGACCCCGATTATACCAAATCAAAGGTAGGAATGCCAGCACTAATTGCTATTTTTTTCGAGAGAATTCCTGATTGTCGGCCATCAGGTTGAGCTGGCCAGGAAGCGGTTTCCGCATCTTCTTGGGCTTGATGCTGGGGATCGACTTGGGCAGCTTGTAAAGCTTGTTGTCGTAGTTGGATTGTTTTTTACTCATGGCCAGTTCCTGATGGATGTAATCTTGGTGCAACCGCCGATCTTCAGAATCCGCTTGAACGCGCGGAGCTGAAAACCCGCTTCGGAGTAAGTCACAGTGTTTTTGTCGCCAAAGGATAGCCAGAAATCGACCATCGTATAGTGTCCCTCGGGGGTGAGGAACCATACGTCGGTATGATCTTCCCCGCTACCGCATTCGATCACGTAAGGTGCTTTGTTCGCTACAGGCATTGTTTTAATCTCCAGTTGTCAAAGGTGAATGAACCCCCGTCGCTTGCCATCTGCTCTCAATGGGATCAGGTTTCACGGATTTAAGCCTAGAGGAAATTGGGAAACTCTAGTAGCCCGTGAACCACACAGAAAGCGCCGCTCTGAGTGAAAGCGGTGAACGGCGGGGAGAATGTTTTAGTTTGGGAACTTATCCGTTATATCCCAGAGTAATCCGGTTTTTACGATTTCACGGTACCACCATTCTGGGTAGTCGCCACCGTGAGAGTCTTTGATTTTGTCGCACGCTGCCCGCCAGTCAGTGTGCGTTTTGCACGCAAATAACAGACTGATTGAGTCGATGAAACGCATATCACAGTCCCTTTGTTAAAGCCTCGTCAGTGTGGTCACATAACCACAGACGCCCTTGGGCGTTTCGGCTTGTCAGACAAGCGCCGGTTCGTATTCAACGTGTTGCGGTGCCCGTGTCGGTTTCACCCGTGGCCGAAACGGGGTAAGGTATTCGTCAAGTTCCAGCCCGCCAAAGTATTCGCGTAACGCCGCGTATTGGCCGCCATTGAATGTAACGCCGATTACGCGTCCAATTTCACACATGTTGATATGGCCCGTGGTCGCCATTTGTCGCAAAGCAATACGGCAAATAGCAGTTTCGTTAGCCAGAATCATCCGTTCGTTCGCATTGAACAGTGCCATATTCACAGTCCCCGTTTACATTGTTGTTTTGTCAGGCGACTTGTTCGCCCGACACTTCTAATATACCCAGAAGAACAGAACTAGTCAAGCCTATTTCCCGAAATTCTTCAAATTATTTCTCCGGTCTGCTGAGTGCTGGGATCTTGCGCTTTTCTTTTCTCGCCAGATCGGTGTACTCGATCAGCTTGTCCCAGCCCGCTTTTGTCATGCCGGTCACCACGAAGGTGCCAGACTCCAGGACGTCGTACGTGGCGAACCACCCCAGGTGATTGATTTCCGCTTCGGTTGCCAGGCGGAATCGTTCCACCGCCCATCGTGCCCAGGTAGCCCTTGCTTCTGGAGTGCCCTTAAACGCCTCCACACGCCCCGCAACCGCCCCAAGCCTAGATAACTCCAACGCCTCGCGTTCAGCTTGCTCATAACGCAATTGTGCCCGTTCCAGTTGTGTCATGCTTTCCATCGGTCACCGTCCTTTCTGTGTAATCGAGTATACCAGAAGAACAGAACGTAATCAAGTCTGTGCTGGGTAGCCAGGGTGTGTTTCCGGTGTATTTCTGGTCTGCTTTTTGCGTAAGTCTTTATCCTGTAACGATTCTGTAAAAAACGTTACCAATGTTTCTGTAATTCACCCACTGTGTTCTGTATAGGAAATACATAAGTATGTATGGGGGTGCATTACTATATTATTTATATATATATAAAAGTTTATAAAAAAACTGGTAACACTGAAAACATTATTACAGAATAAGAACTTACGTGAAAACATGGCTGGAAACACACCGGAAACATTCGGTAACATTTTACGAAAAATGGCAGGGTGTCAATTTTCGACGCCCCGCCATTTTGCATATTCTACCAAGACCACCTAACCGTCAGAAACCGCCTATCCGTTCTGGCCCGTGCCCGTCATGCCATCTTACCCCGACATACACTTTCGCTGTCGAACTGCCCATCCGTTTCACTTTACGCGTATTGCCAATTGGAAGCCGGTTCATCTTGGCGAAAAAGTGGTGTTGTGAACCGGACTGGTGACCGGTCGCGACGCACCACCGCTTCCAACCTTCGTACATATCGTGCAACGTCACAAAGCATTCATCGCCACCCACCGTATCGACCGCCGCACGCAGGAACCCCATGACCGGTTCGGCCAGCTCGGTCATTTCTTGTGCCGCTTCAGCCCCGCTGGCGGTGGCGGTGAACCCGTCTTTATAGAGCAACTCCAGCCCCAGGATGGCCCAGTTCATAATCAGGTGGCGTTCCGCGTGTAACCGTTTGGCCAGGCCGCGATCTTCACGCCCCACAAAGCTATGGGGCATCGTCAGGACGTGCAGCCGTGTCGCCAGTCCGCCAGACGTGCCGGTGGTGCGTGGCAGACTATTGCTGGTCATCATCAATTTGACGTTCAGCTTGCCGTTCCAGTCTTCTTTCCACTTGCGTGGAATCGTAACCGAATCACCGCCCGATATGGACAGAAGCGATTCGGTGATCTGGCCGAGTTCTTTCTGGGTGGTTGGCATGACCACATCAGGGAACATGATTAAGCGGCGACCGATCATGGTGTTGGTTCCGAAGTCGCCCGCAAGTCGTGATATCGACATGCCGATGACGTTATCTTCGCCCAGGACCGACTGAAGGACACCTTGGATGATGCCCTTCCCCGAGCGCGGCTGGCCCACCAGGACCAGCATTTTGTGAAACTGGGTATCGCACGTCAGGCAATACGCGAACCACTTCTGAAGCTCGGTGATGGCTTCTGGCGTTTCACCCCAGACCGACCGGAGGAACCGGAACCATTCCACCGGCACCTGATCCCCAGGCTGGTAGTCATACCCGACATTGAATGTCGTGAACAGTTCATCTGTGACCGGTGTCGTCTCACCCGTGCGGACGTTCAAAACGACGTTCGTGAAGATGATGCAATCATCCGCGTTCATGGTGTTGTCGCCATTGATCCAGGCTGGACATGTGGGCGCGTTTTCGACAGTCAATGTCGCGTACGTCTCGATAACGTGGCGTAATGTTTTGACGTCGGATTCTTTCAAGCTGAATGGCTCGCTATCCGTTTGCCGCTCGGCGATGCGTTTATAGTGCGATATCAACCACTGCGTGATATACACGTCGAATTCTTTGTCGTCCCAGATCACATAACGACTTCCATCGTGGCGATAAACATCCCCTTTCCATACAACGATCCGCCGCGACTGTTCGCCCAGGAACAGAATCCCATGGGCTTGGCTGGACTCGCTGCTTTTTGCTTTGCCAGGGTCACGGACGTTCGGATATAGCGCCATGACTTTAGCCAGCGTATCTTCCCAGTTGTTACGCGACCCAGTTTCCCGCTCTTCTTCGGGCTGCCACCCTTCCGCCCGCGCTTTATCTTGAAACCACTTCAGGTCGCGACGGTGCCCGCGCTTTGATTTGGCGTCAGGCTCTGGCCAGGTGATGCCCAGTTCGGCCGCCAGCTTGGCCGTGAGTTGGTCGGCGATCGCCGCTCCCCACTTTTCAGCCAGCGCCGGTCGCACCCACCACCACGTCGACTGATTATTCAGCAGCAGGTTGCGTAGCGCCACCAGCCCGACGTAGGCGTTGCGGATATAGGGGTTGCCGTCGAACTCGTCACCATCGACGAACTCATCTGGCGACGCAGCCCGCTTGCCAGCGCTCGGCCGCCCGAAATTGGGGTTGGTGACGTGTGGTTCGTGCCAGTCGATATAGGCTGGCTTGGCTGCCCCGACGCCCCAGGCCCATTCCGGTGTCGAACTGCGGATAGCGTGTTCAGCCCCATCGCTGCCCGTGCTGCGGTAGGCTTCGAATATCGCGTGCATGATTTCTTGTTTCCGGTATTGCTGCCCGCACGCCGCGGCCAGGCTGGCACACCGGATCATGACCCGCCGGAACGTTATCCATCGATGACCGGCTGGAGCCGCCGCCATTTCGCGTGTCAGGCAATCCGGTGAATCAAATACCGCCGTATTGAAGTATCGTTCTTCTTCCGCCCCGATAACAGCCCCGTCACTGCCCGCCCGTGGCCGTGGAACGTATGGGACGTAGTTTTCAGCTACCGACCCGGTGAAGTGAGCCAGGATGGCCGCTTCGATCGTTTCTGGCAGTTCCGCCGGTTCGACCGTGGTGCCCGCGTGGTAGGTCTTGCCGGTCGATGGTGGAAACGCTACTTGCATCTGGCCCGACTCGCCATGGTGACCGGTGAATATCTCGGCGACACCGCCGCCAGGTAGCGTAAACTGAAGTTTACCGCCTTTGGCCCAGGCTGCCACGATGGCGGGTGTAGTTTTGTACCAAAGGTGTCGACCGGCTGCCGTGTCGTAACCAAACGTGTCTGGCAGTTCGCACTCGCCACCGCATAACAAATTGGCCGCTTCTTCGACCACTTGAGGCAATAGGCTCCGATCTTTTCCAGGTGGATCCAGGTCGATCACGATGTAGTTGTCAGGCTGGACGCCGATACCGTGGCTGGTCACCCAGTTGGGTATATTGGCCGCCCGTCTGGCGTGTTGTTCGACTTGGAACACCATTTCCGCCCGCCGTAAGTCCAGGGGTTGCTTGCCCCAGGCTGATTGGCATGGCATTTTAATTTTGCCGCTGGAATCGCGCTTGAGTGGTACGGGACGACACCCGACCGACACCAAAGCGTCGAACACCGCTAAGAAATCTTGGCTCAAAATCGCCGCCGCAACGCTTTCCCACCCTTGGATCGTAACGCTCATGGATATTCTCACAGTCCGAAAAAAGAGAGGTCAAGAACAGCTCTTGACCTCATGCGACTTACTTGGCAACCGTTGATTAGGACGACATTCAATCAGTAGGGAATATCATCACCGCCGATCGTTCTCGGGTCAACCGGGTCGCCGCCAAACCGGTCACCGGCTGATTTCTCCCAATCAGAAGCTGGAGCCGTGTTTTCCGCTTCGGTGATGCACTCACGGGATTTTCTGGCTTGGTTGCGAACCCATTCAGGGATGCGTGGATCGGCCAGTTTTAGATCCGCTTCAACGAACCACGTGTAGGCGTCAGATTCAGGCGTGATGGACACCGTGCGTGGTGGCAGTGGCATCAAGGCGTTGATGTTGTCGCGAACTTTGCCGTCCGCTTTTTTCTCGTTCGTGATGCCGATGTAAGCGCCGCGATCGAGTAGGTTGTCAAAGTCCAGCGTGTCCACGTCGAACTCGGAACCCAGCCAGCTCTTCAGGAACACCATCAGGGGTGCTTTTTCGTACGTGGAAAGCGTCAACCATTGCATGATGGTGGCCCGCTTGTCGTTTCCGCCGTGCTTGTAGTCCAGCTCCCAGACCAGCACGATCTTTTTGACGTACTTCCCCTTACCCTGAAATTCAGAGTAATGAGTGCCCAGGCCGTACACGTTCCGTAAACAGCCAAAGTATTGGCCGGCTGGAACTGGCTTGAAATCACCGGATGATTGCTTTGGAGCGAGATCTGTCAAACGCATGGGATTAAGACCTTTCAAGTCTTAGTGGTTATTGTCAGTCTCTGGCCGAAATTGGCTTCTTTGCTGACACTTCTAATATACGACACAGGAAGAGGGGAAGTCAACTATCATCTAAAAATATTTCGAATATTTTCAGTATTTCCTGCCCAGGTCACGCAATATAGTACATGAGTTCCGACTTTGCACGCGTCACCGCCGTGTATGCCAGCTTTGTAAATTGCGCGTGTGTTTGTGACATGTCTTGAATAAACAGGACTTTGTTGAACTCGCTACCTTGGCTTTTGTGTACGGTCATGGCGTACCCAAATCTAGCCGGAACTGCACCGTCAGGGTTCGCGATATTGAATGTCCCCCTCGCGATGGATTTCATGATCTGATTGTTGACCGTATGATTCTGGGCGGTTTGCATGTTGGCGGATATGGTTTCCATGTAAAGCCGGAGCGTTCGGCAATCGCGAACCATGTTGATGAATTTACGCTCAGATTCTTGCGTAGAACCCGCCGTCGGTCTTAGCTTTTCGGATAGTTCACGCTGTCTTTTGTTGATAATCCATGTAACATGGCGCTTCCAGTCTATCCATGCGGTCAGCTGGTCTTCCTCATCTTGTTTCCCAAATCTGTACTGCGCCAGCTCTTCCAGGTCGATCGGCACCACGTCATTAAGACTTAGCCGCGTTCTTGCTTTTCTTGCCACCTCCAATGATTCCATCCACTGGTCGTAGTTGCATGTTACGATGTCCCTCATGTCGGCTTCTGGCTTAGGCACTAAAAAGTAGTTTAAATCCAGGTCAGCGTCATACGATTTACCGTTCATATCAGATACAAATGACGTCATGACGCTATTTCTTCCTGATTTGATTGCATATGTAACCTTAGCGGTATCAGCCTTGTGGACGTCTGTCCCCGGTATTCCCCTCTCAAATACAATGAGATCCCCAGGCTGCGGCAATTTCCCTACGTACCCCCGCTTTGCCCTCATGATCTCATTCCACACATAAACGGTCGAATTTTTCCACGCCAGAACTACGTCAGGCGAAAATGATTTCGCGTCCGAGTGCCGCGTTGTGACCACGATATCATTCTTTGGCGAGCATTTGGCAAAGGCGGTAGCTCGACCACCCTCCCTCAAATGTATGGATAACGCCAGAATGTTACCGTCGTTTCGATACACTGTATCTAACGTGAAATCAGGGTTTGTTAAAACCGAGAAATTAGGGTTGTTCACGTCAACCGGAGGCAATTGACCCGCGTCGCCAAAAAACACGACCGGGACATCTCTCTCCTGTATCATCTTGCTCAAGTCGTGAGTCACCATGGATGATTCATCAACTATGATACCCGCCAGCGGTTTTCCGCCACTCTTAGGCTTGAATACCGGCTTGGCAATAGATTCTTCCCGTTCGGTCAGCTTGTCCCCTGAACGGACTTTTTGAAATAAGACGTCCGCTTCCTCCAGTGAACACTCTTCGACTTTCGGAGTCGTCAATATCGAGTGTAAAGTGCGAACGCTTTCCACCCCTTTCCTAGATAAAACGCCAGCCGCTTTATGGGTGGGTGTCGCCACGACCCACACGCCAGGACACGTGCAATCAGCCCCTTTTTCGCCGTCATCATGCTTTGAGCAAGGTGGAGGTCTGCGTTTTGGTGGTTGCGTCAAATACTTGGCCACCGCTGATAGGATGACGCTTTTTCCGGTGCCCGCATACCCAGTCACCACCACAGTGACAGGGTCGCCGGATTCCACTCTTTGAACAATTCCTTGAATGGTCATTCGCTGATTATCATCCAACTCCGGACTGGTTTCGTCCAATATCTGGGTTAGCGATTTCCATTGAGTTGGAGCTGGTTCCAGCGTTACGGGGGACGTTGTTGGTTGCATCACTTGACCGGACCTTTCTTGAACTTGCCACCTTGGGTACGACCGATAAATTCACTAACCACCTCATCGCTAAGTTCCGACCGGACAAAAGCCAATTCATGGCTGCCCGTGAAACCCAGCTTGACTTTATCTTTACCGGTCGCGACCAGGGTGATTTCCGCGATTTTCTCGCCGTTCAGGTAGAACGCGACCGACTCATTCACCGTCCTTGAGAGCACTAAAATGGGACACCACCTTTCTTATTCAGTTTCGTGGTCGTAAGAGGCTTTCGGTAGAGTGGCACGAGCCACAAGTTGTGCTTCAACCGCGAGCTGCTCGGTCAGTTCTTCGATTAGGACTTTGATCGGATAGTTGCGAGCAAATGAAACCCGCCGCAAGATTTCCGAAGTGCGTTCAGTAATCGTAACCGTTTTACCGTGTGTGTTGGACGCCGTTCCGGGCTTGACCTTGGTAGAACCCGCCATAGAATCATCTCCAGTTTAGTCGTCATAGCATTTATGAGTAGAACGATTCTACTGCACACAAAGATTATACAACAAGATGAACGGGGAGTCAACTGGGTAGCACGGGAAGTATTTTTTTTCGAAGTGCCACTTGTTTTGGTTCTGCTTTTCACGTATATTTGATTTGTCGGGAAGAACAGAACGCAACAACGAATAAAGGAACGATACCATGACGATTTTGACTCCAAAGATTCAACCAACCGTAACCGAACTGCTCAAGATGTCCGCCCAGCAGCGTAAGCTATGGCGTAACGACTTGTGCCGCCGTGAGATGGAACTGGCCGACTATTGCGACTACCTGTCTGGCCGCCCCACTGGCAACGACAACGAATTGCTCATGGAATTATTCACTGTGACCGAACTGCTGGAAGTCATCCGCACAATCTCTTAAGATCTAACCACTAAAGGAACATAACCAATGTCTACCGCCACCCGCTTCAAAGTCTCCGCCAAGTCCGCCGAAAAAGCCCGCCGCAAAGCGTACGTCCAACTTTACCAGCATACTGGCCGCGACTACGCCGACATGTACCGCCGCCGTCGCAACGGATACATGCATGAAGTTGATTTCCGCGCCGTGCGGATATTCCTGCGTTTTGCTACGCGTTCAGCGTCAATCCTGGTGGATGCCGTGCCCGTTGACCGTGAGGGTCGTCGCCGCTGGCTTGGAGTGCTAAGTAGCGAAAAAGCCCGCGTTCGTTATGCTCTGGCCGAAATCAAAAAAGATCGGCTGGAGAACCATGGCTTGTGGCGTCCTATCGGTGGTGATACCCGTTTCCAGAAAGGAACCTCCCTTTGAAAGTCTTCTATCACCCGCATTACATTTCCGCCGCCTACGCGTTCGATACGACGCGTAAGGCTGCCTCGGTCGCCAAGCTGGTGGCCCAGAACCCGACCATGAAACTGGTGGCACCGATACCCGCCACTGACGAACAGATCCGGCGGTGCCATGATGGTAAATACATGACCGCCGTGGCCACTGGTCATCCACGGGACCTGGCTGAATCGAATTGTTTCACCTGGTGCCCGAATACCTATCGTGCGGTGACATACTCGAACGGTGGCGTCATCAGTGCCGCAAAACAGGCCGTTAAAGACGGTGTCGCCGGCACTTTATCAAGTGGACTCCACCACGCTCGTCGGGACCGTGGCGCAGGTTTCTGTACGTTTAACGGGCTGGCCATGGCTGCTATGGACGCTATTGAGGCTGGGTACGCCGAGTCCGTTCTGATTATCGATTTTGACGCCCACTATGGCGATGGCACTGCCGACTTGATATCGGGCTGCCGACATATCCATCAGGTGGACGTATCGACCCACAGGATGCCGACGAACTCGGATTACATGAGCGAGTGCCGCAAGGCGCTGGAGTCGGTGGAAGATGACGACTTCGACCTGGTGTTGTATAACGCCGGTATGGATCCCCATGAAGACTGCCGTATCGGCGGTTTGAAGGGTGTCACCAGTCACGTCCTGGCCCAGCGTGACGCCCTGGTGTTCGATTGGTGTCACGACCGCCGCTCGCCCGTGGCGTTCACCCTGGCAGGTGGATATTCAGGCGATAAGTTTACACCCGAT
>Ga0209356_1000250_pt1 | contig 21204 bp, 26 predicted proteins | sample LauGreFaBDMM15SN_2_FD_188213 | JGI IMG/M metagenome (GOLD analysis project Ga0209356, IMG submission 188213) | Freshwater lake microbial communities from Lake Michigan, USA - Fa13.BD.MM15.SN (SPAdes) (version 2) | ecosystem: Environmental > Aquatic > Freshwater > Lake | place: Lake Michigan, USA...
AGTTTACATTGTCTTTTGCTGAACGTTGTTCCGCCGCCACCGTCTGTAGATCGGTGTCCTTGATCAGGTACCACCGCCCCGGTCGGTTCTTGACTTGCAAGACGACTACCGGTGTCTTCTTTTCTTTTGTGGCTTTTGCTTTGGCGTCGTCCCATAGCGTAACCACTGCGTGCCGCGCGGAGGCTTTACACTCCAAATACAGCCGCTCATGGACCGAATCGGAGCGCGTTTTGTCGCTCCGGTTTTGACTGCCCGAGCCGGGGTTGCGGAGACTGCCGAAGTCCGCCGCCGCCCGCTGTTCACCCTTCTGCCACGTTCGCCGATGCATTGATCCGCCTTTCACACCAGATTTTAGCGTCGGAATGAGTATCGAACTCACACGCAACGCCCCACTTTTCGAACCGGCTTGGCCCATAGCCGTCAGGATGAGCCACCAGCCGCCCGATATAGGCTTGCCATCGTGTTTTACCAAGCTCAATCTGGGCGTAGTGATCTACGCCCAGAGTGATCAAAACCGTTCCGTTTACGTTAGTCGTCCAATTCATCAGTCAGCGCCCCCCGTTTCATTCGTTGCCGAGCTTCGTAGATCATTTGTGTCAACCCCCCGTATACGGAGAAATTGCTGCCGCGCACGAGCGAGAAAGTCGGATTGGCTTCCGTTTCTTGTTCGTTATGTCCAAATATGACCAGAGTAGCATAGCGCCGGGCCAGCTCTTCCAGCAATTCGTTGTTTGTCGCCATCGCAAGTTCGCTGTCCATTGGTTCATCCATTTCCGAAAGAGAGTTGGTTGGAATTGAGACGCTCGTTCCACAGGCTGCACAGGTATAGCAAGCCCTTGGGCGTCGTCTTCACCTGTAAACGCATTTTGTTGTTGGCGAGAACCGGAACGACCACAAATAGTTTTTGTCCCGCTTCGCCGTATTCCGCACGCGGCACCGCGTTTCCGCCAAGGTAGTACCACAGTCCCCAGCCGCCTTTCTCCCTAGGTGTGACAAGTAGGTTTTTGAGCGTCGGTTCCAAGATGTTCAAGGTTTTTGCGGTTTCCCTGAACGTGACGTTACTATCGGACTTCATGATATCGTCGTATACTTGCGCTTTCGGTTCTGCAACGGCGAGCTTATCCGTAGCTTCCACAAGTTTTGTGGCGTAGTCGTGAAGATAACCAAGCAGTTGTTTCGGGTCGGTCGGATCGAACGCAACATGGCCGCCAGCTTTGATTGCTTGTAGTTCTTCCTCGGCTTGATGAAGTTTTGCCCGTGTTTTGTAACCACGTTCCGTTTGGCTAGACGAGATGTAGTGTTTGAACACGTTGTAAGACATTAGGTATGTCGACGAGTTTCGTTTTGCACCGTTGCCGATTTCGACCATAGTTGACATCTCAACCATGTCTAACCTCTTTGCAAGTTCATACTTACAGAGATCGCGGAATACTCTTTCGAGTCGCAGTTTTGCAGTCCCTCGGTGGGTCGATCCATCAAGATCCCAGATCTCATCAAAATCAATCGGAGTAGCGTCCTTGGGCGCCTGAATCCATGTTTTTGCAATTACCACCAGATCGCCGTTCATTATCAACCACCTTTCCGGTGAACCATCATTTGACCTTGTTGAACATTGTTTTGGTTGTCCCGGCCGACTCGAACCACCGGCGAAAGCTTGCCCGAAAGTCGTCATCCAAACCGCTAACGTTTATGTCCCGTTCGTTAGCCCACACCCGCAGCCGTTGTTCTTCTTCAACCCGTTGACAGCTGGCTTCGAAAAGCTGTTGTTCGGTGGCTTTCGGTATGCCCGCATATTTTATCGACTTGATGCACCGACAGGCAAAAGCCGCCGTGCTTTTCCCAGCCGGGGCCACGATAGCCCCCAGATTCCCACATACGGTACATTCGCCGTAGTAGAGATCGTTTACCGCGTCGTTCACCCATTGATCGTCATCAGCCATGTTCATTCCCCCGTGTCCGTTGTTTGTTCCCGATACCCAATAGTATCATACCGGGTTCCATGAAGTCAAGTGCCATTTTAAAATTATTACATCAGCCCCTCGGCGCGGCAGATATCCGCAGCTTCGGCCAGCGTTTTGCCATCACGTGTGAGTTCAACCGTTCGTGATTGGCGACGTTTCGACCGTTCACGTTCCGCAGCCCGTTCCGATTCCAGTTGAAGCCGTTTTTCGACCAACGCCATTTCCCAAGCCGTTGCGGTAGCGCCATTGGCCGATTGTTCGGCGACGGTCGTTTCCACCACGCGTTTCCCAAGAAGCCCGCCAAGGGGCATTCCCGGCGGTTTGTGATTGCCGTTAGACCAGTCCAAGCGCGGCGGAGGCGATTGCCCGGGTGCCGGTTGGTTCGGGTATGGCGTGGCGGCGTCGACCCATTGGCCATTGACGAGAACACGTTTCCCGTCTTTAGTCGTGACGCGGTCAGGTTTTGCGGGGTTCGCCGACGGTGCCGGTTTGGTTTCCGGTAGATCGTTGAATTTCATTTGGAGCAGTTTCGGACTGCGGATGTTCATCCCGGCGGTTTCATGGAGTACGGTTGCCAGCCGCCAGTCGTTCGGGCTGGTCCCGCTGGTCACATGGGACCATAGCCAGTTTTCGGCGATTGGGCCGAGCTGGCTGGCGAGGGCCGACAGCCCCGCTGGGATAGCCGGTTTGGTTTGTGCCGGAAGGGTTGCGGTTGAGATGGATTCAAACGGTTCGCCGCCGTCGTCGTCGCGCACGGCTGCTGCGACTGGGGTTATTGAAGAGGTTATACAAGAGGTTAATACATTAGATTCACCATTTTGGTGATTCACCATTCCCCATTTTGGTGAATCACCATTCACCATTTTGGTGAATCCCCGATTTGGTGATTCACCATTTTGGTGATTCACAATTTCGCATTTTGCGTCGTCGGCGGTGACCGTTTTGCCCGCATTTTTCCATGACGCCATCACGTCGATTCGGGTCGTCGCCAGTATGCCGCGCGGCGATCGTTTGTAGGCAATAAGCCCCAGCGTTTCGAGCCGTTGAAGCGCCCGCGTGATGGTGTTGATCCCGACGCAAAGTTCATCGGACATTTTTTGGCACCCCTTATGGAGTACCACGGTAGATGTTTTTTGTGAGTTTTCCCAGCCATGAATATAGCCGTAAACAACGGCGTCAATTGTGTTTCCGACTTTACCAAAAATATCCAAAGGGATCGAAACGTATCGTTGTTGCGTTTTGATATCAGACATGATTCGCATTTCCCCGTAGCACTATTGATAACCAACGAATCCCGTGCTAAAATAGATTCGTTGGGGAATGTTCATTCGTCTGTTCATACCACCACACCAAAAAAGCTGGGCTTCAGGACGTTCTAAGCGTCCGGAGCCCTTTCTTTTTGGCTTAGATGTATATTACCGACCGAACCGGGTTCAGTCAACTTCTTTGGCAGATTTACCTAACATCTTTGCCCGCCAGACTTCATCACGGTCGACGATGATTTCGCGTTCAGCTTTGAACCCGATTTTGACCTTGTGACCGTTCACAATTTCGGTGATGATAACCTCCAACAATATGTTGCCCTCGGCGTCGGTCACCACACAACCCTGCCCTGATAATCGCGATAGCACTAGCATGATGTAATTCCTTTACTGTAGTAGGGTAAAAGCAAGGGGGGGGTCAATACTTTTGACCCCCCCCCTGCCGGTCATCAATAATCCCAATTAGAGCTGTCATCGCGCCGGTCGTAATCATCGCCCCGGCGAGCCGGTTCCGATTTCCGATCTTTCCAGCAGTATTTTGAACAGCCCGGCTTGCCGTTTTTGTAGGTCCGATTCGGTGCGCCGCAATCGCGACAGTTGCCCAGATCGCCATCATCATGGCGTTGTGGCGGAATGTCACGGCCAGCCGGTCGGGCGTCAAAGTGCCGTTCCATTTTGGTGTCGGTTTGAGCCGCCAGCCCGTCGTCGTCTTCCGGTGACAAGCCCAGAATCGTCAGGATTGAATATCGGCGAAAGTACGTTAGGCGCGAACCAAACGATTGAGGTTTGTCGTCGATAAACAGTGGCAGTTCTTGCGTTTCTCGTTCGCCGGTGGCGACGTGGATCAGGCTGGTCACGAGAACCGCCACGTTCGCCGCCCGGTCGTATTCGGTGCGTTGTCGGAGGACCAGACCGCAGTCGGTCAGGGGTTCAACCACCGCTTCCAGAACCGCCGGTAGGTCGGCGTATTTGTAGCGGTCAGCTTTTGCGTTCTTGTGAACCGCAACGGCTTTAGATTGAAAGCAGAGCAAAGATTCATTCAGCGTTTTCATCGTCGTGTTTCCCGAATGTAGATAGTGGCGTTGTGTCCGAGTCGATATCGTCAAGCGTTAGAATCATTTCCAACTTCGGCGAGTCAGCGTTTGTCTCGATAAAGTCCATCCAGGCTTCATCGACTAAGTGGATTAATACCGGTGTCATTTTGGTGTCGTAGAAACGACTCATGGCGTAAATCCGTTGCATCGTTGCTTTATTGACAAGCCCGGCGCTTTTCAGGAGTGATACCGGACACTTGACCCGCACTCCCATTCGTTTTGTATTCGATTCATCCATTGGTCTGATCCCCTGTGATTTGATTGGTAACGGGTTCCCTCTACCCGTTTAAATAGTATGATAAAGGCTGCGTCTTGTCAAGCCGGGTACTGGGAATTAGACGACGTCGGCTAAAATTTATTTAAGATTATGGACCATCGCTTGACTTATTCCGGGTACCCGGTTAATATACCTATGTCGGGAACAATAACGTAACAAACCGAGAGAGAGACGATGAAAACAGCGTTTGAACCACCAACGACCAGCGAACTGCTTGCAATGGATACTAACCTCCGCGAGTTCTATCGCAAAGTGTTGGTATTTGAAACAAATTGCATCTACCGCATGTACGGCAAAATGACACTTGACGCGGTGCGATATCGCCAAGCCTTGCACGCTATCGACACGCTTAACCAACTCGACGCCTTTGACGACTTTGACGCCAACTGCCCTTTCTAACCCGATAAAACAACGGAGCCTGTATCATGAAAACGATTGACGGTTTGACCAAACGACAAATCAAAGCCGAACGCAAAGCTTTGGTTGCCAGACAACACAAAACGCCGAAAGGCACCCCGCAATGGTATTCCGAACATGACCTTATGATGGCTCGCCGATACCACCATGACGCAATGTACGAACTCAATCTAGTTCTTGACGGCGACAAGCCGCACCAACATCGTGCCATGTATTTCGGCTGGTATGTCAAGGACAAAACTCGGTATCGCAAACAGCTTGAATCAATTAAACGCACTCGGCTGGCCGCCGTTCGTCACCATGACTATCCTCTATGGTGCGAAATCGGTGGTGATGTCCCATTCTCGAAAGGGGGTGTATGATGATCGAATATCGCGAACACGTTCTGTCCTATGTTGTAATCGGAAACGTGGAATCTGTCCTCAATAACGGTCGGTCGATAATCTTGGAAAACTGCTTTTCCAGCCCCGGTGACGGGGTTGGCTTTGCCCTCGACCCGTCCGACGTGTACTTGTTTCGGCTGAAAGTCGGTGTTGAACCTCCTGCCGTCGGTGCCAAAGTCGCCGTCCGCACACCCATTAAACTTGACGAATGTTATTACGGGAACTGCTGGTGGTTTCCGGTGACATGAAACACCTTGGGGACGTTAGGTGTGGAGCCCTGCCGGATTGTTTCCGGTGGGGCTTTTTCGTTTAGATGCCGCAGTTGATTTTCACCTTAAGCGTTATTGTTAAATCGCACTCGCCCTGTATGGTTCGCCCTGTCTGCGGGTCAACCTCGTCATACTTATCGCCGCTCACGTTTACCGATTGTTTCACCGTCACCGTCCACTCCCTGTCGATCGGTTCGCCTTCGACCGCCGTTGTGGCTGGGATGTTGCCGCCAAAGCCACTAATCCCAAAACTGCCAAGCGTAATGGTTCGGTCGGGGTTCGGAAACTTAAGTGGGTCGCATCCTGCCGCCGTCGCCGATGCCAAGCCAATAAAGAATGACGGGTTGGTTCTGTTGTTGCCCACATACAATCGCGCCTCCGGGTCCACCTTCGTGATGGCACCCAGGCACCGGCTAAGCGCCCCGCTCATATGAACGGGCATCGTGTCGATTAATGGCGTCGTGTTTTGTGTCGTTTGAATACTGGCTTTCCCGCCGGAAACATCTACCGCACATCGACCGGTACCCATATATGTCGGCGTGAACGTGCCTATTTTGGTGTCTGGCGATGTGTCCGTTGGAAAGGTTCCCATAATGCCGCCCTCGCATGGGAATCGCGGTGGCCCCGAGTTGGTCGCCCGCGTGTGCGAATAGCCGCCAACAATACCACCAATCTGAGTCCAGATCGTGGCCGCGTCTGCGTTGGCCATCAGGTTCCGCGCCGTCTGCCCCGGTTTCAACGCTGCCGCGGCGGCCGCCACTGTAACAATGGATACAGTTACGGACTTGGGGTAGGGTATCGCTGGCCAGCTCTTGACCGGTGCCGGTGCCGCCGTGATGTTCCCGGTCGTTGTATCGCCAAAGCCGCCGCCAAAGCAATTAATGCCCGTTATCGTGCCACTGGCCGAGTCGATGGAGTTGCTGGCCGCCGCGCCGTCGTAGATGCCCCCCTTCATCTGCCCGTTCACAAAAATGGCGTTGCGACTATAACCCACACGCCGCGTCGGTGCCAGCGTCACCTGATACCGATAGCCCGCATACGGCGCTGGCATAGCCGGTACACCTGACGTGCCAGCAACGACACCGTCCACCACGCTGGCATATGACCACGCAAAGCCGCCGCCGCATTGGCTGTTGCCGAAAAAGTCGGTGGTAGGATACTTCCAATCAGCTCGACAGATCCAAACCCATTCGCCCAGCCGCGTGTTGTAGCTCTCGAACGAAATCGCCGAGTAATACGGTGCCTCGGGGTATTCATCACACGCCCCTGATAGCAAGGTGGCGTTCTGTTGGCAATCGGTCAGGATTGACCCTGACGACGTCGTAACAAGTGGCGAATAGATCCGATAGCACACCGGAATAGCGATACCGGAATAGGACCACTCTAGCGTAAGGACGGTCCCAAGGTATTCCGCCGCCATCATGGCTGCATTGGACCGTGCCAGTTCCTTTTCGGCCAGATCTTCTAGCCGATAAACGCGCCGCTCCATTTCCAATTGCCGCCGGGTCAGGTCGTCCATCAGTTTTTTACCACCACGTTGGATGTCAATCCGCCGCCCAGCTTAGTCAGCGACGTGATGATCTTTTCGTTTTGCGCTGCGATTTGTGCTAGCTTTAGCTCGAGTCGGCTTTGCCGCCGTTCGATCTCCATCAGCCGCCTCGCCTGTTCGCTTGGGTTCACTGGTCCGGTCCTCGATGATTACATAGGTTGCCCGCCGTACTTCGTTCTCGTCGTGAATGTACGACGCCGCCGATAGGTCATCCGCAGCCAGTTCCGCCGCCTCGCGCGTTGGAAATGTGCCGATTTCCTCTTGCTGGTCGCCGTCTTGGAAGTGCCTGTTCGCCATCAAGATGAATGTCATTCTGCTCCCCCCGGTTTGTAGCTCCTGCCGTCCGTACCGTAACCCGTTTCGATGTCACCGTCTGCCGTCTGGAAGTTGCCGGAATAACCCTGCCCGTCACCGTCCAGCGTACCGGCTGCCGCCGCCGATACCGCGTTTCGGGTTGCGTTTTCCGCTTCCACGCCCGACATGTAGGCCGCTTCCATTCCCATCTGGTTGGCCGTCGGTGTCAATCCCGCCGCCCGTAATCGGCTTACCTCGCTGGCCGCCGCGAACGTGTCGATTTCCACGCCCAGATTGACCTGCACCGCTGTAATTTGGTTATCCAGATCGGTCGTGAACTTCGATATCGAATCGGATTTTGTATACGCGAACGAGCCGGACCCGTATTCGATTTTGTATTCACTTTGCGGGGCTGGCGGATACTGGCAAGGGTGATAGACGATCGGTGTCTGGCTGGCGTACGGGTCGCGACGGTTCGACAGCGTGTATTCGGTGTGGATCGGCACTACCGAGCCGCCATGGTTCCAGACGATAGAACAGCCGCGTATATCGGTTGTCATCCGGTCCAGCCCGTCGCTCCGACAAGGGTCGGTCCACTCTAGCCAATATCCGCTGCCAATCAATGGCGCGTATCCCAGCTTGGTGGCATTCCCCTCCACAAGCGTATCTTGTATGCCAGCAAGAAGTTGCGCCCCCCATTGCTTGACCACGTCCTTGTCTACACCCGACACCCATTGAAGGTCGTTGACAAACTTGGTGCGTTTCAGCCCGTCCTCCGTGAAGCTGGTGCCTTGATAGTTAGGCGTGATCGTCGGTAGGTTCGGGTCAATCGCGTTGGCGGTCACCGTGTCATCCGGGACGGCCACCTCTAGCGCCCGTAGGCTCACCGGTAGATAGACTTGGATATCTGATGGTATCCCGTCGGTTTTGTTGCCGCCCAGCGTCAAATTGGCGTTTGTGCCGAAACATGTCACCACCGGACGATCTATGATCACGTGTTCCGTTTGCCGGTCTGTTTGAAATCCGACCATCATCTGCTGAATCGGACTGTTCGCCGTACCCGGCACCTTCACCAGCCCGGCACCGGTCGTGGTGGTCGCAATGACTCCACCTTTGTCGTCCAGCCAGACTGAAGGCGCGGGGAACGAAGCCTGAACCCGCTTGGCAACATTGGTGCCGTCGGGAAGGAACTTGTTGACCTTGTAACGTCGCCACGTCATCAAGCCCGGCCACCGCGTCAGAACCATGGAAAACCGCTTGAAATCGGTTTGGGATAGTACCGATGATAGCGAGGCATAGGACGTGCCGCCCGCCACCTGCTCGGTATTGTCCACGACCGTGCGAACCTCATTTAACGTCCATAGTCCGTTAGTGGGGTTCTGGCGTGTCAGCGTGATGTTGCCCGCGTATTCGTTGGAGTTCTGGCCGAGCATATGCTCGCCCCATGACGCGGAGACGTTGGCTAGCGAACCGTTGGCCAGCGTCACTGTCTCGTTTGCCGTCTGAAACAAGAAATAACTGCCGCTGGCCAGCTTGGCGTCGGTGATATTGGCGATATAGTTTGGGTTCGGAATCGTCAGGTTCGCGTTCCCCGGGTCGGGAATCGTCGGACTGACCTCGTTGATCGTGCCGGAGTTGATCCGTGGCCGCCGGTTCAAGCCCGTGCCGGTGATCGTCCGCCGTACCGTGTTGGTCCATACCGACAACTTCCACGCGTCCTTGGCTTGCTGGTTGTTCGTATACGGTGCCACCACGAAATCTTCCACCAGCTCGCCCGCCGACATCTTCAATATCATCGGCTGCACGTCCGGGCCGCCCCGCACCACCACACGCGAAAAGCTGTTCTGGTACGAACGTTGTATCTGGGGTAGCGGGTCGGTATCCAAGCCCATGGTGATTTTCTTAGCCGGGTCGCGCTTGTTCAGCAGATCAAACGCCTTGGCGGTGTCCGCGAATCGGATGATGCCCATAGGTCGTTTCGGGTCGGGTGTCTTAGCGCCCGCCGGTTGTTCGTAAACCGGTTCCACCCACATCGTATGGTTAGGCGCTACCGCTTGCAGGATAGCCCGAATACCTTGGAGGAAGTCGTCACCGTTGAACGTAACCGGTATCGGTGACCTGATCTGGGTCAGGTAGGTATCGTTCAGGAGGTCATCACGTGTCCGCTTGTCGATCCGCCACGCCTTGCGAGCCGGGTTGGTCAGGTCAATCGACTGGAACTCATAATTGCCTAGCGACGCCCCGATATAGTGACCGTCCACCGGGTCGGTCAGCTTGCCCAAGTCGAAAAAGTGTTGGCATGTCGTCGGTTCTTCCAGAATCATCAGGAACATCTGGGCCAGATTTAAGTCGGCGTAGCCCGCGTCATAATTCGGGTCGGTCGGTGCCAAGTTGAACGTAATTGTTCCCGTGCCATCAAACGGCGATACGATCGGCCACTGGCTTGCCAGATAGTCTAGTCCTAGCGCTTCGTACCCGTACACCCAGCCCATGTTTCCGTTATTGGACGTCCGCCGGTGCATCTGGCCAAGGAATACCATCTTCCACCACGGAGCGTCAGGCATAGCCGTAATGGGCTTGGACGGGTCAGGTGGTACGTAGCCGGTCGTCACCGTGCCGTCGTCGATCCATAGCGCCACCGTCTTGTTGATCCAAACATCGACCGGTATCGGGTGAATTGGCTCCTGAGTAAACGTCAGGCTAGATGTTTCGTCCTTGATCCACGGAGTCACGGTGTTGATTCGGATACCCGCCGCCGACAGGTCGATATATTTACCGTCGATCCACAGTTGCACATCACGAATCATTATCATCGTCTCCCAGCGTTGAACTGCCGCCCGGGCATACCTACTTGACCGGCTGCCTGTTGGGCCATTTGCCGCATGATTTCCTGCTGGGTCATTTCGATCTGCTTGAACCGGTTGAGCGTCAACTGCCCGTTCTGAATCATGGTGCGAACAATATTGTCGCCCGACCGCATAACCTCTTGAGTCGTCTTTTTGGACTCTTCCTCCGACATTCCCTGACGGCGAAATAGGTCATTCAGCTGGCGTTCTTGATTATTGCCCATGGCGTTCCGGTTGCGATTGGCAGCCGCCGTGGCGCCGACACCAGAGTTTTGCCGCTGGGTCGCCAAGCCCTCCGGGGTGAGGTTGTTTTGAGCCAATGCCCGGTCGCGCATCTGCTGGCGTTGCACCTCGGCTTTTTGGGCCTTGTCCGCCTCTTGCTGAACCGCTTTGGCTTTGGCGTCGTCTTTCTTGCCCGCCTGAACATACGCCCCAAACACTCTTTTCATGTTGTTGATCTGTTTGGTACCTTCGGCCAGCTTTTGTTCTCGTGCCGCCCGCGCTTCCCGCATACCGTCAACCGAGCCTTCCAACTCTTTATCCAGTTCTTCCGATGCCAAACGTTGTTGGTGGTAGATACGCAGCTCGTTGGCCGCCGCCGGACTGATTTGAGCCATTTCCTCATAGGCCTTGTTCAAATCTTCCTCGGTTTTAGCGTTTTGCATCCTATCTAGGATACTACCGACGCGTTCCTTTTGGTCTTGTATTCGTTGCTGCTGGATGATCGCGACGCCCCGTTGTCGCATTTCCAGCTTTTTGTCGTCGGTTGCCCGGTTGTAGATCGACGCCGCAAGGTTATTATAATCTTCCGGTTTGTAGCCGCCCTTGGCGTTCTGGAATGAATCGCCAGCCTTCGCGCCCGCAATGGCCGCCGCGTCGTCAGAGATCGGAGTGTCTTCCTTCCGCGACACATCCTGCATCATCTGATCACGTAGCGTCCTGAGCCGCCCGGTTTCCACAATGAGTTCTTTGAACGATTGCTGCTGCCGTTTCACCTTTTCCGTTTCTTCCTCACCAACGCTCTTTTCCGCCTCATCAAACGCCCGCATGGCCTCCTTTTCCTTGCGTAACCGCTCCTCGGCCTCACGCAGATCTCCCGTCACGGTGATCAACTTGGCGCGGTTTTCAAACGTGTCCTTGTCCACGTCCTTGAGTTTTTCGTATTCTTTTTTGAGCTTTTCCACCTCGGCTGTCTGCTTGCCTACGGCGGACGTCAGCTCCTCCATTTTGGGCCTTGCCTTGTTCATCCAATCAGTCAACTGGGGGAACGTTTGGATCAACTGATTGATCGCCACCGCCGCAATACCGGCCACGCCCGCCACGCCCGCGCCTAGGCCCATTTTCTGGGCAAAGTTGGGTATGTTGTTGACGACGCCACGAAAGCCGTACTGAATGTCATCCAGCATGTAGGAAAGATCGAGCATTGCCGCCGCCGCCTCACTGCCGCCTTTCTTGACCTTGTCCAGATTTTTCGGCAATTCCGGCGTATTGTTGTCCAGCTTTTCAAAGTTGGCATCGACGACACCTAGCGCCTGTGCCAAAGATTCCATTTCTTCTTTCAATTGTTTCACATCCTGAACGCCAGTGACGTTCAGGACGAGACGAATCTTTTCATCGGCCATGGCTTACGCCCCTGCTAAGAGGTATGTCACCTTCATGTCCCAATCGGTACAGTCGTAATTGGGCCGTAGAACCGCATTTTGCGTGCTGAAATCGGTTGCTGACAGGTTGTCTTGCAACGATTGGATGACCATGTTGGTCCAAGTGAACGTGGTGTTCCCCGGCTTGGCTGGGTCGGCCACCGTGTCGGTCAAAACGAGCGTGGACTGCGGATATTTTGCCGCGTCCATACCCTTCATGATTTCCATATACTTGGTCTTGAACTGCCAGCTGTCCGTATCCCAGACTGCCGACAATTGCGGTGACCATCCGGTTTGAACCATGTTCGTGACCGTCGCTCCCTTGTTGATACGGGAGGACATTTGGTGTTGGATTTCAACCGTCCACGAACGAATGATCGGATCAAGGATGATTGGCTTGGCACCGGACGAATCGAGCGTGAGAACCGATTTGTTCCACCGGTAGGGCTTCTTTGGTATCTCGTCGCCGCCACAGGCGGGCGGAACAAACGCGTCGACTTCAGGCTTGGGAATCTCGATACGGGTTGAACCCTGCCACGTCACCGAGAGAGCCACGGGAGCCCGCGCCGCCTCGTTGGAACAAGACACCGTCGCCGAGATGAACTTACAGCCGGTGATACGGTCGGTCCATTGTGCGTTGCCGTTAACCACCATGTAACGGTCGATCTGGTACGATGGCAGATCTTGCACCTTGAACGGGTTGCTAACGGTGGGAACTGTCGGTTCCAGAACCGCTTCCTTCCAGAATTTCGCCTGTTCGTGGAACAAAAGCGTCTGGAACGTGCCGCCGATGGTGTATTGTTCGGCACCGGTCAGACGAACGGTCACGCCCCGGTTTGGTACGACCGATTGGTGGTTCCATTGGGAGAACACCTGATTGATTGGCGGAACTTGGACACCGTAATCAAGCCAGATATAGTCGGTTCCCAGCACTGGCGGAGGCGCTACGATAGCCCCGCTGTTATACCCGCCGGATGACGTGCCATTGGCGGTGACCAACGGCTTTTCCTTGGTTATTTTGATATAGCACTGCATCTTAGCACTCCCTAATGACGGTGTTGATAGAAAGGATAGCGGTTGAAATGAGCGTACGCGTCTCGATATTGGGTGTATAGGTTATAGCCGATTGTTGCCAAGACATCGACCGGTAAGAGACATTCACTAACGGATCAAGCGACGTTGCCAGCCAGTCGTCCTCGTGAACGCTAATACATTTCCGCAATGCATTCCATAGGTTCATCAGGTCGCCGTGATAGCCTTGCGCCACCTCGATGACAAACCCAATCTGGAGAACGTTAGCGTCGCCCAGCTTGGTTTCCGGTGTGATCGCACCCGCCCCGGCCTCGATCCTGATTGCCGGTAGCTTTTGGAGCGGTGCCGGTGCGAAGTTGAACGGCGTGTGGTGCCACGATTGAACCACACTGGATAGAACCGGGTCGTCGGTCACACGTTTTATCACCGCTTCGTATATCGACAGCTCCGGTGATTTGTCTAACGGTAGCGTCGATGTGATTTTAGGGATTGGCACGTTTACCCTTCCTCTGGTTGATTCGGAAGAACTGCGGTATGTGTTGGGCCTGTTCCCAATATGCCATCTGTTCGGTCATCACTTCCTTCATCCATGTATTGAGAGCCGCCCTTGCCCGTGCCTTACCCCATTCGCGCAGCCCGTTCATATTCCGACGCGGGAGGTTTTTGCCCGGTCGCCCGCCGAACACCGGCAGCCACAGATAAGCCCCTCCCGCGTTTCGCCCGGTGCCGTTGAAGTGAGCCGGTAAGAAAGGATAGCCCTTTTTGCTTACGACGTCGTCCCAGCCGCCTTCCACGCCGAACTCGTTGTTGTCGCCCAAGATCGGTGCCACAGTGTAATTACTGATGATTCGCGACGCCATGCCCCGTGGCGCTAGTGGTGGCCCCGTCAAACGCTTGTATTCCTTGGTTGACAGGTTGGCCGACGGTCCCGGTTTGAACCCTTCCCCGTGGCCGCCGGAGACGTTCGTTTTCCAATTGCCGCCGTTCGGGTTGGGTACGAACTTTACGTACGTTGGTCGATCCACACCCGCCTGAGTCACGCCCCAGCGATAGTAGGTTCGTTGAACCGGTCGGTCGTTTTTGTCCAGCCCGGCCAACACGCCTCGCCGGTTGTCTTCCACCAGCACTTTGCCCCATGAGTTCATGAGGTCGCCGATATAGTGCTGGAAGGTCGCCAGCCGCGCTGTGAATAGCGACGTTCCCCCGAACGAGCCGACGAAATCATGCTGTATCATCGCCGTTTCCTCCTTCCCCAATCGAGCTGCAGACGAACACCCGGGGTTGCTATGCCCGGTATGCCCGTGGCCTCGTTGACCGTGCGGACCGTGGCTTTCGATCTGGTCACCTTCACGCCCATGGCCAGCCATTGTTCCAAGGTCGGCTGTTCGCCCGGCTTGGGTTTCAATGTCGGGTCCATTGGCAGTTGCGCGGATATTCCCACCGGCGACATCACCTGATGAATCGGTAATGGTACCGGTTCCCCAGCCCGCCACGCGTCTGCCGCCCGCTGGGAGATTTCATCAACGCCCTTCCGCGAGATGCCGAACACGTTACGAACCGGGAGCCGCCCGATACATTTCCCGCCCCGCATGATGGCCGCCCCGCGCCGGTGGTAATCGACGATTTTGCCCCAGTCCCTTGCCCAGTAAAATGTAACCTTTACGCCCATGGTCAGCGTCCGCAGCAAGCGACGGGTGCGACTCATCGCCCGGTGAGGCATGAGCGGGTCGCCGTCCAGCCTAACCCCGGATTTATATTTGAGCTTACGGGGTTTGACCGGTCGGAGCTTTCGCCCAGCATAGTCCAGCCCCTGAGACAACTCCCGCTGTTTCACCTCCATTGCGATACGTGCCGCCCCGCGCCAGAACTCCTTGCGACGTTCCGGCGAGGCGCTGGCGAGTTCCGGTGGGGCTTCAATATCGGGTGTGAACGTCAACGGGAGCTTGCCCGGTGCGACAACGGATTTACATCTCATGTTTTCGCTTTACGCTCTACGAAGTTCCTGAATATGCCCACATATTTCCTTTTGTCTTTCAACGCTTCGACGCCTTTTTTCCCACTGGCGCTTTCGCGTTCCGCCCGTTGTGTCAGGTAGTTTAGCGCTTTCGCACCACGTTCCGCGTCTTTACGGGCCAACGGTTTCCAGTCCGCAATAGCGCCAGATTCGTGATGCACTACACGGTAATCGCCGCGACTTGGCGCCGCCTGTATTCCAAAGTTACCTGCGGTTTGCTTCAAGGCTAGCGGTATTGATGCCCCGCTGGTCGATGAACGCAGCTCTGCGGTGAAACCCTTGGGTACTTGCGATTTGAATGCGACCGGAATAGCGCCCTTGGCCGCCGCCCGGCTTTCGCGTGCCAGCCGGATTTGCTCCAAGCGTCCCTTGACCTGTTGATTACGTATCTTTGAGCCGCGCTGCTGGCCTGAATACGGTCGGTCAAGTTTCTTTCGTGGCGGTAGCGGTGCGGGTGCTGGCGCTGGCTTTGGCTTTGGTCTGCTGGCATCTATCTCTTTTTGCATCTGCCGTTGTGCAGATGGCTTGAGTCGATCCAGCGTATCTTGCCGCTCTATATGTCGGTCGTAGTGTTGTGAAGATGTGGATATTGACTGCTTTGGATTTTTGACAAGGTTGTACAGACGGTCGTGGATCCGCGTAGCCCGAGCATCGTAGCTGGGATCGTTCTTGCCCCGACCCGGTGCCAATTGGCCATTGCGTGAAAACTTGGGCGCGGCTGGTAGATTGTGCCGGATAGCTTCGCGGTCGACTTCGCTCATCCGTTTCGCAATAACCCGTGTCGCCTGATCGCCTTTGCCAGCGTTAAGCCTTGCCTCTTTTCGCCAAGCCGCCGCCTCGTCACCTTTTCCGGTTTTGCGGAGCTTGTTTAATTTGTATGCCATCGCTTCTCTGGTGAAAGCCAGCTTGCCCGCCGGTGTTGCCGATGGCGCTGCCGTACCGTCTGGGAGTCGGCCACGTAGTGACCTGACGCGTGTCAAGGTGTCATCTGGGAGCTTGGGAGATACCGGCCGTTCTTTGAGCCTGCGGGCCATTTCACGCATTGCGAACGGGCTGGAATCGCGAGCCTCTTTGGCGTCCCATGGGCGCTCGTCCCGCTTTTCGCGGAGGTCGTCCAGCCGATCCTTTACAGCGTACTTGCCCCGATACTGCGTTTCCAGCGAACGGTTCTTGTAAATCTTGTTCGATTTTCTACCGGCTTCGTAACCGACCGCGCCTTGCCCTTCATTGGCAAAGTGTTCGGTTTTCTTCATCTTGTTGCGCTGTGCCAGCTGGCGACTCAATTCGTATTTACTGCCTTGCCGCACTTTGTCGACCAGCGCCCGCGCCTTGCTTGGTCCAGCGTCAAATAGACGCCCGGAACCTTGCCCGGATACCGGTGCCAGATTGGGGTTGGGTGCCTTTGGTGCGTTTTGAGCCGTTATAGCCGACCTCATGGCCATTCTTGCCCCGGCGCTGCGAGCCGCGTCCATACGGATATCGAGCTGGGTCTTTTCCGGTAGTTCTTGGCGTAACCCATAGCTCTTGCCGGGTTGGTTCAGGGCATTGCTCTCGCCGGTATTGACCTCATTCCTATAGCCTACCTTTGGTACGCTCAGGTTTGGTGTGTTCCGAAATGCCGGGCCAGAGAGCTGGTGCTTGGCGCCTGCAACGTCGGCTTTCTGTGACCGATACTCGGCCTTCATCCTTGCCGCGATTGCCGACCGCTTGGCCACAATCTCCGGTGAACGTGCCTCCCGGATAGGCGCCTTGGGTGCCGGCGTGGTTGTCGTCGCTTTAGGCTTGGCCACCTTTTGCAATCGCTTCAAGCCCGCCGACGGTGACGTCTGGTCCCCGGTGACTTTGGCTGCCACGTCCATTGCCTTTTGGCGGTCGGCGGTGGATATTTGCCGCGTCGCCCGTGCCTGAACCAATGACTTCAGCTTATCTTTTCGAGATTTCGCCGTCGCCACGTCGCTGGCAATACGCCTGTCTGATCGGTTAGCGACAGCCGTAGCCGCCGATTGCTTCATGGAGCCGGCTGCCACCTTGTTTGCGTTTTGCTTGTTTGTGCGAACCGATGCCCGACACTGAGCCAGCTTGGCATATACCTGTTGACCGGGTGAATTGCCCGAACGTATTGCTTTCTGCCATACCGACATTGCGTTTGAACATTCAGCGTTGCCGGTCTTGCTTTGATATTTACCCTTTTTAGCGCCGGGTGCCGTTGCTTGACCGGGTGCCTTCGGGGCTTTTGGTTGCTTCGGAGCTTTCACATCATCCCCCTTCGTTGCCGTATCTTTTGCACCACGTCGCTACTACTCACACCGCGTTTAGCCCGCGAGGCGATGGCACTACGCACCGTGTCGCCCATTGTTCGCTTCACCTTTTTTGGCCTAGCGCCGGTGACCGGTGTCGCCGCCGGACTGGGCCTCGGTGGTCCCACAGGGTTATTCGCCGACACCGCCGACGGGTTGTTTCCGACACCTCGAGACGCCCTCGCCGCCATGGCTCGCCGGACCGAATCGCCCATGTTCATGATCTATCCCCTATAAGGGACCGACGCCCCGCGCCACTACACGCAAAGCGCCAGCCCCATTTCATTTGTGACATCCACATTTTGGCTTAGATGTAGGTTTAGCCGGTGGTTTGACCGGTGCCTTTACCTTTGGTTTTGCCTTAGCCATGAAACCCCCGTTTTGATATGCCTAGATGAATGTAATGCTGACTGCCGTTCTCGGTGACGACACAAACCGACAACGTGCTGATTTCCGATTCCGCCATGCGTTGAAACTTGGCCGCCATTGTGCCGTAAGCGTTTTGTTCCACCATTGGTGTGATTTGGGTCGCCAGTATTTCGCTGGCCGCCTTGTAGGCGCACGCCCGCTTCACGCGTGAATCCGCAACGACATTGAACCCGCATCGAATGTGACCGGCTACCTTCACTGCCGCGTCAAGCCATACCCTTGCGGCCAGCCGTTGCCCGGCGAATTGATCTTCACCGGGCGCCAGCTGATCGACATAGGGGCATATTGCAAGAACGTCCTCATACGTAACATATGGGCGCATTGCGTAACCCCTTATTTTATCTAACCGACGTATGCAGAACAGCGTGGTCGATACGCCATGGAACGCCGCCCATAAGAGCGTGGAACCACAAAGTATGCTTAGGCTGGTCCGCCGTATACTGAATGGTGATCAGAATGGTCAGTGGCCCGAAAGATTCGTAGCTGTAAGCTACTGTGGCCTCTGGGGCTGGCAACGGTGCCGTAACAAGCGCGAACGCCCGCTCGTGCCAGTATGCTGACGTATACGTATCAGCCGCTGGGCTTGGCATCTGATTGTCCATCAATGGCTGCGCGCCATAGGTGATAGGCAAAACGCCGGAATACAGCTGATTGGCTGCCCGGGTGTCACCCACCTTCATGGCGTCCTTCCATTCAGGATCCTTCATCAATCCGGTGTAGATCTTTGAATGACAGGAGAAGAACAATTTGCCCGCGTCATAAACGGGAACATCGCGGCCAGCCAGAGCGCCGAACATGTCGGTGAACTCGGAGACTTGGACGCCCTTACCGGCTGCCCCGGTGATATTGCCCGCCTTTGAATAATTCGCGATGGTGAACTTGTCAGCAATATACTTGTTCGCCGCGCGGACGATTTTGGTAATTGCTTCATCCACATAGGCTTGACGAAGCTGGGCCGACGAGGCGGCGGTGACTTCTTCAAGGGATGTAAGCTCGAAGCCCCAAGTTGGCATATAGTCCAGCTTGACTTCGGTTGGGTCGGCCACCAGATTGGCCGCCGTTGGTTTGATCGTGATAGCGTCAACCGCGTTCCCGGGTGTGTTGGGAACTTGGAGCGTTACCTTTTTGTATTTGGCCATTGGCTCGGAACGAACGTCTGTATAAACGGTCGGTTGGCCATTGTTGCCGGTAAGAAACGTGGCTTGGGGCTTCAGAACCCGGTTGGCTTCTTGAAACGCCCCAGCCATATTATTGAAAAAGCTATCTATTGCGTTTGCCATCGTTGCCTCAAGTTATGAGACAGCAGACTGGGCTATTATTCGTTGATGTTTGCCCGTGCCATTGCTGCCCGCTCTTGGGCCGCAGCAGGGTCTTTCAGTCGCGCGACTGATAAAGACGTATCCGCTGGCGTTGGGATACCACCCCCTGACGCGTTGCTTGCGAACGTTGGCAGCCGTTTGGCTACTCCCGCCGCTGGCGTTCCGCTTTGCACTCCATTGCTAGTTCCCCCCGGTGATTGGGCCACGGACCCAGCCGAAAAGAATACCGGTGCCTCTTGTTGCAGCCGGGTGAACACCTCGCCCATTAAACCGTCGAAGTCCTCAACTCCATCCAATGAGTCAAGGTTCAAACCGGTAATGGCTGCGATATGTTCGGCCTTGACACCTTTGGCGATACTGCCATTGGCATCAATAGCCTGTTGGAACTTGTCCATTCGGGCTTTCTGGCGATAACCTTCAAGCTCTTCCTGTTCGGGTGTCAGCGGGCTTTCGCTCGCTTCCAGTTCCTCGAAATACGCGGTCATTTCTTCTACGATCTGGTCGCGTTCGGTAGAAATCTCTTCGATAGTCGCATCACGTTCGGCAATGGTCGCCTTCAGCGTTTCGACTTCGGCCAACAATGCCCGTATACGTTCCTTACGCAGAATGGACTCACGTAAGAGCTTTGGATCAACCCCTGATTCAGACATTGATCGCCTCCACTCGGTCGATACGTTCGAGGATCAGGTCACGGCGGTACCGGTCCTCATCGGTCGCCTTCAGGTGGTTGTAGGTATCCACGAGAAAGCGTTCGTCTAGAGTCCGGTCAATCTTGTATAGCGTCGCATATAGTCGGTTTAATACGCGTGCCTTCCGATTGACCGGATTTCTATCCTTCGCCAGTGCCTGATCCGCGTTTTTTTCTAGCATGTCATGGTCCTGATAGTACGTGGTTCTAATGTAGTGGTGAACCCGCATTTTATGTTACCAGTTTAACCTACCATAGTTCAACCCCTTACGTTCCCATCCGGTCATATCGGATAGCGCGAACGAATCGCCCGCGCGGAACATATGCCCGATAGTCGCCGCGTCGACCCACTTGGTCGCCGGTGACATATCCGCCGGGCCGCCTGTGTAGTACGCTCCCCAGCTATTCGCGACCAGCGCCCCCGGTCGGTCGTGGCGAACGCCCACACAGCACATCTGGTGGCCCCAGCTCCCCTGAGGCTTGGCGAACCCCTCGGCGTCGCGTTGTTTGCTAAACCCCTGATTGCTAGCCACGGTCACCGGGTATCCGTTCTCGATGGCCGCCGCCATTTCCTCAAACGTGTTAACCTGTGCGTAAGATTTTACGGGGTGTTGCCTTGCTATACTTTCGAGCGAATCGGGAACCCCTGATCTCGCGCGGCCGCCACAACAAACGGAAGCATCGTACTTTGACAGGTCGATATCCGGGTACTTGGCTTGTGGCAGGATCCCGTAATCTTTGAGGTATTTGGCCGCCCATGCCCCTACAGAACCCTGTCCCCATAGCTTACCCCCTCCAATTTCGACCCGGCTGCCCCAATAGATGGTCATGGGATCGGTACGCCCGGCGGGCTTTGCCATGCCTGAATCGACAATCTGGATTGCCGCAAGGACATCGCACGCCAGCGCCGCTCCAAACGCGACGCAGCTCCCGCAGGATCCTTGATGCAAATACCATTGGTCACCGTGTACTTTCTTGAGGTAAACGGTTAGGTCGGTTTTTATGGGTCGGTCGCCCGTCGCCCCGATATGAGCCGAAACCGGTTTGATGCCGTCACCCTTGATGACCGCTTCCACCGCTTCAGGGTCGGCGATCCAGCCTTGTCCGAAGTTCAATTCGTCAAAGTCTAGGCTCATTTGATTGCCCCCAGCCCGCGTTTGATTTCGCCGAGTGCCGCCAACAACTGTTCACGCGTTGTGATGTTGGCCGCCTGTAGGATATCGCCCAGCTTGAAACCCTTGAGCATGGTTCCCACCTGTGCCGCTTCCGCGTTGTTGGCCAACAGATTGACAATCGCTTGTGCGTCGACAATCCCCAGCCCGCCCGCTTCCGATATAGCCGAGTCGATCGCGCTGGCTAACGCCGTCGCCCCTTGTGTTCGGTTCTGGGCGTCCACCGATAGCGCCATGATGGAATCATAGGTCGTCTTAGCC
>Ga0209356_1000251_pt1 | contig 21165 bp, 27 predicted proteins | sample LauGreFaBDMM15SN_2_FD_188213 | JGI IMG/M metagenome (GOLD analysis project Ga0209356, IMG submission 188213) | Freshwater lake microbial communities from Lake Michigan, USA - Fa13.BD.MM15.SN (SPAdes) (version 2) | ecosystem: Environmental > Aquatic > Freshwater > Lake | place: Lake Michigan, USA...
CGCTTCATGCAAGGTCATACTGTTCAAGGTAAGCGGGCCCACCACGGGTATATCTTCAGCCATCAACTCTGCGGTGAATGCGTGTTCTTCGCGAATCTGCGCCTCAGTCCAACGCTGTGGTCGGTAGAACTTTGCAACCACCGTGCTGTCGTCATCCAAATGCACTTGGTAGACGCGGTTTTCATAAGAACTGAGTGCGCTCATGCGTCCATCTACCGGCAGGCCCAATGCACTTAATGCGTCCAACACTACCGAGGGTGTGAGCGCTTGGTACGGGTGGCTCACCTACACGCCCCACACCATTGGCTGATCGGCTTTGTGGCAGCGCTCCAGCATGTCGATGATGGGCTTGGTTCTTTGACGCAAGCTGATGGCCTCGAACTTTGGCGCCGTTTGCCCATGGGCTTTAGCCTGTGCCACTGCCTCAGCCTGCTGCAGTTCTTCTGTTTTCACCGCTTGTTGCAAGGCTCTGATGGCCTCTGGCATCTGCTCGGGCTCGATGATGCCTTTGGGTTCAATGGTTTTACCAATCAAGCTTAAAAACTGCCTGCCCTGCGGTTCCAACAGTATCAAGTCACCTGTGGCTTTGGATTTGAATTTGTAAAGCATGTCGACATTGTGCGCCAGTGTTGCGACTGGTGAAATTCCATGCGTCCACCTATGCCAGTGGCAGGCACCGATTCAGGGTTTGATTGAACGCATCAGACGCTTCAAACTGCACCCAATGTCCAGCATCCTGAATGACGTCAAATTGTTTTAAATTGCAATCAGTCAACAAGTCGGGGATCAAATGCAATGCGCCTTCGTACAACGCGTCTTTCTCGCCCCAAATGCCATGCACCTCGCATGTCCAGTGCTTTTGCAGTGACAACAAGACATCGCTACGGGCAATGCGTCGTCTGCGCAAACGGTCGCGAAGCACATTGTGTTCTTGCATGGCCAAGAGTTCGGGCGTGATGTTTTTCTCATCATGCAGCATGATGGCCAACAGGTTGTTTCTGTGAACGCCCATGCGTTCTTCATGCGTCATATTGACTCTGAAGCCGCGCATATTCGGAATGTTGTTGGACAAGCCCAATCCCGGCACACCAACCAGCACCATACGTTTGATGAGTGCGGGTTGCTGCGCAGCCAAAAAACCGGCCATCAATCCGCCGAAAGAGAAACCCACCGTATCAACGGGGTTTTCTTTGAACAAGGCTTCTAAGCCTTGCGCCAGTGGCACAGACAGGTCGTCTGCATCCTCGGCACCACTTGGGAGTTCAGAGTCGCCTAGGCCAGGTGTATCCAACGTCCATACCGCTCTGGATTCACTCAGCGGCAAGACATTGCGCACCCAATGGTTCCAACTGCCACTGCCGCCATGCAACAACACCAAGGGGTGACCAGCAGCTTCGTTCCACACATGCCAAACCTGCATACCAGATGGTGTGGGGAGTTCGATGCGCTTGGCCTTGTCTATCGCTGCATCAATTTCTTGTTTCAAACTCAGCATGAATAGGTCAGTGATGGTTCATGGATTGCTTCGGCACTGCGTTGATTGCTTCGGCACTGCGTGCCTCGCAATGACGATCTGACCTCGCCATGCAAAACGCCCACTGGGTAGTGGGCGTTGTGTGTTTGGTTGCGCGAGCAAGATTTGAACTTGCGACCTTTGGGTTATGAGCCCAACGAGCTACCAGGCTGCTCCATCGCGCGTCGTGTGAGGTTATTGTAGCTGTTATTCAGCAACTGCAGGGGTTGTTTCCGTGATGTCGGGACGGTCAACCAACTCCACCAAGGCCATGGGTGCATTGTCACCAACGCGGAAACCCATTTTCAAAATGCGTGTGTAACCACCAGGGCGTGTTTTGTAACGGGGGCCAAGTTCAGCGAACAACTTCACCACGTTATCGCGGTTGCGCAAGCGGTTGAAAGCCAAACGTTTGTTGGACAAAGTGGGTTCTTTGCCGAGTGTGAGCATGGGCTCGATGACGCGGCGCAGTTCTTTGGCTTTGGGTAATGTGGTTTTGATGGCTTCATGCTCAATGAGCGAGTTCATCATGTTTTGCAACATCGCCAGTCGGTGTGAGCTGGTTCTGTTGAGTTTGCGTAGTCCGTGTCCGTGACGCATGGTGTTTCCTTTTTAGATCTTCACTTGTTTTGCCGGCCGCCGTATCAGGTACGGCCAGGGGAGTGGCTGACTGGGGTCAGCACTTGTTGTTATTAAATACGCTTGGCTTCCAAGCCAGCGGGTGGCCAGCTCTCGAGCTTCATGCCCAAGGTCAAGCCGCGAGAGGCAAGCACTTCTTTGATTTCGTTGAGCGACTTACGGCCCAGATTAGGCGTTTTGAGCAACTCGTTTTCTGAGCGCTGGATGAGGTCGCCAATGTAGAAAATGTTTTCTGCTTTGAGGCAGTTGGCAGAACGAACGGTGAGTTCGAGTTCGTCCACAGGGCGCAACAAAATCGGATCGAACTGCTGAGCGCTGCGGGGTGCAGGTGAATCGAAAGCGGCCAACTCATTGCCTTCGAGTTGCGCAAACACAGCGAGTTGTTCAACCAAAATTTTGGCAGAAGAACGAACTGCGTCTTCAGCGTTGATGGCGCCATTGGTTTCGATCTCGACCACTAAACGGTCCAAGTCGGTACGTTGCTCGACACGTGCGTTTTCGACGCTGTAGCTCACACGCTTGACGGGTGAGAATGAAGCATCCAACACAATGCGGCCGATGGACTTGTTAACTTCGTCGGCATGACGGCGCATGCTGCCTGGCACATAGCCACGACCTTTTTCAACTTTGAGTTGAATGTCGATCTTGCCACCTTGAGACAAATTGGCGATCACGTGCTCGGGGTTGATGATCTCTACATCGTGCGGTGTTTGAATGTCAGCAGCAGTGACCTGACCTTCGCCTTCTTTGCGCAGGCTGAGTGTGACTTCATCGCGGTTTTGGAGTTTGAAAACCACGCCCTTGAGGTTCAACAAAATATTGACGACGTCTTCTTGCACGCCATCAATGGATGAGTATTCGTGCAAAACGCCAGCGATGGTGACATCAGTCACTGCATAGCCGACCATGGATGACAACAAAACACGGCGCAAAGCGTTGCCCAAGGTGTGGCCATAGCCACGCTCAAAAGGCTCAAGCGTCACCTTGGCTCGGTTGTGGCCGAGTTGTTCTACTTGGATTGCTTTTGGCTTCAGGAGATTGGTTTGCATTCGTTTTTCCTCTCAATGCCCTCGGTTCGTTACACCGGTAAGGCTAGATGATGACCCCTGCACACAGGTGCGAGCAGGGCGACGGATTTAAAGGGCCAACAAGCCCCGGTTAACGCGAATACAACTCGACAATCAGCGATTCGTTGATGTCGGCAGCAAATTCGTCACGGTCAGGCGCCTTCTTGAAGATGCCTTCGGCTTTGTCGATGTTGACATCGACCCAAGCAGGTAAGCCAACTTGGGTAGCCAGTTGCAAGGCCTCTAATACGCGGCCTTGCTTTTTAGATTTTTCACGCACACCCACCACATCACCTGACTTGACCAGGTATGAAGGGATATTGACTTGGTGACCATTCACGGTGATGGCTTTGTGTGACACCAACTGACGCGCTTCAGCACGTGTGGAGCCAAAACCCATGCGGTAGACCACGTTGTCTAAGCGTGATTCAAGCAAAGACAACAGGTTGTTACCTGTGTTGCCCTTTTGCTGGTCGGCCATGGCAAAGTAGCGGCGGAACTGTCGCTCCAATACGCCATACATGCGCTTGACCTTTTGTTTTTCACGCAACTGCAAACCGAAGTCAGACATACGCTGACCAGAGGTACGGCCGTGTTGGCCCGGTTTGCTGTCGAATTTCGCCTTGTCACTGATAGAACGTCGTGCGCTCTTCAAAAACAAGTCGGTGCCTTCACGGCGAGAGAGTTTGGCCTTGGGGCCTAAGTAACGTGCCACTTGAACTTCCTTTTTGTCAACTGCCCGCAGCGAGTGCGGGGAGCCGTGGGTGCATTACCCGCGGCGGTGGGCTTGGTGAAAATCAGATGCGACGGCGCTTTTGCGGACGGCATCCGTTGTGGGGAACCGGCGTCACATCAGAGATGGAATTGATGCGGATGCCCAGGGCCGCCAACGCACGAACTGAAGACTCACGGCCGGGGCCGGGTCCTTTGATTTCGACGTCGAGGTTCTTGATGCCCTGATCCATGGCTGCACGTCCAGCCACCTCGGAAGCCACCTGAGCGGCAAACGGTGTGGATTTACGTGAACCCTTGAAACCTTGACCACCAGAGGACGCCCAAGACAAGGCATTGCCTTGACGGTCTGTGATGGTGATGATGGTGTTGTTGAACGATGCATGCACATGCGCAATACCGTCCGCCACATTTTTGCGGACTTTTTTACGAACACGTTGTGCTGCTGAGTTGACGGGTGCTTTTGCCATGAATATCCCTCTTTATTTCTTCAGCGATTGAGCCGCCTTGCGGGGGCCTTTGCGTGTGCGTGCATTGGTGCGTGTGCGCTGACCTCGCATGGGCAAACCACGGCGGTGACGGAAACCGCGGTAGCAACCGATGTCCATCAAACGCTTGATGTTCATGGTGGTCTCGCGGCGCAAGTCACCTTCGATGGTGAACAGTGCAATCTGGTCGCGGATTTTTTCCAAATCGGCGTCTGTCAGATCTTTGATTTTTTTGCTGTAAGCAATGCCAGTGGCTTCGCAAATTTTGCGAGCGCGGGTGCGGCCAATGCCAAAAATCGATGTCAAACCGATTTCGGTGTGCTTATGCGGCGGGATGTTGATACCAGCGATACGTGCCATGTTGTGACCTCTTTAATGCGGTGAAAGATCAGCCTTGACGCTGTTTGTGACGCGGGTCGGTACAGATGACTCGCACCACGCCCTTGCGGCGGATGATTTTGCAATTGCGGCAAATTGTTTTGACCGAAGCCGAAACTTTCATTTCATTCTCCAAAAAATCCTGAAACACGCCCTGCGTATTCCTTGTTAACTCTGCGTGTTCAGCGCCTCACTTGGCCCTGAACACAATCCTTGCCCGACTCAAATCGTAGGGCGTCATCTCAACCGTTACCTTGTCCCCTGGCAGGATTCGGATGTAGTGCATCCGCATCTTGCCGGAGATGTGTCCGAGCACCACATGACCATTTTCCAGTTTGACTCGGAAAGTGGCATTGGGGAGGTTTTCAACAACCTCTCCTTGCATCTGGATGACATCGTCCTTTGCCATGCGCCCAATCAGCCACCTGGTGCCATCTTGAAGTTGGCCTTTTTAAGCAGCGATTCGTACTGCTGGCTCATGAGGTAGTTCTGAACTTGGGCCATGAAGTCCATCGTGACCACCACAATGATCAGCAACGAAGTGCCGCCAAAGTAGAAAGGCACGTTGTACTTGAGGATGAGAAACTCAGGCAACAAACAAACAAATGTGATGTAGATGGCGCCTGCAAACGTCAGACGCAACAAAATTTTGTCAATAAAGCGGGCGGTTTGGTCGCCAGGGCGAATGCCGGGGATAAAGCCGCCACTCTTTTTCAGGTTGTCTGCGGTTTCGCGGCTGTTGAACACCAAAGCCGTGTAGAAAAAACAGAAGAAGATGATGGCAATGGCATACAACATCACATAGATGGGTTGGCCAGGAGAGAGCGCTGCAGAGATGTCTTTGAGCCAATTCATGCTTTCACCTGCACTGAACCAGCTAACCACTGTGGAGGGCAACAAAATAATGGAAGAGGCAAAGATGGGCGGTATGACACCCGCCATGTTGAGCTTTAAAGGCAAATGCGAGGACTGCCCGCCATAAACCTTGTTACCCACCTGACGGCGCGCGTAATTGACCAAAATTTTGCGCTGGCCGCGCTCGACAAACACGACGAAGTAGGTCACCAAACCGACCAAAACCACAATCAGCAAGGCGATGATGATGCTCATGGCGCCCGTGCGAACCAACTCCAGCAATCCACCAATGGCGCTGGGCAATCCAGCTGCAATACCGGCGAAGATGATGATGGAAATACCGTTGCCCAAACCGCGCTCTGTGATTTGCTCGCCCAACCACATCAGGAACATGGTGCCAGCTGTTAAAGACACCATGGCGGTCACACGAAAGACAATGCCTGGATCGTTCACCAAACCGGCTGAGGACTCTAATGCCAAAGCAATGCCCATGGATTGGAAAATAGCCAAGCCCAAGGTGCCGTAGCGGGTGTATTGGGTGATTTTGCGACGCCCTGCTTCGCCTTCTTTTTTCAGCGCTTCCATGCTGGGCACCACATACGACATCAGCTGCATGATGATGGATGCCGAGATGTAAGGCATGATGCCCAACGCAAAAATACTGAAGCGCGATAAAGCGCCACCCGAGAACATATTGAAGAGGCTGAGAATGCCGCCTTGCTGACCTTCGAACAACTGAGCGAGCTGATCGGGGTTGATGCCGGGGACAGGGATATGTGTGCCGATGCGGTAAACAATCAGTGCGAGCAGCAAAAAGATAAGCCGACGACGCAAGTCGCCATACTTATCTGTTTTGGGCAAAGCGCTGGTGGCCACGGTATCTGTGTTCTTTCTTCAGTGCTTAAGCAACAGAGCCGCCAGCGGCTTCGATTGCGGCTTTGGCGCCGGCAGTGGCACCTATGCCATTGAGTTTGACAGCGCGTGAAATCTCACCCGTCTTGATGACCTTGACCACTTTGGCCATTTGGCTGACCAAGCCAGCGGTTTTGAGAGCCAAAACATCGATGTCGCTGATGTCAAGCAATTGCAAAGAAGTGAGTGTGACTTCTTCGTTGTATTTCAAGGTTTGTGACTTGAAACCACGCTTGGGCAAACGACGCTGCAAAGGCATTTGACCGCCCTCAAAGCCCACTTTGTGGTACCCGCCTGAGCGAGATTTTTGACCCTTGTGGCCACGTCCTGCGGTTTTACCCAGACCAGAACCAATACCGCGACCTACACGGCGACGGTTTTTGCGCGAACCATCTGCGGGTTTGATTTCATTGAGTTGCATGGCGAAACCTTAGAGTACTTTGACCAGATAACTGATCTTGTTGATCATGCCGCGCACTGCAGGTGTATCTTGCAGTTCGCTGGTGCTGCCGATTTTGCGCAAGCCCAAACCACGCACAGTGGCGCGGTGAGTTTCTTTGGTGCCGATAGGACTGCGCACCAATTGCACTTTGACCGTTGAAGAAGATGTAGACATGCCGTTGCTCCAGATTAGACGAAGAGTTCTTCGACGCTCTTGCCACGCTTGGCTGCAACTTCTGCAGCGGTGGTGGATTTGATCAGCGCATCTAATGTTGCGCGAACCATGTTGTAGGGGTTGGATGAACCATGGCTTTTGGCCACGATGTCAGTGATGCCCATGACTTCAAATACCGCGCGCATTGGGCCGCCAGCAATGATGCCGGTACCCTTGGGCGCAGGCGCCATTTGAACGTTGGCTGCACCGTGGTGACCCGTGACGTTGTGGTGGATGGTGCCGTTTTTCAAGGACACTTTGTGCATATTGCGGCGGGCTTCTTCCATCGCCTTTTGCACAGCAGCAGGCACTTCTTTGGATTTGCCTTTGCCCATGCCAACGCGGCCATCGCCATCACCAACAACCGTCAGTGCTGCGAAACCCAAAATACGACCACCCTTGACCACTTTGGTCACACGGTTGACCGCGATCATTTTTTCCTTCAGACCGTCGTCACGACTGTCGTCTTGCATTTTTGCTTGAACTTTTGCCATGTGTGTATCCGCCCTGGGTTAGAACTGCAAGCCGGCAGCGCGTGCGGCATCGGCCAATGTTTTGACACGACCGTGGTAGGCGAAACCCGCACGATCGAAAGCGACTTTTTCAACACCCGCTGCTTTGGCTTTTTCGGCGATGCGCTTGCCCACCACTTCAGCTGCAGCTTGGTTGCCGCCTTTGCCGGTCGCACCCAAGCTCTTGCGAATATCGGCCTCAGCGGTTGAAGCAGATGCCAGCACCTTGGTGCCATCGCCAGAAATGACGCTGGCGTAAATGTGCAAATTGGTGCGGTTGACGGTCAAACGTGCGACGCCTTGCGTGGCAATACGAATACGGGTCTGGCGGGAGCGGCGGATACGCTGCTGTTTTTTGCTTAGCATGTGGCAGCTCCTTATTTCTTCTTGGTTTCTTTGATGACGATTTTTTCGTCAGAGTAGCGAATGCCCTTGCCCTTGTAAGGCTCTGGAGGACGTACCGCACGAATTTCAGCAGCGATTTGACCCACGCGTTGGCGGTCAGCGCCTTTGATGATGATCTCGGTTGGCGCAGGTGTTTCCACCTTGATGCCTGAGGGCATGTCAAAGTTAACGGGGTGGGAATAGCCCACAGCCAAATTGAGTTTGTTGCCTTGGGCTGCAGCTTTGTAACCGACGCCTACCAAATTGAGTTTTTTCTCAAAGCCTTTGGTGACACCAATGACCATGTTGTTGACCAATTGACGCAAAGTGCCGCTCATGGCGTTGGCTTCGCGGCTTTCATTGGCGGGCGTAAAACTCAAGCTGTCTGCGCTGTGGACCACTTTGACCAAAGCGTTGTTGGCGATAGAGAGATTGCCACCAGTGCCCTTGACACTGATGTGCGCTTCGTTGATAGCCACATCCACGCCTTGTGGCACGGTGACTGGCATTTTTCCGACTCGGGACATCTTCGTTTCTCCCTTAAGCCACGTAACACAAAACTTCGCCGCCGACGCCTGTGGCGCGGGCTTTGCGATCGGTCATCACGCCTTGGGGTGTGGTGACAATGGCCACACCCAGTCCGTTCATGACTTGGGGAATGGCGTTGTGGCCTTTGTAAACACGCAAGCCAGGGCGAGAGACGCGCTCAATGCGCTCAATCACAGGGCGGCCTGCGTAGTATTTCAAGGCGATTTCCAGCTCATGCTTGCCGGCTTCGGTTTTGACGTGAAAGCCATCGATGTAGCCCTCATCTTTCAACACCTGGACGATGGCCAGCTTGACTTTGGAGGAAGGAACCGACACGGTCGGCTTGGCCACCATCTGCGCATTACGAATTCGCGTCAGCAGGTCGGCAATGGGGTCACTCATGCTCATATTGAATATCTCCTGCTGTCTTACCAGCTGGCCTTGGTGATGCCAGGAATATTGCCCGCAAAGGCCATTTCGCGAATCTTGGCGCGACCCAAACCAAATTGACGGAAGGTGCCGCGGGGGCGGCCAGTGATCGCGCAACGGTTACGTTGACGGGTGGGGTTGGCGTTGCGGGGCAACTTTTGCAATCCCAAACGTGCAGCGGCGCGCTCTTCTTCACTGTGCTTGGCATCATTTGCCACGGCCTTCAGTTCAGCGTACTTTTTTGCGTACTTAGCGACCAGTTTGTCGCGTTTGAGTTCGCGTTCAATCAAAGCTACTTTAGCCAAAGGGCACCTCAGTTCTTGAAGGGGAAACGGAAGGCAGCGAGCAGTGCTTTGCACTCGTCGTCACTCTTGGCCGTGGTGGTGATGCTGATGTTCATGCCGCGAAGAGCATCAACCTTGTCGTACTCGATCTCGGGAAAGATGATTTGTTCTTTCACGCCGATGTTGTAGTTGCCGCGACCGTCAAAAGCACGGCCGGAGATACCGCGAAAGTCACGCACGCGGGGCAAGGCCACGGTGACGAAACGGTCGAGAAATTCATACATGCGAACGCCGCGCAAAGTGACCATGCAACCAATGGCTTGCTGCTCGCGGATTTTGAAACCCGCAATGGCTTTACGCGCCTTGGTCACCACGGGCTTTTGGCCGGAGATTTTGGTGAGGTCGCCCACCGCATGGTCCATGACTTTTTTGTCGGCAACGGCTTCTGACACACCCATATTCAGAGTGATTTTGGTCAGACGTGGCACCTCCATGGGTGACTTGTAGCCAAACTTAGCGGTCAACTCAGGGACCACTTTTTCGCGATAGTGTTGTTGGAGTCGTGCCATTTTTATGCCGCCTTGATGACTTCACCACTGGACTTGAAGATGCGAACCTTCGAGCCATCGGTATTGACCTTGATGCCCACGCGATCGGCTTTGCCGGTGGTGGCGTTGTAAATGGCGACATTGGACTGGTGAATAGGCATGCTTTTTTCAATCACGCCGCCAGTGGTGCCCGCCATGGGATTGGGTTTGGTGTGCTTTTTCACCACATTGATACCGTCGATCAAGAGGTGGGAATCGTCGGCGCGAACAGCAACTTTGCCGCGCTTGCCTTTGTCGCGTCCTGTGATGACGATGACCTCGTCGCCTTTGCGAATTTTGTTCATGCTCGGGGTCCTTAAAGTACTTCAGGCGCCAAGGACACGATCTTCATGAACTTCTCGGTACGCAATTCACGCGTGACCGGGCCGAAGATACGGGTGCCGATAGGCTCGAGTTTGGCGTTGAGCAACACTGCTGCATTGCTGTCGAACTTGACCAAGGAGCCATCGCTGCGACGGATGCCCTTGGCAGTGCGAACCACCACCGCGCTGTAAATCTCGCCTTTTTTGACGCGGCCACGAGGCGCAGCTTCTTTGATGCTCACCTTGATAACGTCGCCGACGCTGGCGTAACGACGCTTTGAGCCGCCCAGCACCTTGATGCACAAAACGGATTTTGCGCCGGTGTTGTCGGCCACTTCTAATCTGGATTCAGTTTGGATCATTTCATTTCCCAACTTGTACCGGGTATATGGCTGAAAAACTCAACCACTTTGCCCGATCAGTCTTGGGCCCGTCATCTGCGCCTCGAACCATTTCGCGGCGCTTTTGCTTGGGGCTGTCTTCTGTCTTTACTCTGCTGTTTCAAAAGCAGAGCCGGCTATTATGGCACAGATTTGAGGGTGTAGCTGTGGGCCAAGCTTAAATAATCTGAAAGTTCCGGTTTTCCACAGCCTTCGCTGAGCAAAACCGTGGCCACCTGCTCTGCTGCTGCTGCTGATTGACGGGCGTCCAAAAATAAGGCGCGGGAGCGCCTGGCCAAGACATCTTCCACCGTTCGGGCAAATTCGTGGCGAACCGCAAAACGCACCATGGCTTCACTCAAATCCGGCAACAGCCAGTTGTCTGCTCCTGGCAAAGCGGCCACAGTTGCTTGCTCGTCACCATACAAATGCATACCTTGGGGCTCAGTCAGGCTGACAGGCGGTTGCTGTGGGAGGCTCGCGCCTTTAAACGCGGCGACGGGATGGGCACGGGCGTTGTTAGCTTGCAACAACTGGCTGGTCAGGCATTGCGACAACACATCGTGGGCCATGGCGCGATAGGTTGTCCATTTACCACCAGTGACGGTGACCAAACCGCTGGGGCTGACGCTGACCGTGTGTTCTCGGCTCAAACCTTTGGTGCTGGCACCTTCTTCATGGTGCGGTTTGACCAAGGGACGCAGGCCTACCCAGACGCTGCTGACATCTGATCGCTTAGGCGCCTTGGCCAGATAGCGGGCTGATTCATCCAAAATAAATGCAACTTCTTCATCAAAAGGCGCTGGTTCGCGTGGCATGTCGCTACGTGGCGTGTCGGTGGTACCCAAGATCACCTTGCCCAACCAAGGCACAGCAAACAAGACTCGTCCATCAGCGGTTTTGGGCACCAACAGCGCATGATCGCCGGGCAAAAATTCACGGTCGACCACCAAATGCACCCCTTGGCTGGGCGCGACCATGGCTTGGAGGGTTGAGCCGCTGGGCTGCGCATCGAGTTGTCGAACCTGGTCCACCCACACGCCTGTGGCATTGACCACGCAGGCTGCCTGCACTTGAAACGTTTGACCAGTTTCGTGGTCTTGGGCAAGAAAGCCGCAGACCCGCCCCTCTGCATGGAGCAACTTTGTGACCCCACAATAATTGACCACCAAGGCACCCGCTTGGCTGGCGGTGCGGGCCAAATTGATGGCGAAACGTGCGTCGTCAAATTGACCGTCCCAGTACTTCACACCACCAAGCAAGCCCTGCGCCTTCAAGCCAGGCATGCGGGCCAAGACGCTGCGAGCAGTTAAAAATTCAGTCGGACCCAGGCCATCTGCTCCGGCCAATAAGTCATAGAGTTTCAAGCCAATGCCGTAAAAAGCGGTCTCCCACCAGCGGTAAGACGGCATGACAAAGGGAATTGGTTGCGCCAAATGCGGTGCGTCGTGCAACAACACCGAGCGCTCGTGCAAGGCTTCACGCACTAGGCTGATATTTCCTTGCGCCAAATAACGCACACCGCCATGTACCAGCTTGGTCGAACGCGACGAAGTGCCTTTGGCAAAGTCGTGGGATTCGAGCAAGACCACTTTGTAGCCTCGCTGGCTGGCCTCCAGCGCCACACCCAATCCTGTTGCACCGCCGCCAATCACCGCCAGATCAAAGCGCTGCGGGACGGACAACTGTTGAAGAAGTTCAGAGCGGGTCATGGGTGACTGACCAAAGAGGGGGCTGCGCCCAGCAGGCAACAGACCCCCAGACAAAACAGGCAACCCCACCAGAGGGTTGCCGTCCGTCAGGCTTTAGCGAACGCGGCCTTCCTTCCATGCGTTGAGCAGCTTTTCATAGGCAATGGTTTCGCCCTTTGGCTTCTCATTGGCCAATTTGGCCCATGGAGCAGCTTTGTCGCTGAGGTACTTTGCAGGGTCACCCTTGGGGTTGAGCTTGGGTGCGCAACGGGCCATGCCAGCACGCTCCAGACGTGCCATCACATCGTCCATTTCGTTGGCCAAGGTATCCATGGCTTGCTGAGGTGTTTTCTCACCCGTCACAGCCACCGCCACGTTTTTCCACCACAACTGCGCGAGCTTGGGGTAGTCAGGCACGTTGGTACCGGTAGGTGTCCATGCCACACGCGCAGGGCTGCGGTAGAACTCCACCAAGCCACCCAACTTCGGCGCCATTTTGGTCATGGCTTCGGAGCGGATGTCGGATTCGCGAATCGGCGTCAAACCGACGATGGTCTTTTTCAGCGAAGTGGTTTTGGCGGTCACGAACTGGGCGTACAACCAAGCGGCAGCGGTTTTGTTGGCATCATGGTCTTTGAAGAAAGTCCATGAACCCACGTCTTGGTAGCCGTTTTGCATGCCTTGTTTCCAGTAAGGGCCATTGGGGCCAGGGGCCATGCGCCACTTGGGTGTGCCGTCGGCATTCACCACAGGCAAACCAGGCTTGGTCATGTCAGCGGTGAACGCGGTGTACCAGAAGATTTGCTGGGCGATTTGGCCTTGGGCAGGCACGGGACCGGCTTCACCAAAGGTCATGCCAATGGCTTCCTTGGGCGAGTATTTCTTCATCCAGTCCACGTACTTGGTCAAAGCATAGACCGCAGCAGGCGAGTTGGTGGCGCCACCTCGGGCAACAGATGCACCTTGGGGGTTGCAACCATCAGCAGAGGCGCGAATGCCCCATTCGTCTACGGGTCGGCCATTGGGAATACCAATGTCAGCAGTGCCTGCCATGGACAACCAGGCGTCGGTGAAACGCCAACCCAAGGAAGGATCTTTCTTGCCGTAGTCCATGTGGCCATAGATGGGCTTGCCGTCGATGGTTTTCACATCGTTGGTGAAAAATTCGGCGATGTCTTCGTAGGCGCTCCAATTAAGAGGCACTCCCAAGTCGTAGCCGAACTTGGCCTTGAATTTGTCTTTGATTTCTTTGCGCTCGAACAAGTCGGCACGGAACCAGTACAGGTTGGCGAACTGTTGGTCGGGCAATTGGTAAAGCTTCTTGTCAGGTCCGGTAGTGAAACTGGTGCCAATGAAGTCTTTCAAATCCAGACCAGGGTTGGTCCACTCTTTGCCGGCACCTGCCATGTAGTCGGTCAGGTTCATGATCTTGCCGTAGCGGTAGTGGGTACCAATCAAGTCGGAGTCGGAAATCCAACCGTCATAAATGGATTTACCCGACTGCATCGAGGTTTGCAGTTTCTCAACCACGTCACCCTCTTGAATCAGGTCGTGCTTAACGGTAATGCCGGTGATTTCAGTGAAAGCCTTGGCCAAGGTTTTGGACTCATATTCATGGGTGGTAATGGTCTCCGAAACCACGGAAATTTCTTTCACGCCCTTGGCTTGGAGTTTTTTAGCGGCTTCGATGAACCATTTCATCTCGGCCATTTGTTTGTCTTTGGACAAGGTTGAGGGTTGGAACTCGTTGTCCACCCATTTTTTGGCCTCAGCCTCTCCAGCCCACGCGCTGTGACCCAGCACCAAGGCTGCAGCTGCGAAGGCAATCGCACGGTATTTCAATTTCATGCCAGTCTCCTAAAAGTTTCCCCTTACTCAGAAAAACACGTGTCTTGGGGAAGTTGCAGACCGTGTCATGGGTTGGTGTGGCTAGCCTTTGCGCATGACAAAAACCAACCAAACCGCACTCGTTGCGGTCGCCCACCAAATCGAGGGCTCCTCGCTCAATTCAAACCAAATCAACAGTTGACCTGCCAAGCCCACGAACATCAGGTGCAGGTAGGCGCAACCCAAAAGGCCGATGAACAAGCGGTCACCTCGGGTGGTGACCAAGGGCAAAAATCCTTTTCGCGCCAACGTGGGAGAGCGCCGCTCCCAGACCGTCATGCCGATCAACATGAGCACGATGCAGGTGAAAAAAACCGCCACCGGGGTGGTCCAAGCCATCCACTCAAGCATGGGGTTGTCTCCTGTGGTGTGTCATACGCGTCCCATGGCAAAGCCTTTGGCGATGTAATGCCGCACAAACCAGATGACGATGGCACCCGGCACGATGGTCAGCACACCGGCCGCGGCCAAGGTGGCCCAGTCCATGCCCGAGGCGCTCACCGTGCGGGTCATGGTGGCCACAATCGGTTTGGCGTTGACGCTGGTGAGGGTACGTGCCAACAGCAATTCCACCCAGCTGAACATGAAGCAAAAGAAAGCGGTCACGCCGACGCCTGCCTTGATGAGCGGTAAAAACACTTTGACGAAAAACGCCGGAAAGCTGTAGCCATCGATGTACGCGGTTTCATCGATCTCACGTGGAATGCCACTCATAAAGCCTTCCAAAATCCAGACCGCCAGCGGCACGTTGAAGAGCAAATGCGCCATCGCTACCGCGATATGGGTGTCCATCAAACCCACCGTGCTGTAGAGCTGGAAAAACGGCAGCAAAAACACCGCAGGCGGCGTCATGCGGTTGGTGAGTAACCAGAAAAACACATGCTTGTCACCCAGAAAGCTGTAGCGCGAAAACGCATAAGCAGCAGGCAAAGCTACGGCAACCGAGATGACGGTATTGATGGCCACGTAAATGAGGCTGTTGATATACCCCGAGTACCACGACACATCGGTGAAGATGGTGGCGTAGTTGTCCCAAGTCGGGTTGGCCGGAAACAGGCTGAAGCTGGATAAGATTTCCTGGTTGGTGCGCAAACTCATGTTCACCATCCAATAGATGGGCAGCAAAGCGAACACGATGTAGAGCAGCAAAAAGACAGTGCGTTTTTTGAAACGGCGCTCATCCATGGTGGCTCTCCTTGGCTTGGGTGCCCACGCTTTGCATCCAGTTGTAGAGGATGAAACACAGCAACAAAATAATGAGGAAATAAATCAAGGAGAAGGCGGCGGCTGGCCCCAAGTCGAATTGGCCCACGGCTTTTTGTGTCAAGTATTGGCTAAGGAAAGTCGTGGAGTTACCTGGTCCTCCGCCGGTGAGCACAAAGGGTTCGGTGTAAATCATGAAGCTGTCCATGAAGCGCAGCAGCACCGCGATCATGAGGACGCCTCGCAACTTGGGCAACTGGATGAAGCGAAACACCGCGAACTTGGAAGCGCCATCGATTTGCGCAGCTTGGTAATAAGCGTCCGGAATGCTGCGCAAACCGGCATAACCCAGCAAGGCCACCAAGGGTGTCCAGTGCCAAATGTCCATCACCAACACGGTGAGCCAGGCGTCCCGCGCATTGCCGGTGTAGTTGTAGTCAATGCCCATGGCTTGCAAAGCAGCGCCCAGCAAGCCAATGTCAGCGCGGCCGTAAATTTGCCAAATCGTGCCCACCACATTCCACGGGATCAGCAAGGACAAAGCCACCAACACCAAAGTTATCGAGGCCTGCCAGCCTTTGGCGGGCATGGACAGCGCCAGCGCAATACCCAAGGGAATTTCCACCACCAACACCGCCAATGAAAACACCATTTGTCGCCACAGCGCTTCGTGCAGGTCTTGGTCGCGCATCACAGCGGCAAACCACTCGGTGCCGACAAACACTCGCCGTTCGGGGGAGATGATGTCTTGCACCGAATAATTGACCACGGTCATGAGAGGTACGATGGCCGAAAAGGCCACGCACAAGAGCACCGGCAAGATGAGAAACCAAGCTTTTTGGTTGACGGGCTTCATGCGATCAAGGCCTCCTGCTCATAAAAGCATGTGTGAATGCTTAGCACCTGCAAATAGACGGTTTGACCCACTTGAGGTGTATCGCTGTGATTGGCCAAACGCACCCGCACCACCTCACCCGCACACTGGGTGGTGAGCAAGCCGCTGGTGCCTAAGTCTTGCCAGCGCAGCACCTGAGCGGGCAGGCAATTCTCGGCGGGTGCGCTGTGCAGAGCAATGTACTCAGGACGTATGCCCAACTTGAGCGATTCGGTGCCCACCAGGCCGTGGTGGAGTTGATCCCCCAAAGGCAAGCGGTGCTCACCCACTTGCAGATGCCCTGCCTGCAGTGTGACGGGCAAAAAGTTCATGCCTGGCGAGCCGATGAAGTGGCCCACAAAGGTGTGGGCGGGACGCTCGAACAAAGCCTCGGCGCTACCCACCTGCACCGCACGACCACGGGTCATGACCACCACCTCTTGGGCAAACGTCAGCGCTTCGACTTGGTCGTGGGTAACGTAAATCAGGGTGTGTTTGAACTCTTGATGCACTTGTTTGAGCTTGCGGCGCAGTTGCCACTTCAGGTGCGGGTCGATGACGGTGAGCGGTTCATCAAACAAAATCGCCGCTACATCGGGGCGGACCAAGCCACGTCCGAGCGAGATTTTTTGTTTGGCGTCAGCCGACAAACCGGCGGCACGCTGGTTGAGTTGGCCGCTGAGTTCCAGCATTTCAGCGATTTGACCCACGCGCTGGCGAATTTGTGCCTCGGGCATGCGTCGGTTGCGCAGCGGAAACGCCAAGTTGTCGGCCACGGTCATGGTGTCGTAGATGACCGGGAACTGAAACACCTGGGCAATGTTGCGCTCTTGGGGTGTTTTGTCGTTGACGATATCGCCATTGAAACGCACCTCGCCTTGCGAGGGTTTGACCAAGCCCGAAATGATGTTGAGCATCGTGGTTTTGCCACATCCAGATGGGCCGAGCAAAGCATACGCACCGCCTGCTTGAAAGCTCATTTTCATGGGCAGCAAGGCGTAGTCGCTGTCTTGCTGGGGGTTGGGGCCATAGGCGTGGGCCAAGTCCAGATCGATACGCGCCACCATCTCAGCGCCCCCCTTGGTGCAAATGCGCAGGGGCGCTCAGCAAAGCGCCGCCCGCATCAAACACATAAGCGTCTTGTGGGTGGACATAGACCGCCAAGCTTGAACCAATGTCAAACACATGCACACCGGTTTTTTGCATGACCAGATCCAAGCCGGCGCAGTCTAAATGCACAAAGGTATCTGTACCTGAAATTTCGGCCAACTGCACCCGCCCCACCAAACCCACATCACCGTCACGCTGCTCGGTGCGCAGCGCTGAGGCACGCACACCCAGCTGCACACGGCCATGGCTGGCATCGATTTGCGGCAAAAGAATGGGGCGCACGTTGTCGAGCATCCAACCGGCGGCCTGTTTGTGGGCGTTCAGCACATTGATGGGCGGGTCGCTGAAAGCGCGGGCCACGTCCAGCGACTGCGGCTGGCGAAACACCTCTAACGTGGGACCGTATTGCAGCACTCGCCCTTCTTTGAGAACCGCGGTATGGCCCCCTAAGAGCAAGGCCTCACTGGGTTCGGTGGTGGCATAGACCACGGTGCCTTCGCCCGCCTCAAACAACTGGGTGAGGTCCTCGCGCAGTTCTTCTCGCAGCTTGTAGTCCAAATTGACCAAAGGCTCGTCCAAAAACATGAAAGGGGCACGTTTGGCCAAAGCCCTCGCCAAGGCCACGCGCTGTTGCTGGCCGCCCGAGAGTTCGGCGGGCAGTCGCTTTAGAAAGGGGTCGATACGCAGTCGCTTGGCCAAGGCCTGCACCTTCGCGTCAAAGTCTTTGTCGTTACTCAAGCGCAGGGGCGAGGCGATGTTGTCGTACACCGTCATGGAAGGGTAATTGATGAACTGTTGGTAGACCATGGCGACATTGCGATCGCGCACCGGCACACCGGTGATATCTTGGCCATCGACCCACACCCGCCCTGTGGTGGGCTGGTCTAAGCCAGCCATGAGGCGCATGAGACTGGTTTTGCCCGCTTGGGTAGCGCCCAAAAGCACCGTGACTGCGTTGGGCACCAAGACCATGTCCAAGGCGTGCAAATGCATCTGTCCGCCGACAATTTGGCTGATCTGGTCAAGTTTCAAGGTCATGGGTGATGTTCTTTTCTTTTCGGATTTTTGTTCGTATTTGTTTTTATTGATTCGGTATTTTCCCTATGTTGGTGCCTTATGAACATGGTTTATGGTTGCTATAAAGCTATTTCACACCCTCAATGAACCCAAATCCGCGTCAAACCCAGTTGCTGGAGTTGGTCCAAGCCCAAGGCTCGGCGTCGATTGAGTTTTTAGCCGAAACCTTCTCCGTTACCCTGCAAACTGTGCGCCGCGATGTGCAGCGCCTGGCAGAGGCCGGACTGTTGTCGCGCTTTCATGGCGGCGTACGCATGCCCGGTTCAACCACCGAAAACATCGCATACCGCCAGCGCCAAGCCTTGTCACTCGACGGCAAAACCCGCATTGCCAAAGCGATTGCGGCAGCGGTTCCGCATGGCTGCTCGCTCATCATGAACATTGGCACCACCATGGAAACCGTGGCGCGGGAATTGCGCCAGCACCGCGGTTTACGCGTTATCACCAACAACCTGAACGTGGCGCAAATCTTGAGCGATAACCCCGACTGCGAGGTTATTGTCACCGGTGGCGTGGTGCGTGGGGTGGACCGAGGCATTGTGGGCGAAGCCACGGTGGACTTCATTCGCCAGTTCAAGGTAGACATTGGCCTGATTGGCATCAGCGGCATCGAGGCGGATGGCACCATGCGCGACTTTGACTACCGCGAGGTGAAGGTGGCCAAGGCCATCATCGAGCACTCGCGCCAAGTGTGGCTGGCCGCCGACCACACCAAATTCAACCGACCCGCCATGGTCGAGTTGGCGCATTTGTCGCACATTGACCGCCTGTTCACAGATGAACCGCCACCCGACAGTTTTGCGCAGTTGCTTGAACACTCAGGTGTGGAGTGCAGCGTTGCGCAAGATGCCCCCGCTTTTGAAACAACGCTCACTTTGGTGAGCTGAGTTTTTTCTCAACACTGGCCCGACCATGTCCTATTTACTCGCCCTCGACCAAGGCACTTCCAGCTCACGCAGCATTGTTTTTAAAGAAGACGGCAGTGTTTTGGCGTCAGTCCAACAAGAGTTTCGCCAAATCTACCCCCAGCCGGGTTGGGTCGAGCACGACCCCGAAGAAATCTGGTCCAGCCAGCTAGCTACCGCACGGCAAGTCTTGCAACAAGCGGGGCTCAGTGCCAGCCAAATCGCCGCCATGGGTATCACCAACCAACGTGAAACCACACTGGTGTGGCGGCGCGACACCGGCCAGGCCATCTACAACGCCATTGTTTGGCAAGACCGGCGAGCCGAACCCGAGTGCTTGCGCTTGCGCGAGGCGGGTTTTGCGCCCATGGTGCAGGAAAAAACCGGCTTGCTGATCGACGCCTATTTTTCGGCCACCAAATTGCAATGGATTTTGGACAACGTGAGCGGCGCTCGCGCCATGGCAGACGCAGGGCAACTGGCCTTTGGCACGGTCGACAGTTGGCTGATGTGGCAACTCAGCGGCGGGCGTATTCATGCCACCGACGTCAGCAATGCGGCTCGCACCATGCTGTTGAATGTTCACACCAACCGCTGGGACGAGGAGCTGCTGGCGCTGTTTCGTATTCCTGCGTCTGTGCTGCCCGAGGTTCACCCTTCAGCCAGCGATTTTGGCTTTACCCAAGCGCAGTGGCTGGGCAGCGAAATGCCCATAGGCGGCGTGGCCGGTGACCAGCAAAGCGCTTTGTTTGGCCAAGCCTGCTTTCAAGCGGGTCAAGCTAAAAACACCTATGGCACCGGCTGCTTCATGCTGATGCACACCGGAAGTGAATTTCAAACCAGCCACAACGGTTTGATCGCCACCAGCGCCGCCCAGACCGACAGCACGCCGGCCTTTGCCTTGGAGGGTAGCGTTTTTATTGGGGGCGCGGTGGTGCAGTGGTTGCGTGATGGTTTACGTGCCTTTAACAAGAGCGCTGATGTACAAGCCTTGGCCGAGAGCGTGCCTGATTCGGGCGGCGTGGTTCTGGTGCCCGCCTTCACCGGTTTGGGTGCGCCTTATTGGCAAGCCGATGCGCGGGGTGCGATGGTGGGTTTGTCGCGTGGCACCACCATGGCACACATCGCAAGGGCGGCGCTGGAGAGCATCGCTTTTCAAAGCACGGCTTTGCTGCAAGCCATGAACCGTGACGCCAGCCAAGCAGTCACCGAGTTGCGGGTCGACGGCGGCGCTTGTGTGAACGATTTGCTGATGCAGTTCCAAGCCGATTTGCTGGGCATTCCTGTTTTGCGCCCAGCGGTGGTGGAAACCACGGCTTTGGGTGCGGCCTATTTGGCGGGCTTGAGTTCGGGCATCTACCAAAGCACCGCCGAGTTGTCACGCCAGTGGCGTGTCGAGCGCTGCTTTGAGCCGCATATGTCGCGTGACCAAGCGCAGGCTTTGATGGCTGGTTGGGAAAAAGCGGTCAGGCAAACAGTGGCAAACTGATGTCTTTGTTTTTGGCAGGGACTGCATGACGCCGCTTTCTTCACTTTTGCTGCCCATGGCCTTTATTGGCGGGGGCAATATGGCCAGCGCCTTGATAGGGGGACTGGTCAAAAACGGCACGCCCGCTTCAGCCATTCATGTGGTGGAACCGCTTGAAGCCACCCGCCAAGCTTTGGTGGCACAACACGGGGTGCGTGTACTGGCAGCTGCAGACGCTTCGCTGAAAGACTGCGCCTTGGTGGTCTGGGCGGTCAAACCGCAAG
>Ga0209356_1000252_pt1 | contig 21083 bp, 26 predicted proteins | sample LauGreFaBDMM15SN_2_FD_188213 | JGI IMG/M metagenome (GOLD analysis project Ga0209356, IMG submission 188213) | Freshwater lake microbial communities from Lake Michigan, USA - Fa13.BD.MM15.SN (SPAdes) (version 2) | ecosystem: Environmental > Aquatic > Freshwater > Lake | place: Lake Michigan, USA...
GTTCATGGGTGGCATGGCCGCAGCAGTAGAGCACCTCAGCGGCACGCCCGCCGCGCTGTACCACGGCGATTTCAGTGTGCCCGGCGCACCGCGCATCCGCACGCTGGGTGAAGAGGTGGCCCGCGTGGTGCGCTCCCGCGCCGTAAACCCCAAGTGGCTGGACGGCATCAAGCGCCACGGCTACAAGGGCGCGTTTGAAATGGCCGCCACGGTAGATTTTTTGTTCGCGTTTGATGCCACCACCGGCGTGGTGGGTGACCACCAGTACGCGCTGGTGGCCGATGCCTATTTGCACGACGACGCCACCCGTGCTTTTTTGCAACAGCACAACCCACTGGCCTTGCGCAGCATCGGCGAGCGCCTGTTGGAAGCCATGGACCGTGGTCTGTGGGCCGAGCCGGGCGACCAGCGCGAACGCATTGAAGACCATTTGCTGGCTTTGGAGCAGCGCTTGGAAACATCGGAAGACGTATTGAAAGAGGGGGCCTAGGCCATGAGCACTGTTGAAGCCGCCGCACGGTTGGCATTTCCATTCACCGCCCTGGTTGGCCAGCCGCTGCTTCAGCGCGCCTTGCTATTGGTGGCGATCGACCCGCGTATCGGCGGCGTGCTGGTTAGCGGCCCGCGCGGTACGGCCAAATCCACGGCTGCGCGGGCACTTGCGGCTTTGCTGCCGGATGCGCCGTTTGTAACCCTGCCGCTTGCGGCCAGCTTGGAGCAACTGGTGGGTACGTTGAACGTGGAAGCCGTGCTGGTTGAGGGTCAACTGCGCCTGGCACCAGGCCTGGTGACGCGCGCCCACAAGGGAGTGCTATACGTCGATGAGGTTAATTTGCTGCCCGATGCGCTGGTAGACGCGCTGCTAGATGTCGCTGCCAGCGGCATTAACACCATAGAGCGCGACGGCATCTCGCAGCAGCATGCGGCGCGGTTCGCGTTGGTGGGCACGATGAACCCAGAAGAAGGCGAACTGCGGCCCCAACTGCTGGACCGCTTTGGCCTGTCCGTTGTGCTGGCCAACCAGCTCAACCCGCTGCAGCGTATGGAGATACTACGGACTCGTCTCGCCTTTGACGAAGACCCGCAGGCGCTGACGGCATTGCACGCGCCACAGCTGGCACCTTTGGCGGCTGCTGTGGTCGCCGCGCGCGCTGCTCTGCCCGGCCTGGCGTGGTCGGATGCCGTGTTGCAGCACGCCGCTGCACTCGCACTGGCCGCGGGTGTGGATGGCATGCGTGCCGATTTGGTAATGCTGCGCGCCGCGCGTGCACTCGCTGCCCTGGAAGGCCGCAATCCCGTGACCTCGCAAGACGTGGATGCCGTGGCGGAACTGGCGCTGGCGCACCGCCGCACGCTGGAGCCATCCGCGAACGACAGAACTAACGACAGGCCCAGCGGCAACGGCAGCGCCTATGACAACACAAACGACAACGCTCGCCCGCACAAAGGCCCGCCACCTACTCCCCATGCTGATGGCCACACACCGCCTAGTTTGGCCGTCGTACCTGAGGGAGATTGGGGTGTTTTGCCACCGATAGCGACGCCCACAACATCCATCACGCGCATACTCACCACCGGAGCCTGGCCTGCAAAAAAAGCCTGAGCCACCGCATCCGCCAGCCGTCCACATCGGCTGGTAATGTGCGGTGGCGTAACCCTTTCATGCAGACACCACCCCCGCTCAAACCCGCCGTAAAAACGGGTGGCGATAGCCCTACCATTGCTTGGCTTCGCACCCTGTTAGCTAAAGGCCCGCGCGCATTGCAGCGCGAGCACCTGCGCTACCAACCGCAGGCGGTGGCTGCGCCACGCCTGCACTTGATCGTGCTGGACACCTCGGGTTCGATGCGCCAAGGTGGTCGCCTAGCGCTGGCCAAAGGCCATGCAGCCTGCCTGATCGAGCAGGCTGCGCGCGCTGGAGATCACGTGGGCCTGCTGTGTTTTGGGGGTGACGGTGTGCAGTTGGTGCTGCCGCCCGGGCCAGCGCGTGCCGCCGGTGCCGAACGGGTACGCCAATGCGGCGGCGGCGGCGGCACACCACTGCGTCGGGCCTTGGCGGTGGCGAATACCTTGCTGGCACAGGCTCGGCGGCGTAACAGCAGCGGACCGGCCTGGCTTTGGCTGCTGACTGATGGCCGCACGCTGGAGCAGCCCGCTGCGCCCAAGGGTGCGGAACACGCGGTGGTACTGGATTTTGACGACCACTTGCTTGCATCACGCGCTCGTGGCCGCTGTGCTGCCTGGGCCGCACGCTGGGGCGCGGAGTACCGCTCGGCCAGCACTGCCGCGTGAATCTGATTGTTAACGACTACGCACATTTCACCATCCGCATGACCGACGCTATTTTTCGACCCGATGCAGGGTTTGCCGTTGCTACCGAAATAATCATCTGCACTACGTGCCGACCCGCGGATACATCGCGCGACGTGCCCGCTGCGGGGGAGGCCCTACTGGAAGCCGTGCAGATCGCCGTTTGGGATCTGGACTTGGCACTGCAGGCCCGCACCCGCGTGCGCGGCTTGGCCTGCTTAAGCGGCTGTGCGCGTGCCTGCACTGTGGCGTTTCAGGCACCCGGCAAGTACACCTATTTTTTTGGCGATTTGGTTGCCGATGGGGTAACTGCAACCCAGGTATTGGCTTGCGCGAGGTTGCACGCGTATAGTCGAGATGGAAATCTTTTGCGCAAAGAGCGGCCTGAACGGTTACGTAGCGGAATCTTGGCTCGATTGCCCCCGCTTGCTACCATTGAACCCGTTGGGCTTTGAATCGTTTTTTCGTAGGGCATTCGTATTCCCAGGGTGCACATAATTCGTTTTTAAAAGGAGTCTGTTATGTATTTATCTACCATCGCTACCACCAAACTGTCTCGCACCTCCAGCGCGGTACAAAGCCTCCTTTTGCAGCTTGCGGCCGGTGCAGCCCTTGGCATGGTCGTGCTTTACGGGGTGGCATTTTCCGAAAGTCCGCTGGCACACAACGCCGCGCATGACGTACGCCACATCACCGTTAAGCCTTGTCATTGAGTTAGCTTTTGTCGGTAACGAACTTTGGTTTTTCAACGATTGATTTGGGCGGCGCTGGTCACCGCAGTGGTGGTGGGCAGTGTGCAAACCGGCGTGCAGTTTTGGCAAGCCGTGCCGCTGATTCTGGCCGCCGAAGTGTACGAAGCGCAAAAAGCCGACGCCCCCGAACCGGTGGCCCCGGCCACGCATTTGCCTTCCGATGCGGCTGCCCCGCATGAATACGGACATGCACATGAGTTTGCCAAAGAGTGGGCGCCTGAAAACGGCGTCGAGCGCATAGGCTGGACTTGGGTGGCCAATAGCCTGCACGCCTTCAGCATGGCGCTGCTGGTGTTTGCGGTAATGGGCGTCTGCCTGTGGCGCGGCGCGGCTTTGCGCTCTGTTCCTTTGGCCCTGTGGGTGGCGGCTGCCGGTTGGCTAGTGTTCCATTTCTGGCCGTCTTTGGGCCTGCATGCCGAGATTCCGGGCATGGATGCCGCCCGCCTGGGTTCGCGCCAGGGCTGGTGGCTGCTGGCCGCCGTCAGCGCTGCACTGGCCTGCGCGTCCATTGCCGGTTTGCGCAGCCACCTGCGCTGGGCGGCCGCCGCTGCCTGGCTGGTATTACCCTACGTGGTCGGCGCGCCGCACATCAGCTCCGACCCGCTGGCAGGCTTCGGCCCCGAGGCGCAAACCGCCTTGCGCCAGCTCGGAGCCCAGTTCATCTGGGCCACCACCTGGGTTGCGCTGTCGTTCTGGGCGAGCATGGGCTTGTTGGGGGGCCTGGCGTTTCAGCGCTGGGTGCGGCCTAGCTTGTTGGCTGTTTTGACAGGCTCTGGTGTGGACGATGTGGGGGCGGTGAAAGCAGCCCGGTGATCGGTGCGTTTGTCATACAAGATCGGTCTCTTGCGCATGTAGCACCTGTGCAAGAAGCTATCAATAATGTACCAATTACGTTGTTGCAACGCACCAATTTATGCGCTGCTCGTAACGCGGATGAATTGGCGGCTGATTGAGACGCCGATGGCGGTGATTGATCACGTCATCCTGCAGAGCTGGAGCATTTGCTGAAAGACAATCACTTGTCGGTCTTTTGGCATATTGTGCGTGCCAAGGTTCCTGGTGCTGAAAAACCCAAAGCATCTTCGAAGGCGCACGGGCAGTTACCGGAAGAAGAAATTTGAGACCTCTGTAGGTCGCCGCATCAAATAAGTATCCATGACCCACCCATGCGCCGCCCGCGCCGCTTGCCGCTCCACCAGAATCCTAGCACCAACTTCAGGCAGAGGTCCCGAAATGCAAATCTGCTGCGGCATGCCCAGGTAAGCCCCCCACCAGATCGTGATCCCCTGCGGCGGCAGGTGCTGAAACGCGCAGTCGCCGTCCAGCATCACCGCCACGGTATCCGCGCTTTCTGGCCAGCCGTGGTCGCGCAGTTGGCGGCCAGTGGTGATGGTGACGGGGGCGTTGATGTCGTTCAGCGCGATGGCGTGCGCGGCTGTGAGTGCCTGCAGCGCGGTGATGCCGGGCACCACCGACACCGTCAGCGGCAGTTGCACCGCTACGCGCTGTGCAATGCGCAGGGTACTGTCGTACAGCGATGGGTCACCCCAAACCAGTAGGGCCACACGTCCACCTGCAGGCAAATGACTGCGAATGGTGGCCAGCCACACCTCGGCAATGGCGTCATGCCACCGGTTTACGGCTGCAGGGTAGTCCGGGTCATTGGCATCGCGCACGGGCATGTCAAAGCCCACCACCTGGGTGGCGGGGTTAGTTACCAATTCTTTGCAGAGTTGCAGGCGCAGCTCAGCCAGGTCCGCTTTGCCTGCGCCTTTGTGGGGCACCAAAATCAAATCCGCTGCGTTCAGCGCCTTGACGCCCTGGCGGGTCACGTGGTCCGGGTTGCCAGTGCCTACGCCGACCAGGTAAAGGTCGATCTTCATTCGGTGCCTGCCGGAAAGCGGGGGGAGGTACCCAGCGGGCGGTAACGCCGGTCGTAGTCACCTGCGTAGAGGCGGCTTTGAGCAAAATCTTGATCGCCCAAGTTTTGGCCCAGGGTGTGGCCCACCAGAATCAGTGCCGTGCGCTCCATGCCTTCGCCCACGGCGGCTTCAATGGTGGACAGGGTGGCGCGTACCACGCGCTCGTCTGGCCAACTGGCACGCCAGACCACGGCCACCGGGCAGTCTGCGCCGTAGTGGGGGGCTAGCTCGGCCACCACACGCGGTAACACGTGGATGGAGAGGTGGATGGCCAGTACCGCTTGGGTGGCGGCAAAGTTGGCCAGCGACTCGGTGCTGGGCATGGCCGATGCGCGGCCCGAGGTACGGGTGAGCACCACCGACTGGCTCAGGCCCGGCAGCGTTAGCTCGGCCTCCAGGGTGGCCGCCGCTGCTGCAAATGACGGCACGCCCGGCGTGACGGTGTACGCAATGCCCAGCGCCCGCAGGCCGCGCAGTTGTTCGCCCATGGCCGACCAAACCGACAAGTCGCCGGAATGCAGCCGGGCCACGTCATGCCCGGCGGAGTGCGCAGAGCGGATTTCGGTCAATATCTGTTCCAGCGAAAGCGAAGCGGTGTTGACGATGTGCGCACCGGGCGGGCAGTGTGCGAGCACGCCTGCTGGTACCAGAGAGCCTGCATACAGGCACACTGGGCTGGCGGCAATGTAGCTGCGGCCGCGCAGGGTGAGTAAATCTGGGGCGCCAGGGCCTGCGCCAATAAAGTGAACGGTCATGGTTGGATATTTTCAGAGAAAGCTATGGCTGCGGTCGCCAGGCGGTCGGGGCTGGTGCAGCGGTGAGTCAGCAGCCTGGCTGTAACGGGCTCAGCCTGAGCGATCATTGCTGTTGCGGCCAATGCTGCGGCTTCTGCCACGCTGTGCGCACCATAACGGGTGGGTACATGGACACTGGACGTGGCGGCTTGGCTGGCTAACTGTGGAAGGTTGATAGAGGTGATGGGTAGTTGCAGTTCTGCGGCTAGTTGCAGTAGGGCGGGGTGGCTGGCTTTGTCGGCGGCTGTAGCCAGGGCAGCGAGGATGATGGGTCCGCCGCACGTGCCATGGATTTGCTGTCTAGCATCAAGGGCAGCCTTTAGCGCGGCATTCAGCGCGGCGCGCAAAGACCCCTCATTGCATTGAACCCGAAAACCCAAACCTGCCACCATCACCATGGCGCCCTCACAGCGCCACGCTCCACTGCACCACCGGGCGGCTAGGCTGCCAGCCGCGCATTCGGCCTAGCGGTGAGGCCTGAGCCAGTTCAATGCGCAGTAGCGCGCCGCCGTGTTGGGCGTTCAGTTGCAGTAATGCGGATTCGGTTTCCAGCGTCACCGCGTTCACCACCAAGCGGCAGCCTCTGGGTGCCGCGGACTGCAAGTTGCCAAATAGCGCCGCATCAAAACCGCCGCCAACAAAGATGGCATTGGGCGCGGGAAAGCCGGCCAGTAGTGTGTGCGTGTTGTAACTTATGTCGCCGTGGTGGACGCTCAGGCGGTGTTCAATCCCAAAGGAAGTGGCGTTGACACTGATGTTCACCAGCCTCTCGGCATTTTGCTCTACCGCGCTGGAGGTGCCTCCAGCCAAACACCATTCCACCGAAATCGAACCCGAGCCCGCACCCAGGTCCCACAGGTGTTCGCCGGGGCGTGGGGCCAGGGCGCTGAGGGTCAGGGCGCGGATGGGCGACTTGGTGATTTGCCCGTCATGGGCAAAGCCGCAGTCCGGCAGGCCGGGGGCGTTTGCAAGCCCGAGCGGGCCAACCACCTGCACCGCTACCGCCACCGGGCTCTGTATGTCCGCAAAGTTCAGCGCGTTGGCTGCGCTCTGGCGTACGCGTTCACGCGGGCCGCCCAGCGCTTCCAGCACCCACACCGAAGATGAACCATAGCCTTGCTGGGTGAGCCATTGCGCAAAGTCTTGCACCGCTTGGCCATCGCGCAGCAAGCACAGCAGTTGCGCCCCCCCATGCAGGGCAGGGCGGGTGCGTGCAAAGGGGGCGGAGTGCAGACCAAAGCAGTGCACCAGCTCCAGGCGCCAGCCCAAACGGGATGCGGTCAACGAAAAGGTGGAGGGCGATGGAAAAGCCACCCATTCACCTGGCTTTAGGTGCGCCGCCAGGCTGCCGCCCGCGCCAAACCAAAACGGGTCCCCCGAGGCCAGAACCGCCACCGGCTGGCCGCGCAGTGCTAGCACCGGGGCTACATCAAACGGCAGGGACCACTCGCAGCCACGGCTGCCCACACCGGCCAGGGCCAGATGCCGTGCACCGCCAAACACGTGCTGCGCCTGGGCCAGGGCCGAGTGGCTACCATCGCCCAGACCATGCAAACCATCTTCACCGATTCCAATGATTGACAGCCAATGTTCAGACATGGTGCGCACCCCCTTGCGTGTGCTGGTGCTGGGGGGCACGCTGGATGCCAGCCGTTTGGCGCAAGCCTTGGCAAAGGCGGGTGTGGACGGTATTTTTTCTTACGCAGGCCGCACCAGCGCTCCAATAGCCCAGCCGCTGCCCACCCGCGTGGGCGGCTTTGGCGGCGTGGCTGGATTGCAGGCCTTTTTGCAGACTGAGCGCATCACCCATGTGGTGGATGCCACCCACCCCTTTGCCGCCCAGATGAGCAGTAACGCCGTACAGGCCTGTGCGAGTGCGGGCGTGCCCCTGCTGGCGCTGGAGCGGCCTGCTTGGCAGGCCCAAAGCGGTGATGTGTGGCAACACGTGCCAGATATAGCCGCCGCGGTGCAGGCTCTGCCCACCGAGCCCGCCCGGGTGTTTTTGGCCATTGGCCGCCAGCATTTGGCGCCGTTTTTGGCTTGCACGCAGCACTGGTACCTGCTGCGCTTGGTCGATCCGGTTTTGGATTTGCCCGCCGAGCGCGGCCAAGTGGTGCTGGACCGGGGGCCGTTCACCGTGGAGGGCGACCGCACCTTGCTGCAAGCGTACGGCATCACCCATATAGTGTCCAAAAACTCGGGTGGCGCGGGGGCGCAGGCCAAGCTGACGGCGGCGCGCGAGCGGAGTTTGCCCGTCATCTTGATCGACCGGCCCTTCATTGCAGCACGGCCAACCGTGGGCGACGTAGATCAGGTGTTGCAATGGATCGCTGTGGCGCGCCTTTAGGGGCGTTAGCGGCCTTGGCCTGATGCTGAGTGACTTCATAGCGCTGAGCGCGGTGTGTAGACGAAGCGGCCCACCCGGCGCGTAGCGCTGTTGCCCACGATGACCACGGTGCGCATGTCGGCCATCTCGGGTGTGGCTACTGCTAAACGCACGGTCACCAGCTTTTCATCCGCCGTGCTAACAGCACGGGCAAAGGTGATGAGCCGGTCCGGTCCGTAGGTCTCGCGCAATATCTCCAGCACGCGGCCAAAGGTGTGCGGGCGACTGGCCGAGCGAGGGTTGTAGAACGCCATGGCAAAGTCGGCCCCGGCGGCGGCGCGCACGCGGGCTTCGATCAGTTCTGCGGGTTTGAGGTTGTCGCTCAGGTTGATGGCGCAAAAGTCGTGGCCCAAGGGCGCACCGGTGCGTGCCGCAGCCGCCAGCATGGCGGTGATGCCAGGTAGCACGTGAATGTCCAGTGCCTGCCAGTCCGGGCGGTCTTCCAATGCTTCGAACACGGCGGCGGCCATGGCAAACACACCGGGGTCGCCGGAGGACACGATGACTACTTGCTTGCCCTCAGAGGCCATTTGCAGCGCCGCACGTGCGCGGTCCATCTCGACCCGGTTGTCAGAAGCGTGCAGGTGGAGGCCAGGGCGCGGTGGGATGCGTGCCACGTAGGGGATGTAACCCACGATGTCGGTAGCAGCGTCAAGGGCGGCCGTCACTTCTGGCGTTACCAGTTGCAGGTCGCCAGGCCCCAGGCCGGCAATGCAGAGCCAGCCCTTCAAACTATCCAAGTTCATTCCTGCACCTCGGGTCGCCGGCCGCTTCCGTGTACCAGCACGATGGCGAAGTAGGGGCAGTCACTGCCGTCCACCTCAGCAAGCTTGAGCACGCGTTCACCGGGCATGGTGCCGCGCTCCACCAGCCAGGCCTGTTCCAAGCGGCCGGCTGTGGCTAGTGCGCGGCGCACTCGGGGTAGGTTGCGGCCGGTTTTCATGATGACGAGCGCATCAGCCCCATGCATATGGCGCACCAACTCGTCTTCGGGCAAGGTACCCATGAGCACGGTCATCACGTCGTCGCCCCAGGTGATGGGCACCCCAGTGGCAGACCAGCAGCCCACCATGCCGGGCATGCCGGGAATCACTTCCACTGTAGCGCGACCCTGCAGGCGGGTATAGAGGTGCATGAAAGAGCCGTAGAAAAACGGGTCGCCCTCGCACAACACCAGCACGTCCTGCGTTTGGGCAAGTTCGGTTAGCCGCATGGCCCAGTGGTCATAAAACGTGGCCAGACAGTGGATGTACTCGGGGCTGTCAAAGGGCAGCTCGGTGGTGACCGGGTATTCCATGGGGTACTCGACCGCGTTAGGGGTCAGCATGCCTTCCACAATACGGCGAGCTTGCCCAGGGCGGCCTTTTTTGCGGAAGTAGGCCACATGGCTGGCGCTTCGGATGGCGCGGTCTGAGCGCACGCTCATCAAGTCGGGGTCACCCGGGCCTAAACCGGCGCAGATGATGCGGCCCATCAGATTTCCCTCCGGCTAGCGAGCGCGTTTATGGCTGCCACGGTGATGGCACTGCCACCTAAGCGGCCCTGCACCACCATGGCGGGGGCTGGTGGCGTAGCCATTAACGCGGCTTTAGATTCGGCAGCGCCTACAAAGCCCACCGGGCAGCCAATGATGGCCGCAGGTCGCGGGCAGGTGGGGTCTTGCAGCATGTTGAGCAGGTGAAACAGCGCTGTGGGCGCATTGCCGATAGCGATTACGGCACCCCCCAAATGGGAGCGCCAGAGTTCCAGCGCGGCCGCGCTGCGGGTGGTGCCCATTTGTTGGGCCAGATCGCGCACGCGGGGGTCTTGCAGGGTACAGATGATGGCGTTGTCGGCAGGCAAGCGTCTGCGCGTGATGCCTTCGCTCACCATGCGTACATCGCACAGGATAGTGGCGCCGGCCTCCAGCGCAGTGCGGGTGGTTTCAGCCATGCCGTCGGTAAAGCGCACATGGGCTTCGAGGCCGACCATGCCGGTGGCGTGGACCATGCGGACGACGGCTAGCTCTTCTGCGGCGCTGAAGCGGCTTAGTTCGGCTTCAGCCCGGATAATGGCAAAGGATTGGCGGTAGATGGTGTCGCCATCAGTTTCATAGGTGTGGCGCATGCGCTAGCTGTTTTAAGTGGGCGGTGATGGCCGCTGGATCCAAATCGTGCGCATCCGGGGGGGACGCGGCAGTACCGTGTTGTATCAGATTAAAGCCTGTTGGCGTGGCTACCAGCGTGAGAGCTGCGCCCGGGTGCGCGCAGCCTTTGCTGCAGCCCGATACGTGCAGCCTTTGGCCTGGTGGTACCAGCGGCGCCAGCGCGCGGGCCAGCTCCCGCGTAGCGGCGGCGGCTTGAGCGCAGCCAGGCGCCCCGGTGCAGGCGCTGATCCGCAGACGCACATCGTCAGCGTGGGTGATGAGTGTGGAGAGAGCTGGTATTGCGGGCATGTTCTGGGCGCCCTCCACCAACACGCTACGCCACGGAGTGATGCGCAAAGGGCTTAGGGCGGACAGTGCGCGCATCGTCTCCACAGGCATCTGGCCGAATTCAAAGCCCACCACGTAACCCTGCGGCACTAGGCCCCAGGGTGCGCAGGCCGTAGGCGTGGCAGGTACCGGGGTGCTTGCCAGAATGGCGGGCACGGGAGTTTGGGCAATTAAGGCTGCCATGCGGCCACGCCCCAGCGATGCGCCGCCTGCCTTGATAAACCAGTGCGCTAGCTCCATAGCCTGCGAGACAGCGCCCTCTGCAGAAACAACCGCTCCGAGCGTGCTGCCGTTCGCATAAACCAAAAAACCCTGTGCATGGCGCTCCAATCTGATGTCGGCCGAGCAGCCGCGCAGCAAAGGCGCTGGACCACAGTCCAGCGCAAAGCCGAACTTGGCTGGGAGTTTGGGTGCGCTGGGCTGGCCTAAGGCCTCTGATAGTGCCTGGGCAAGGCTCGGCGTGCCGTCATTAGCCTGCCACAAAGGGGATACGAGGAGGTTGCGGCGGGATTCGGCGTTTACATCGGTGTCAATCAAGCCCAGGGCCTGCAGACCGGCTAGTAGGACGGGGTAATGCTCCTCGGTAATGCCGCGCAACTGCAGGTTGGAACGGCTGGTAAGGTCCAGCAGGGGCTGGGCGTAGCGCGCGGCCAATACAGCAATGCCGTGCCCTTGCGCCTGGGTCAAACGACCCAGCGGCGGGCGGATACGCACCACCAGCCCATCCCCGGAGGGCATGGGACGCAGCGCACCAGGGCACCAGCCTTGGATTAGCGCAGTGTGTAAAACGTGGGTGTTGGCGGGCATCTCTAGCAAGGAATTGCATTATTGGTTTGAGGATTTCCAACTAGAAAACCCAGGGTATGCACACTTTTAAGTATCGCATCTATTGGCCGATGAATACGCACGTACTTTGAGCCCGCAAGCTGTGCGCGGCATGAAGTACGTATGATCGACCCAGGGCGTGATTGCGCCAAAACGACATGAATGAACCTTTTTTTACCTCTGCCCAAGGATTCGTTTACATCATTGGGGCCGGTCCGGGCCCGCTAGACCTAATGACCCTTCGTGCGCTGGACAGGCTGCGCCGCGCCGATATGGTGGTGCACGACCGCTTAGTCAGTACAGAAATTCTGGATCAGATACCGCCCCAAGCCCAGCGCGTTTATGTGGGCAAGGCCCTGGGCGACCACGCGGTGCCACAGGAGGGTATTCACGCATTACTGGTCGCACATGCCCGCAGCGGCCGTCGCGTGGTGCGCCTCAAAGGGGGTGATCCCTATGTGTTTGGCCGCGGCGGGGAAGAGGTGCAGGCCTTACAGGCAGAAGGTATCGCTTTTGAGGTGGTCCCGGGAGTGACGGCGGCCAGCGGTTGTTCGGCTGCTGCTGGCATTCCGTTGACGCACCGCAATCTTGCGAGTAGCTGTATGTTTTTGCCGGGCCATTTGGCGCAAGACGACGCGACCCACGATTGGCAGGCCCTGGCGCGGCCCGGACAGACGCGTGTTTTCTACATGGGCGTGCAGCGCCTTGCCCAGATCGCTGAGCGGCTGTTCACCCATGGGTTGGCCCCGGACACGCCTGCCGCTATCGTGCGCGATGGGACACGCCCTGCGCAAACGGTTATTGCATGCAGCCTACGGCACTTGGTAGAAATAGCCCCAGCCTATGGCCCCCAACCCGGTTTGTTGATCATTGGGGAAACGGTACGTATGAGTCCTTACTACCATGCGGATTGACACGCCGGGCCTGGACTTTGCGCAATCCAAGCGCAAAGCGGTTTACCGCGATATTTTTGATCAGCACGACATACGGCTTTTTGCCGGGGGAAACATGGTGCCCGAGGTGGTGCTGGTGGGCAATGAAATTGGAATGGGCGTGATTCCCATGGGCGCTGAAGTGCGCACTTTTGTCGATGTACTGGGCCAACTCAAGCAGCACGTGGCCCAGGCTTGCGCGCGTCGAACTTGGATGGCTGCAGGTTTGCCCCTGACTTTGAAAGCCACCCCATGAACCGCTATTGCTTTTCTTTGTTGCTTGTCCTACTTCATTCGACAGCGCAAGCGGTGGAAGTTGTGGATGATCGCGGTTTTCGTATCACTTTGCCACATGCGCCGCAACGTATCGTCAGTCTGTTGCCGTCTTTGACCGAGTCGATTTGCGAACTCGGCTATTGCCAGCGTCTGGTTGGTGTGGACCGCTATTCCAACTTTCCCGCCAGTGTGCAAAGCCTGCCACAACTTGGCGGCGGACTAGATCCGAATATTGAGGCCATCGTAGCGCTCAAGCCCGACGTGGTGGTTATGGCGGCGTCATCGCGCGCGGGTGAGCGCTTGCGCGCGCTCGGTTTGCAGGTGGTGGCTTTGGAGCCCAAAACCCATGCCGATGTACAGCGCGTCTTGCGCAAACTTGGCCAGTTGCTCGAAGCCCCCGATGTTGACAAGATCTGGCGGGCCATCGATGCAGGTGTATCTGCCGCCGCGCAGTCCCTGCCGGCTTCGGCACGCGGCACGCGGGTGTACTTTGAGGTCAACCCCGGACCCTATGGCGCGGGGGAGGCTTCTTTCATCGGCGAGACCTTGACCCGCCTGGGCGCCAAAAACATACTACCCGCCAAGCTGGGCCCCTTCCCCAAGCTCAACCCGGAATTTATCGTGCGCGCCAACCCGGACCTCATCATGGCCGGTTACAGTAGCGTAGAGGCCATGCTGCAGCGCCCGGGCTGGATTGCCATGCGTGCAGTACGTGAACAACGCCTGTGCGCCTTTTCACCTGCGCAGTCCAACGTGCTGGTGCGCCCCGGTCCGCGCATGGCCGAGGCGGCGCGCTTGATGGCTGCGTGCCTTAGCGAAAAAGCGCCGGGCCCCGTCGCGCGCAAGGTGGATCCATGAGCGCGCCCGAGCTGCGTCTGGCCTTGATCTTGCTTCTGCTGAGCACAGCGCTGGTTTTGCTGGGCGTATGCGTTGGCAGTGTCGGCTTTGAAGATTTGCTCGGCCCTTTATTACATCCGCAGACCGACCCGGATCAAAGCGCACTCGCCGCGCAGATCGTGTGGGACATCCGCTTGCCCCGCACCATCGGCGCATGGACTGCCGGGGCCTTGCTGGGCTTGGCCGGCGCGGTGGCGCAGGGTTTGTTTCGTAACCCGTTGGCCGACCCCTATTTGCTGGGCAGCGCCTCGGGCGCGGCACTGGGTGTGGCGCTCGCACTGCTGGCGATGGGTGGTGCGGCGGGCATGTTGGGCGGCACCATGATGAGCGCCGGGGTCACCTTCAGCGTGTATTCGGGAAGCCTGCTGGTGCGCCTGGGTTTAACCGGCGCGGCTTTCGTCGGGGCGATATTGGCGGTTTTGCTTACTTTGGTCTTGTCGCGTGGTGTGCAACACACTTTGCGCTTGTTGCTCGCGGGCGTGGTGGTCGGCGTGGTGCTGGGGGCGGCGACCCAATTGGTCTTGTTGTTCTCACCCGAATCCTTGCAGGCTATGCAATCGTTTATGTTGGGCTCCACCGCTTTTGCTGGCTGGGCTGCGTGCGGCCTGATGGGTGCGGTGTGGTTGCTGGGCGTCTCCATTGCATGCGCGCTGGGGCGGGCACTCGACGGGCTCAGTCTGGGGGAAACCACGGCGCGCAGTCTGGGCCTGCCGGTCGCCATACTCCGCATGGTGCTCATCGGCGTGTTGGCTATCGCTACCGGTACCGCCGTAGCGCAGACCGGCTTGATTGCTTTTGTCGGTTTGGCCGCACCGCATTTGGTCCGCTCGGTCTTGAGCACCGGTTACCGCTGGTTGATTGTGCTGGCCAGTTTGATGGGTGCAGTCTTGCTCATGGCGGCCGACGTGCTGGCCCGCTGGCTGATTGCGCCCCAGGAGTTGCCTGTGGGTGTGGTGACCGCTGTGCTCGGTGGTGCATATTTGCTATGGCTGATGCACCGTAACACGGTAGCACAAGGGGCTGCCTGAGATGCCTGGTTCAATGGCTCCCACCGCGCTCCAGGCGCGGCGATTAGAGGTCAGCCTTTCGGGCAGGCCAGTACTGCATGGCCTGGACTTGGATATTGCTGCCGGTGAGTGGACCAGCATCATCGGCCCCAATGGCGCGGGCAAGTCCACCCTGCTTAAAGGATTGGCCGGCTTGTTGCCGGCCGCTGGCCGCGTGGACTTGCTGGGTCATCCTTTGCATAGCCTGCCGGCACGTACCCGCGCATTGCAAATGGCTTGGTTGGGGCAAAACGAAAGTACGGGCGATGACCTCAAGGTGTGGGACGTCGCGATGCTGGGACGTCTGCCGCACCAGTCTTGGTTGAGCGCTTCCAGCCTTGAGGACCATGCGGCGGTGGAGCAGGCTTTGCGCTGCACCCAGGCTTGGGAGTGGCGCGAGCGTGCGTTGGGCCAGCTTTCCGCGGGTGAGCGCCAGCGTGTGCTGTTGGCTCGCGCGCTGACGGTGCAAGCGCAGGTTCTCTTGATGGACGAACCACTGGCCAATCTAGATCCGCCGCACCAAGCCGATTGGTTGCAACTGGTGCGTTCCCTGGTCGCCCAAGGGCGCACCGTGGTGAGCGTGCTGCACGAGATTTCCATGGCCTTGCATGCCGATACCATGGTGGTGATGGCGCAAGGCCGTATCACCCACCATGGGCCTTGCTCTGATGCGCAAACCCACCGCGCCGTGGAGCAGGTGTTCGACCAGCGCCTGGCCATCCATGCTTTGGCAGGGCAATGGGTAGCCATCCCCTCAAATATTTGATATTTTTTCCTTCTGAAGTTCTGCCGTTATGCAATCAGAAACGTCCCTCACCGAAAAGCCTTATGAAAAATCCGAGGGCGAGCGGCGCTGCCTCATCATCGTCCATGCCGGCTACGGCAAGGGTAAAAATGCTTCGGCATTCGGCCTAGCCTTGCGCTTGCATGGACGCGCCAAGAAGGTGAAAATTTTCGGTGTATGAAAGTGCTTTTTGCGCGCGATGGCTTGCAAAAGGCCAAGGCGGTCATCCAAAGTGGTGAGTACTTCATGGTCACGCTGGACGAAATCACCTTCCCGTTGAATTACGGCTGGATGCCGCTGGACGATGTGCTGGACACTTTGCGCAGCCGCCCGGCCCATGTGCATGTGGTACTGACCGGACGCCGCTGCCCCCCGTAAATCATCGCTCTGGCCGACACCGTGACCGAGATGACCATGGTTAAGCATGCATTCCAAGCCGGCATCCCGGCGCATACACTTCCTTAGAAATCGAAAGCCCGCTTGTGACCATTGACGCCATTCCCAAACCCACCATCAGCCCTTACAAGCACTATGTGCTCATGTGTACCGGCCCGCGCTGCGGGGAGGAGGGTGCAGGGCAGGCGTTGTATGACAGCTTGTGGACCAAGCTCAAGGCGGCCGGCATCCACGAGGGGCCTGGGCGTACCAAGTTCAACAGCGTTAACTGCTTTGGGGCTTGCAAAGGCGGCCCTGTGATGTGTGTGCAGCCCCAGGACACCTGGTACTACAACGTGACAGCAGCCAATTTAGACCGCATCATTGCAGAGCATCTGGTGGGTGACCAAGCTGTGCAGGAATTGGTCTTTCACCAGGGTCCGCAGGCCGGTTGATTATCTTGTCCATTCAAATGTTATTGGCCTTGCTGGTAGCGCTGGCGATAGACCATTTTCTCGGTGAGCCGCCAGTGCGCTTTCACCCGGTGGTATGGATGGGCAATTACCTGACCTGGGTTGGCGAGCAGGTGCAATCCCTGAGCCGCCAGACACTGGCAGCTGGTGGTGCGGCTACCGGAAACGAACCGGCCGACTTACCCGCATTCGCCCTCGGCGCGCTCGCCTGGCTGTGGGGCATGTTGCTGGTGGGTGTGGCGGCGTACGGCATCGAACAAAGCGTACTGGCATGGCTGGAGCCGCTAAGCTGGGCGGGGCTGTTGCTGGCTGCGTTGCTGCTGGGTCTGGTACTCAAACCGGCATTGGCCTGGGCTATGCTGCGCACCGAGACGCAGGCCGTAGAACTTGCCCTCAGTGGCTTGCCCGATGGCTCACTGGCGCGGGGCCGGGAGCGCTTGCGTTTTCTCGTCAGCCGGGATGTGACAGATTTAAGTGAGGTGCAGGTGCGGGAAAGCGTGGTCGAGTCGCTAGCGGAAAATCTGAACGACTCGGTTGTAGCGCCGATATTTTGGTTTGTCGTACTGGGCCTGCCCGGCGCGCTGATGTACCGCTTTGCCAACACTGCTGATGCCATGTGGGGCTACCCCGGTTTTTACAAGGGCCGCAACTGGCAATGGGCCGGCAAGTGGGCGGCACGCGCCGACGATGTGCTCAGTTGGTTGCCAGCGCGCATCACTGCTTTGCTGCTGGCAATGGCGTCGGCAGGTGTGTCTTGGCGACAGTTGTACCGCGACGCGGCGCGCACACCGTCACCCAACAGCGGCTGGCCCATGGCTGCGATGGCGCTGGCGCTGGGTTGCAGCCTGAGCAAGCCACAGGTCTATGTCCTGAATGCGCCGGGCCGCGCAGTCCAAGCGGCGGACACGGAGCGCGCCATCCGGCTGGCGGGCCGGGCGCTGTGGATCGGCGTAGCGGGGCTAGTGTTTACCTTGGTAGGCGCGCTAGAGGTGTTGCCATGACCATGCAAGGCGAAAAGGTCATGCGCGTGCACGGTGGTGCCGATGCCTCGGGTGTTGCACGCTTTGATTTCTCAACCAACAGCAACGCGTGCGGCCCCTGCCCGCAAAGTTTGCATGATGTGCAAGAGGCCGACAGTACGCACTACCCGGACCCGGATTACCGCGACTTGCAACAGGCGCTGGCAGACTTTCATGCGGTAGATGTCCGGCGCGTGGTGCTGGCCACCAGTGCCAGCGAGTTCATCTTTCGTATCAGCGCGCTGGTGGCGCGCACGGCAAGCGCCCGGGGCGAAATTGCCCGTGTCTGGCTGCCTGCTTGCGCGTATGGTGACTATGCCTATGCCGCACAGGCTTGGGGTTTGCGGCAGGTACAAGATCCGGATGCCGCAGAACTGTTGTGGGCGTGTGAGCCGTCGAGTCCGCTCGGACAGGCCCATGCCATCTGGCCGGCCTGGTTGAGCCAGCCGCACAGCATGTCGCAGCCCATTGTTGCGCAACTGGTGCTCGATTGCGCGTATGCGCCCTTACAACTGCAAGCCCAGTCTTTTCTGACCGATGCGCAGCGCGACAGGGCCTGGTGTTTGTGGACCCCGAATAAGGCGCTAGGCCTGACCGGCGTGCGCGCCGCCTATGCGATTGCACCGCTGCACGCGGACGCTGCGGTGCAGTCGCTGCAAGCGCTCGCGCCCTCCTGGCCTCTCGGGGCGCATGGTGTGGCCATGTTGCAAAACTGGGTGCAAGCTGATACCCAAGCATGGCTGGCGCAAAGCCGCAGCCAGTTGCAAGTTTGGAAGCAGCGCCAGATGGCGGCCTTGAAAGATTTAGGCTGGGACTGTTTGCCCAGTCTGGCTAATTTTTTCTGCGCCCGAGCACCTGCAGATTTGGATCTGCCGACGCTGCGCGAAGCAGGCATCAAATTACGTGACGCCGCATCGCTGGGTTTGCCGGGCTATTTCCGGCTGGCGGTGTTGCTGCCTGCGGCGCAGGATGCCTTGTTCGCGCAGTTGACGCGCAATGTACAAGCGGGCCGATCATGAGCGCGCGCTGCGTGATGGTGCTGGGGACTACCAGCGGTGCCGGTAAAAGCTGGCTGACCACCGCCTTGTGCCGCTATTACGCACGCCAGGGCTTGAAGGTCGCACCCTTCAAAGCGCAGAACATGAGTAATAACGCGCGGGTGGTCGCCTCCGCTAACGGCCAGGGCGAAATAGGCAGCGCGCAATACTTTCAGGCACTTGCCGCGCATGCTTTGCCCGATGTACGCATGAACCCGCTGCTCTTAAAGCCCGAACGCGACACGCACAGCCAGGTGGTCATGCTCGGCCACGTGGACGAAGCCTTGACGCGAATGCCTTGGCGCGAACGCAGCCTTCACGTGTGGCCCCGCATCGCATCCGCGCTCGATGAATTGATAGCCGACAACGACGTCGTAGTCATTGAAGGCGCGGGTTCGCCCGCTGAAATTAACTTATCTGCAAGCGACATTGTCAACATGCGCGTCGCTTTGCATGCCAACGCCGCTTGCCTCCTGGTGGCTGACATCGACAAAGGGGGCGCGTTTGCGCACCTGTACGGCACATGGGCTTTGTTGCCGCCACATGAACGCGCACTGCTGCGTGGTTTTGTATTAAATAAGTTTCGAGGTGATGCGGCGCTGCTGGCGCCCGCGCCGCAGATCTTGCAAGACTTGACCGGTGTGCCTACAGTGGCCACTTTGCCCATGTGGTGGCAGCACGGGTTACCCGAAGAGGACGGCGTATTTGACGAGCGCAGCATCGCCAGCGGCGCGGTGCAGACGACCATGGCTGTCATCGCCTATCCGCGCATCAGCAATCTGGACGAATTTCAGCCTCTAAAAAATATTCCGGGCTTGCGCTTGCAATGGGTGCGCAGCCCGGTGGACCTGGCAGGGTTGAAGCCGAATGATTGGATCATTCTGCCCGGCTCCAAACACACCAGCGGCGACCTGGCCTGGCTGCGAGCGCAAGGCCTGGATTCGGCGATTGCACAACACGCACATCAGGGGGGCGTGGTATTGGGCATTTGCGGGGGTCTGCAAATGTTGGGCGAAGCTTTGATTGACCCGCACGGGATAGACGGTAATGCGCCGGGCCTGGGGCTGCTGCCATTGGTCACGGTTTTCGAAACGGATAAGACCGTGCGCCATACACGGGCGTGTTTTTCCGCTTCGCTTTCAGCTTGTGAGGCATCGCCATTTGCGCCCCTGGCAGGCCTGACTGTGACGGGTTATGAAATTCACCATGGCCAGACGCAGCAGCACGCAGGTACGGCACAGGCCGGTGTCGTGGCGTACGCTACCTTGCCCGATGGTCTGGGCTGGCACAACGCGCAAGCCAATGTGCTGGGCCTGTATTTGCACGGTTTGTTCGAAGACACCACCGCTGTGCAAGCTTTGTTTGGCGCGGGCCGTGTGCAACCTGTACCCACATTGGACAGCGTGTTTGAGGGTCTTGCAGACTATGTACATGCCCACTTTGAGCCCGGTTTGTTAGATACGCTGATTCGTTGATCTCTCACTCCCTACTGAAAAACTACAAGCTATGGATATAACGTTACCCACCATCACCGACCTGCGCGACCCCGCGCTGACCCAGTCATTGCGCGCCGCGTTGGATAACAAAACCAAGCCGCTGGGTTCACTCGGCCGATTAGAGGCGCTGGCCTTGCAGCTGGGCGAAATTCTGGGCAGCCAAAGCCCGGTGCTGGACCAAGCGCAGATGGTGGTTTTTGCGGGTGACCACGGCATCACCGCGCAAGGTGTTTCGGCTTTTCCCAGCGAGGTGAGCTGGCAGATGGTGGAGAACTTTCTGGCCGGTGGTGCAGCGGTCAGCGTGCTGGCGCGCCAGCATGGGCTGGCGTTGACCGTGGCGGACTGCGGCGTCAAACACGACTTTCTGGCCGGACTGCCTGCCGGGTCGCAACGCCCCGGACTGCAGGTGCGCAAAGCCGATGGGGCGCACCTGGGCACGGCTGATTCCTCGCAGCACCCCGCCATGAGCGCTGCGCAGTGCGCGCAGGCCTTACGCCACGGTATGGAGTTGGTGCAAGGCTTGCCCGGCAATGCGCTGCTGCTGGGTGAAATGGGGATTGGCAATACCTCGGCTGCTGCGCTGCTGTTGGCGCGACTGGCCGGTTTGGATATTGCGCACTGCACTGGCGCAGGCACCGGGCTGGATGCCGACGGGCTGGCCCATAAGACCCGCGTGCTGCGCTCTGTGCTGGAGCGCCATGCCGATGCGCGCGCGCCCTTGGATGCCCTGGCCGCGCTGGGTGGTTTTGAGATTGCCACCATGGTCGGCGCGGTCTTGCAGGCCGCCGCCCAGCGGCGTGTGATAGTGGTCGATGGTTTTATCGCCAGCGCGGCGGTGCTGGTGGCGCAGGCCTTGGAGCCGCTGGTTTTGCAGCGCTGCGTGTTTGCCCACCGCTCCGGCGAGCGCGGCCATGCTGCCATGTTGCAGCACCTGGGCGTGCAGCCTTTGCTGGATATGGGTTTGCGTCTGGGCGAAGGCTCGGGCGCGGCGCTGGCCTGGCCGCTGTTGCAGTCGGCCTGCCTCATCCTGCGCGAAATGGCCAGCTTTGCCGATGCAGGCGTTTCCGAGAAAAGCGCTTCGCTCACGCCATGAGCCACCTGCTGCGATTCATCCGGCACTTTTTACTGGCCATCCAGTTTTTCACCCGGATTCCGGTGACCGGGCAGTTGGCGCAGTGGGTGGGTTACAGCCCGGCCATGCTGCGTGCCAGCGCGGCGCACTTTCCCGCCATCGGTGTGGTGGTGGGCGTTTTGGTGGCTTGTTTGACGGCGGTGCTATTGCAGAC
>Ga0209356_1000253_pt1 | contig 21078 bp, 12 predicted proteins | sample LauGreFaBDMM15SN_2_FD_188213 | JGI IMG/M metagenome (GOLD analysis project Ga0209356, IMG submission 188213) | Freshwater lake microbial communities from Lake Michigan, USA - Fa13.BD.MM15.SN (SPAdes) (version 2) | ecosystem: Environmental > Aquatic > Freshwater > Lake | place: Lake Michigan, USA...
TATGAGAACACGCTCGAGACCTTGTTCGGTCGCCGTATCGACACCCTCGGGCTAACCGCCGATTTCCCCAAGGAAAAGACCGCCCGCCACTTGGACACGATCGGCCAGTCGCTGGTCACTTCCGGTTTTTTGGTCGACCAGTATTTCCTGTCCGCCAACCGCCTCGTCGAAACCCGCCTGGGCAAGCCGACCACCGCGCCGCAGACCTGGCACTTTAACAAGAACTTCATCCAGTACGAAGAGCTGACGGGCTCGCACAAGAGCGCCTTCAACTTCCGCTACCTCAATATCTACGAACAGCCAAACACTGACACCCGCCAGGGCGGCTACGGCCACATCGAAGACTTCAGGCAGGGCGTCCCGATCTCTGGCCTCTATGACATCGAGGTCGAGGCCGCGGCCCTGCATCGCGACACCCATTACGATCCTGTCATCTTCGGCATCGACCTCTCGGAGCCGTTCATCCTTGGCGTCGTGCCCGGCGACATCACGAAGGGTCACATCCATTACCCGCAGGACATCGAGCCACTGCTCGCCAGCGGCGTGGTGCCCGACAACGTACCGACCCGGCTGAAGTTCCGCGTCTGGCTCGAAGCGGGCCAGACTCCGCGCTTCATCTTCCCCAACGGCCCCTATGAATCGCGTGCCTCGGTGGTGACGATCAACAAGCGCTACCCGAAAGAGTTCTCGACTCCCGTCGGCTCCTCGGGCGTCGGTCGCTCGCATATCCTCCGGGAAGGCAAGTTGCCGCATATCCGCATCAGCGAGATTGTCGTCCAAGGCCCGGTGAGCGAGCCGGTGGGAGGCGCCGAGGAGATTGCTGTTTTCGGCAAGGATGGCTTCCAGGCTGACCGCGCGCTTGACCAGCTGCTCGCCTTTGCGGCGAAAGCTTACCGCCGCCCGCTCCAGGACGCCGACCGCGCGTCGATCCGTGCCATGCATGAGAAGCGGCTCGCCGAAAAAGCCAGCCCGCGCCAAGCGGCGCTCGATACGGTGAAGCTCATCCTCTGCTCCCCTTCCTTCCTGTACCTGAGCGAAGTCACCAAGGAGGGCGACCGACGCCTGCAGCCTCACGACCTCGCCACGCGCCTCGCCTACGCCCTTTGGGCGACGCCGCCCGATGAGTCGCTATCCGCCTCCGCGGCTTCGCGCAAACTCACCAGCGATGCGGAATTAAAGAAGCAGATCGACCGCCTGCTGGGTGATAAACGCGTCGACGGATTCGTCCATGGCTTCCTCGACAGCTGGCTGAACCTGCGCGACCTCGGTGGCATGCCACCCCCTCGCGAGTCGAACCGCGCCTATTATGCCGAAGATCTGCCGGCGTCGATGAAGGCCGAGGCACGTCTATTCTTTAGCGACATGCTCAAGGAGAACCGCCCAGTGAGTCAGTTCCTGCACGCGGACTATACCTTCGTCGACAAGAAGCTGGCGCAGCTCTACGACCTGCCCGCGCAGAAGACCCTGCGCCTAGCCGACGGCTTCCAGAAGGTCAGCCTCAAGGGCGATAAGCACCGCGGCGGCCTGCTCGGTATGGCGGCCGTACTGACGGTCAGCGCCAACGGTGTCGAAACCTCGCCCGTCACCCGCGGGGCCTGGGTCAGCGAGAACATCCTCGGCATCAAGCCACCCCCTCCCCCGGACGTCGTGCCCGCCATCGAACCTGATGTCAGCGGAACCACCACGATCCGCGAGCGCCTCGCCAAGCACAGCACCGACCGCGCCTGCGCCGAGTGCCATCGCAAGATCGACCCGCTCGGCTTCAGCCTCGAGTCCTTCGACCCAGTCGGACGCTGGCGCATCACCTATCCCAAGCCGAAGAAGGGCGCCGCGCCCAAGATCGACACCACCGGCGAGTTCGCCTCGGGCGAGACCTACCAAGACTTTGCCGGCTTCCGCGACATCCTGCACGACAAGCGCGAGGAGCAATTCACCCGACACCTCATCCGCTCGTTGCTCGCCTACAGCACTGGACGCCTTATGGAGCCAGCCGACGAGTTTGCCATCGACCGCATCCAGGAGAAGGTGAAGCAGCAGGGCCTCGGCCTCCGCAGCCTCGTCGTCGAGTGCCTGACCAGCGACGTCTTCCGCTCGCGCTGAGCAGCGAGGAGCAAACAAGGATCCGACCCGCCTAAGTGAGACGATAGTGCTCCCTATTGGAACTTCGAGCGTAGTAAGCTGTCAGAATGAGAGTAGGATAATCGCACGCCCATGTCCGATCCCCTCGAACTGACCCGCCGCCGCTTCCTCGGCCAGATGACCACTGGCATGACGGGTTTGGCTTTATCGCGCCTCCTCATGAGCGATCTCGGTGCGGCCGTGCCTCCCGGCGCCCACTTCGCCCCTAAGGCCAAGCAGGTCCTCCAGATTTTCTGCCCAGGCGCGGCTTCGCATATCGACCTCTGGGATCATAAGCCGCTCCTGGATAAATACGACGGTACTCCCCTGCCCGGCCCGGCCGAGGTGACCTTCCAAGGCAAGAACGGCAACCTGATGAAGTCCCCCTGGGCCTTCAAGCCGGCCGGCAAGAGCGGCAAGATGATCAGCTCCAACCTTCCGCACATGGCGCAACATGTCGACGAGATGGCCTTCATCCATTCAATGACGTCGCGCAGCAACACGCATGGCCCGGGCTGTATCGCGATGAACACCTGCTTCACCCGCGAAGGTTATCCGAGCGGTGGAGCTTGGATCAGCCACGCCCTCGGCTCGCTCAACCAGAATCTGCCGACCTATATCTCCGTGCAGGACGTCCGCGGCGAACCCCCGAACGGCAAGGCCAATTGGGGCAACGGCTTCCTGCCGGCCCGTCACCAAGGCGTGAGCATGGCCTCCCAGCAGGCGCTGCGTAATCTGGGTCGCCCGACCGACATCTCTTCCGCCGAAGACGAAGCGACCCGCGAATTCCTCCGCGCGACGAACCTTGAGCACGCCGAACAGCATCCCGGCAACGACGAGCTCCGCGCCCGTATCGCCGCCTACGAGCTTGCCGCCAAGATGCAGCTGGCCGCCCCCGAAGTCAGCGACCTCTCCCGCGAGCCAGACCATGTCCACGAGCTCTATGGGACGAAAGATGCCAATCCGCTCAAGGCAGCCTACGCCAAGAACTGCCTCCTGACCCGGCGCTTCCTCGAGAAAGGCGTCCGTTACGTCAGCCTCTACTGCGCCTCCCGCGCCAGCGGGGTCGACGGCCTCCTCAACTGGGACGCCCACCGCACGCTCAAGGCCGACTACGATCGTCACTGCCCGGTCTTCGACCAGCCCACCGCCGCCTTGCTCGCCGACATGAAACAGCGCGGGATGCTCGACGACGTGTTGATCATCTGGTGTACCGAGTTCGGGCGCATGCCCACCCACCAGGTCGGCACCACGGGTCGCGATCATAATCCCGACGCCTACACGACTTGGCTGATGGGCGCCGGCGTCAAAGGCGGCGTTTCCTACGGCGCGACCGATGACTTCGGCCGCCGCAGCGTCACCGACGTCACGACCTGCTACGACTTCTACGCGACCGTCCTGCACCTCCTTGGCCTCGACCACGAGAAGCTGACCTATTACCACAACGGCGTGAACCGCCGCCTCACCGACGTCCACGGCCACGTCATCAAGCCGGTCCTCGCATGAGAAACGCCTGCGCCCTCCTCCTGCTTGCCTCGGCTCCGCTCATCGCCGCCGAGGACCCGGCTGGTATCGCTTTCTTCGAACAGAAGATCCGTCCGGTGCTCGTCGAACATTGCTACGAGTGCCACAGCGCCAAAGCCAAGAAACTAAAGGGCGGACTCTACCTCGACTCCAAGGCTGGCTGGCAGAAAGGCGGCGACGCCGGTGTCCCGACGATCGTCCCAGGTAAGCCAGACGAAGGCCTCTTCCTCCGCTACGTCCGACACCTGGAACCGGACATGGAGATGCCACCAAAGAAGCCGAAGCTGCCTGACGCGGTGTTGGCCGACCTATCCGCCTGGATTAAGATGGGCGCGCCCGATCCGCGGACGGAGTCTACCGGCGAAGCAAAGCGGGCCGACAAGTCCTGGTGGTCACTTCAACCTCTAGCCAAGGAATTCAAGCATGCCGACATCGACGGCTTCATCGACGCCAAGCTCGCGGAGCAGAAACTCTCCCGCAACGCCCCCGCCAAGCCGCAGGCGTTGATCCGTCGCCTCAGCTATGACCTGACCGGCCTCCCGCCCTCCCAAGCCGAAGTCGATAACTTCGTCGCCGCCCACCAGGCTGACGCCCGCAAAGCGATCGAAGCCCTCGTCGACCGGCTACTCGCCTCTCCTCGCTACGGCGAGCGCTGGGGCCGCCATTGGCTCGACGTCGTGCGCTTTGGCGAAAGCAACGGCTTCGAACGCAACTTCGTCATCGATGACCTATACCCCTTCCGAGACTACGTCATCCGCTCGGTCAACGATGATAAGCCCTTCGATCAGCTGATCCGTGAGCACCTCGCCGGCGACGTCATCGGGAAATTTAATCCCGAGGTCGAGATCGGCAGCGCCTTCCTGGTTGCCGGTCCTTATGACGACGTGGGCAATCAGGACCCGGTTGCCCAGAAGGTCATCCGCGCCGCCACCCTCGACGATATGGTCACTGCGACCGGTAGCGCCTTCCTGGGCCTGACAATCAACTGCGCGAAATGCCATCACCATAAGTTCGACCCCATCCCGACCGAAGATTACTACCGCGTCCGGGCGGCCTTCGAGGGCACGGTCCATGGCCGCCGACCGGTCGCGACGAAAGAACAGACCCTGGCCTATAACGCCGCTATGGGCCCGCTGAACAAGGAACGCGCCCAAATTGTCGCCGCACAGTCAGCCCTCACCAAATCCATCGAAACCAAGGCCATGGCCCTGCTCGCCACGCGTACCTACCCACGCCCCAAGGCGGACACCTTGCTCACCGAAGAAAAGATCACTCCCATCGAGGCCCACTTCGTCAAGCTCACCATGTCCGCCAACTCGGCCAACCCGCTGAGCGGTGTGGGCGGTCGTATCTCCGAGTTCGAGATCTGGACCGATGAAGCCACACCTCGAAATGTCGCGTTGGCCTCCACCGGCTCCAAGGCTGAGGGCGTCAAGGGCGCCACCGCGGAAGACTTCCCGTCGGCCTACAGCGCCGCCCTCACCATCGACGGTGATGAAGGCGCCCAGTGGTATATCGGCAATCCGGCCGAACTCGTCATCACCCTGCCCCGCGTCGAAAAGATCAGCCGTCTCGGCTACCGCTCCGCCAAGGGACGAATCCTGCGCGACAACTCGCAGGGCGCCACGCCGACCGAATATGAGATGTTCGTCTCTCTCGACGGTAAAGAATGGAAAAAGGTCGCCGACTCCTACGACCGCGAAGCCTGGTCCCCAGCGCACGCCTTCGAACGCGTCCGCAAGCAAGTCACCACACCCGATGAAGCCAAACGCCTCGGCCTGCTCGGTCGCGACCTCGCCGCCGTCGATAAGCACATCGCCGCCGTGCCCAAGATGCCCTCGGCCTGGGTCGGTACACACCAGCCCAAACCCGAACCCACCTTTGTCCACAAGGGCGGCGATCCGACCAAGCCGGCCGGCCAGGTCGTGCCGTCCAGCCTCGCCGTACTGGACCTCGTCACGAAGCCCTACGCACTCAAGGCCGACGCCGGCGAAGGCGAACGACGTATCGCGTTGGCTGACTGGATTACCAAGGACAACCCCATCACCGCCCGTGTGCTCGCGAATCGCCTCTGGCATTATCACTTCGGCACGGGCCTTGTCGACACCCCGAGCGACTTCGGCTTCATGGGCAGCAAACCCACCCACCCTGAGCTGCTCGACTTCCTCGCCCAACGTCTGATCAAGCAAGATTGGAAGCTCAAGTCGCTGCACCGTGAGATCGTCCTCTCGCAGACGTATCTTCAGTCCGCGGACTTCAATCCGACAGCCGCGCGTGCCGACAAGGATGCGCGCCTACTCTGGCGCTTCCCGCCCCGCCGTCTTGGAGCCGAAGAGATTCGCGATACCCTGCTTGCGACCGCTGGCCAGTTGAAGCTCGAGCCCATGGGTGGTCCTGGCTTCCGACTCTATCGCTACCTGGTGAATAACGTCTCCACCTATATCCCGCTGGATACGCAAGGACCTGAGACTTACCGCCGAGCCGTCTATCACCAAAACGCTCGTGCCAGCGTCGTCGACGTCCTCAATGATTTCGACCTCCCTGACATCGCCTTCTCCGCACCCAAACGCGCCAACACGACTTCGCCCCTACAGTCGCTGACCCTGTTCAATCACAGCTTCACATTGGACATGGCCAAGGCCCTCGCCGCTCGTCTCGACGGACCCGACCCGATCGTCCAGGCCTACTCGATCGCCCTGCAGCGCCAGCCCACCGCCACCGAAAGGTCCGCCGCTGAAAAGCTCATCGCCCAGCATGGTAAGACCGCCTTCTGCCGCGCCCTGCTCAACGCCAACGAAGTCATCTTCATCGAGTAGTGGGTGGGGGGCTTGACTGTGCTAAAGAGGGTAACATTAATATCCGTGCGTCTACCCCGTACGCACCCATTCCCCGTCTCAGCAGTCATATGCCGTACCTAGGTTATTTCTCCCGCGCCCTCGTCGCCCTAAGCCTCGGCCTGATCAGCACCGCCAGCGCGGCGGAACCCTACGAAGCGTTCATCCAGAAGCACTGCGCTCGCTGCCACGGACCCGATAAGGAAAAAGGCGACCTGCGCTTCGATAAGCTCTCGCGTGATTTCAAACTGGGCGCCGACACCCATCACTGGGCGGAAGCCATGGAGCAGGTCAATGCTGGCGAGATGCCGCCCAAGAAGGACAAAGAACCCAGACCCACCCAGGCAGAGATGGCCGCCTTCATTTCGGACCTCGATGCTCGACTCAAGGAAGGTCGGTCGGCGCGCTTGGCGGCGCGTCCCTCCGTCGCCCATTATCGCCTCAGCCGTAAGGAATATCAGAACACCGTCTATGACCTGCTCGGTGTACGCTACAATCCCGCCATCCCGGGCGGCCTGAACGAAGATACGCTCTGGCACGGCTTCGATCGCATCGGCTCCTCTCTCTCCCTCTCGCCGTCGCACGTGGACCGATATTACCGCGCCGCCGACACGGTGCTGGATCGCGCCTTCCCCGCCAAAACCGGCGACACCCGCAAGGTACGCATGACGGCGGCTGAGATGCATTACGGCGACCTGAAGACCGCCCAAGTGGCGCTGGATCGCTTCGGCATCAAGCGGCCGCTCCGACAACTCCTCTTCCCCGGCCGGGTCGAGACCGCCCTTTCGCCTCAGTGGTTCGGTAAGGTCGGCCCCGAGCAGAGCGGACTCTATCGCCTGCGCCTCAAGGCCAGCGGGATTCGTCCGCCCAGCGGCCAGCCAGCCCACCTGAGCATCGGCAAGACAACCGGCGAAGAGACCGTGGCCAGTCTCGTCGAATTCGACATCAACGCACCCGAGGACAGCCCGAAGGTCTACGAGTTCGACGTGTACCTCGATATGCCCGCGACGCTGCACTTCAGTGTGGTCGCCACCCAAGGGGTTGACCGTCGGGCCGGTGCCGCCTTCCGCAACGTACTCGGCAGCAGGACCTACCTCTTCACGCACAGCAGCGAACGACAGCTCCTCAATACGAACGCACCGCAGATGTTCGACGACAAGGGTAACGGCATCTTCTCCACGGTACTCGTCGACTGGATCGAATGGGAAGGCCCGCTGCAAACGCCGGCCGAGAAGGCTCGCCGTGAAGGACTGATGCCCGCCGACAACGCCACCCCTGAGGCAATCGCTGAACATCTCCGCCAATTCGCCGAACGCGCCTGGCGCCGACCAGTCCGCGTCGAGGAGCTAGATCAATACCTTAAAGCCTACACGTCCGAACGCAGCGCTGGCGAAAAGACTGCCGAGGCCTATCGCGTCGCCCTCCAAGGCGTACTGACCTCGCGCAACTTCATCTACCTCGTCGAAGGCGAACCGAAGGCCCGCGAGCGCCTCACCGATGGCGAACTTGCCTCACGTCTCTCCTACTTCCTCTGGAGTTCGATGCCGGATGACGCCCTCTTCGATGTCGCCAAGGGTGGTGCACTCAAAGGCGACAGCCTGCGGAAAGAGGTCGACCGCCTCCTCAAGGACCCCCGTAACGAACGCTTCGTCGATGACTTCTCGCGTCAGTGGCTCCAGCTGCACCGCGTGGGTATGTTCCCGCCCGACAAGAAACTCTACCCCAACTACGACTCTTGGCTCGAGACGAGCATGCGCGGCGAAGCCGTCGAATATTTCCGCGAGATGTTCGGCCAGAACCTAACCGTGGACAGTTTCATCCACTCCGACTGGACCATGGCCAACAGCCGGCTCTGCGATTTCTACGGCCTCCCCGAGCCGAAGACGGAAGGCTTCCAGCGTATCGCGCTCAAGCCCGAGGACCATCGCGGCGGCCTGCTCACCATGGGCGCGATCCTTGGCCTGAGCTCCGACGGAACACGCCATCGCCCGATTCACCGCGGCGTCTGGCTGAGCGAGACAATCTTCGGTAAGACGCCCCCTCCCCCGCCCGCCAATGTGCCGGCGATCGAGCCCCCGACGGCGCAAAGCCCCAAGGCTTCTCTGCGGGACAAGCTGACCGCGCACTCCACGAACCCAAACTGCGCCGCCTGCCACGCCAAGATCGACCCCCTCGGCTTTGCCTGGGATAACTATGACGCCATCGGCCAATGGCGTACGCAGGAGAAAGTGCCCGCCGGCGTCGGCGCCGACCCTTCAATCCAATCAGCGGGCGAGATGCCTGATGGACGCGCCTTCAAGGATTCCGTCGCGTTCAAGCAGCTGCTAGTCGCGGACCGTGATGCCGTCGCCAAGGCCTTCGTCGAACACCTCTGCACCTACGCCCTGCGCCGCGTGCTTACCTTTGACGACAAGCCCGACCTCGACGCTATCGTCGCCGAGGCGAAGAAGAACGACTATCGTCTCCAGGATATCGTCCGCGCCGTCGCGACATCCGAGCTCATCCGGAAACGCTAAACCAAGAACGAAGAACCAAGAACCTTTATTTAACTAAGAACTTTATGGCCAACTACCTCTCCCAATCCTGGCTCATCGACCGCCGTCACGCCCTGCGCGCGATGGGCGCCCTCATCTCCCTACCCATGCTGGAGTGCATGCTCCCGCTGCGCGCCTCCGAGAAGCTGACGGCGACCCCGCGACGGAGCGCCTTCATCTACCTGGCCAACGGCGTCCATTCGCTGAACTACCAGATCACCCAGGACGGCCCGGACTATCAGTTCTCGCGCTCCCTCAAGCCGCTCGAGAAGCATCGTCACGCCATCACGCCCATCAGCGGCCTCCACCACCCGGGCAGCCTCAGCCATCACCACAACTGCATCAGCACCTGGCTGACCGGCGGCAAGCTCGGCCCCACGGACCGCAACACGATCTCGGTCGACCAGAAGATGGCCGAAGTCACGGCCCAGCATACGCGCGTCAGCTCGATGGAGATCGCCCTCACGCAGGATTCCCTCGCCTGGACCGCCGATGGCGTCCGCCTGCCGGCCATGCGGCGTTGCAGCGAGATCTTCGCCTCCCTCTTCGAGGAGCCGAAGAACGGCAAGGCCGCCCAACGCCGCGAACTCCGCCGCAAGGGCAGCGTCCTCGACGCGAACCTCGAGGAAGTCCGCCAGCTGGAGAAGAAGATGGGCACCGAGGACAAGGGCCGCATGGACCAATACCTCACCTCCGTCCGCGAGGCCGAGATCCGCACCCGCCGTGCCGACGTCTGGCTCGACACCCCTCTGCCCAAGATCTCCGACACCGATCGCCAGCGGACCAATCGCGACATCGCGGCCACCAAGGCTGGAGATTACTTCCGCACGGTCTACGACCTGATGGTCCTCGCCTTCCAGACGGACACTACCCGCGTGGCCACCTTCAGCCTCGGCGGCGAGGGCGACGCCTTCGCCATCCCCGAGATCGGTATCACCGAATCCCGCCACCAGCTCAGCCACCACGGAGGCGATGCCGGTTACATGGAGAAGCTCACGAACTACGACACGTTCGCGATCGAACAATTCAGCTACTTCCTCAGCCGCCTCGCGGAGACGAAGGACTTCGGCGGTAAGCCCCTCCTTGATTCGACGATGTCGCTCTTCGGCAGCGGGATGTCCTACGGCCACAGCCACGGTAATGCTAACCTCCCTCTCGTGCTCGCCGGCGGCAAGGACCTCGGTCTGCGTCATGGCACGCACCTCGACTTCAACCGGAAGGCCACGACCTTCAAGGGTTACACCTTCGGCGAGGACGGCGCGCTCACCACGGCACACTACCAGGTCTGCAGCCGCCCGGTGAACACCGACGCCCACATGAGCAATCTCCTCCTACTGATGGCCCAGCGCATGGGCGTGGAGATCGACCGCTTCGGCGACAGCAATAAGGTCGTCGCACTATGAACAAGACAAAGGGCAGGTTCTTGGTCCGTTGTTCTTCGTTCGTAGCACATCGTTCATGGTTCTTGGTTCTTTGTTCTTGGTTGATGGTTGCCAGCGCTTTTGCGGCTAACGAAGCACCAAGAACAAAGAACAAGGAACAAGCAGCCGAAGTTTACCGCCCTGAAGCCGGCAAGTTCCCGGAACTCTCGAAAGCCCACACCTACCGGGGCGAACTCGTGTTCGTCGACCACGTCAACCGACGCGGCAGCCTCCGCGTGCTTGGTGTCGGCGTCTTCCGTCGCAATGACCCTCACCCGTTCGCGATGCTCCCTTACGGCATGGTCCGTTATCACGGTGCCCCGGCCGACCTTCGCGACATCCCGCTCGGCACCATCATGCACGTCACGGCCTACCTGCCGCCGGACCCCAAGCTCTCTTCCGTGCCCGTCCTGCCAGTCGACAGCAAAGACCGGGATGCCAACCACTACCGCGGCATCGGCGTCTTCCCGGCGGAGAACCACGTCCTGCTGCTTGAGGACGAGCCCAGCTACTGCCTCCGCATGGGCCTCAACTGGAAACTCAAAGGGGCGGACCTTGAGAAGCCGGCCGCACCCATTCTCGCCACACTTGAACCAAAGCAAGGCGGCGATGCCAAGGCTACCGAACAGAAACTGACATTCGATAACGCCACCCGCATCTGGCGTGGCCGCGAAGCCCTCTCCATCGCCGATCTCATCGCCGAAGGAAAGAAATCGCTCGATGGCCAATCCGTGCGACTCGGCCTCACCTGGAAACCCTGTCCAGATGGCATCTTCCTCCGCCTCCACATCTCGGATATCTGGCTGGATGACGCCTCGCTACAACGGGCCGCCCAGAACCAGACCGAGACCCACAAGGCCTTCATCCGCAGTCGCTGGATGCCCGCCCACGTGGACAACGTGGAGTATGGTAAGTTCGGTCGCGCCAAGGTCACCGTAACCCTGTTCGGGGGCATGGACCCAGCGCTCTATGCTGATTTCCAGAAAGACGGACAGGCGCTGATCAACGCTGCCGAGAATACTTTAAAGCATGCTGGCGGCCACTACGGCCCGGCTCACATGGCCTCCAAAGGACCCATCGTGAACGTGAGCAAGCTTCCCGGCTCCGCGCCCATGGGCAGCAGCGGCATCCAGGTCACGATGGAAACTGACCTCATCATCGAAGGCATCCGCCCGGGCAAGGTCGTGCGCATCCGGGCGGCCATCTGGCCGGCCGTAGACTTGCCGCGCGAAGAATACCTCGGCGACGGCGAGTTCCGCATCGAAGACCGCTTCCCCACTCCGGCCATCTTCCCGAAGTACTGAGGGCTGAATGTTCTTGGTTCTTGGTTCGTCGTTCCTCGTTAACCACCAAAGAAGAAAGAACGAAGAACCAAGAACGCCTTTAACCAAGAACAAATAACTAAGAACCATGAACTCCCGCACCCTCCCCTTCCTAGCACTCTCCGTGGTGCTTGCTACCGCTTCCGCCTACGCGGCCGACCCCCACGTCGAAGCCGTCACGCGCATCGTCACCGGCGCGAAAGGCAAAGTCGAGATGACTGCCGACGGTCTGGGCGTGAAGCTCATCGACCTTAACGTACCCGGCGCCGGCCCGCACGACCATCGTAAGGACGACCCCTATGATGCGGCATTCTTCGAGCACGTCGGCCACCTCTCGACGCTCGAGTCGCTCAACATCATCTCGACGAAGTTCAACGACGCCTGGATGACACCCATCGGCAAGCTCACGAACCTCAAGGTCCTCCGCTTTACCAACAACGGTAAACTCACCGATGCCGGCATGGCGCAGCTCGCCGGCCTCAAGAATCTAGAGAACTTTTCGTTCGTCGGCACCCAGATGACCGGCAAGGCCTACGCCCAGTTCGAGGGCTTCACCAAGGTGACACGCGTGAGCCATCGCGGTAGTGCCATCGACGACGAAGGCCTCCGCCAGCTCTGCGATCACCTACCCAACCTCGAAAGCCTCAGCCTCGCCCATGCCAAGTTCACCGACGCCGGTGCACCGCATCTCGCCAAGCTCACCAAGTTAAAGGGGCTCGAACTCGGCACGTCGAAAGCGACACCGCAGGCCCTGAAGGCCATCGCTAAGCTCCCGCTGGAATCCCTGCAGCTCGGCGAAGGCTTCGAATCCATCGCCTGCATAGACATCATCAAAGATATCGCCTCCCTGCGCCGCCTCACGCTCACCAACGCCCAAGCCATCACCGACGCCGACTTGCAGGTCATCGCGGGGCTCACGCAACTGGACCATCTGGAGATCGGTAAGATGCCGCTTTCGGACGAACGTATCGCCGCCCTCAAACCCTTCGCCTTCCTAAAGTCCATGCGCCTCGTGCCAGTCAAAACGCCCTTCACCGCAGAACAGCAGGTGAAGATTCAATCGGTACTGCCGAAGACCACGCTCACGTTTAAATAAGCCCAAGAGAGGCAAATCTGTCAGAGTATTCGGCGGCTATAACATAGCAACGCCAGGGGTTAGCGAACACACCCAAAGACAGACGTACGACAGTCGCCGTCGTTCAGTTGAGAAGTCTCGTGAATAATATAAATCCGATCGCAAGGAGCCCCAGACCGCAACTGATCATCCACCTGAAAGTTTTCCATTTCTTATCCTTATCGGATTGCACGACTGAGGCGGTGGCAGCCCCACCAGCGCAACCGGCAAAGGTAATCATACCGGCGCCAAGAGAAATAAAGAGTACCAGTAACTTTCCGATGGTCTCATCAGCATTTTTTGAACCAGCAGCCATCACGGAGACAAAAAACAGCCCGAAACCAAAAAAGCCGGTTGCCCCCACCCAGATAAGCATAAACAACGCCCCGAAAATCACCTGTGCAATGGGAGCTTTCTTGGGGGGAGTTTCATTGGGGGGAGTTTCGTTGGGGGGAGTTTTCTTAGTAAGCAGAAACCCAAAAGGGCCGGCCATCCACACCGCGCTAATAATATCTAACGCCCCGAAAATCTTCTTTAAAATGGGAACTTTCTTGGGGGGAGTTTCCATAATGAAATTAGTGATACGACCATTCGTCGATTAAGTCGACCCAATCCCCCACGCCCCTTAAAACAATAGTCGCCACGACGTCATTCACCTGCATCTACCATATCACCAATGAATACAACTTTTCGCCTCCTTAGTGCCATCGTACTATTAGCCACTAGTTCGCTCTTCGGGGCCGAGACCTTCCTGGTCGACGGGCGCAAGGCCGTGATCCACGCTGCGGCCAAGCCAGCGGAAGGAAAGCCCTGGCTTTGGTATGCGCCCGCGCTCAATGGCGGCGTCTCGATCGTCCAGCATAAGCTTTACGCCGACGCCTGCCAGCAGGCCGGTATCGCGATCGTGGGCTATGACCTCGGCGAAGTCCGCGGCGCCCCCAAGAGTGCGGCGCAGTTCACGAAGTTCTACGACGAGATGGTGAAGCGCGGTTACTCGCCGAAGCCCATCCTGCTCGGCCAGAGCCGCGGCGGCATGATGACCCTCACCTGGGCGTTCCGAAATCCCGACAAAGTGAAGGCTTGGATTGGCATCTATCCCGTCTGCAACCTCGCCAGCTGGCCGCTGAAGAACTCTAAGGTCCAGACGCTCACCGATTTCGACATGACCGAAGCTGAACTCACCTTCCGGCTCAAGGAGTTCAACCCGCCCGACAACCTTGCCGGCCTCGCGGCCGCGAAGGTCCCGATGTTCGCCGTCCATGGCGACAACGACGTGGTCGTCCCACACCAGGACAACACCCTCCTCCTCAAAGCGCGCTACGAGGCCCTCGGCGGGAAGTTCACGGTCAAGATCGTCCCCGGTGAAGGCCATAAGGTCGGCCCCTCCTTCTTCGCCTGCCCGGAGCTGGTCACCTTCTTGCAAGAACAGACGAAGTAAAGGCCGCGCATTAGGAAAAGATGGAACTCCGCCTTTGGCTGGGTTACCTAGAGATACCCCATGCTCCACCCCCTCACCCTAGGCTTCGCCCTGCTGTGGCTTAATCTCGCTGCCGCCGAGACCCGTGACCTGATCCTGGTCGCTGGGCAGTCCAACGCCGTCGGTGCCGAGACCAAGCGTCCGCCGAACATCATCTTCATTCTGACCGACGACCAGGGCTGGGGTGACGCCAAGTTCGCCGGTCATCCGTACCTCAAGACGCCGAATCTGGATCGCCTCGCGAAGGAAGGCACCTGGCTCCGCCAGTTCTACGTCGCCGCCACGGTCTGCTCGCCCAGCCGTGCGGCCTTCATGACCTCGCATTACCCGGCACGTCACCTGGTCCACGGACATTTCGCCGATCATGCGTCGAACGCTGGCCGCTCAATGCCCGACTGGCTCGACCCTGAGGTCACCACCCTGCCCGATCTCCTGAAGCAGGCCGGCTACGCCACCGCGCACTTCGGAAAGTGGCATCTCGGCCATGGTAAGGACGCGCCGCCGCCCGAGGCCTACGGCATCGATGTCTCCAAGACGCAAAACTCGTCCGGCATGCCGCTCGGCGACGAAGGCAAGGAACCTTACTTCCGCGCTCGCTCGACGGCGCTGATGGTCGACGAGACAATCAAGTTCGCCCAGGCGAACAAGAATCGCCCCTTCTACGTCAACCTCTGGACGCTCGTCCCGCACGCCGCGCTGAAGCCCACGCCCGAACAGCTCGCCGTCTACGCCGATCTCCAGCCTAAGGCGGACGACCCGGCCTTCGGTGAATGGATGCAGAAATACCTCGGCAAGGCCAAGGACCTCCGCTCGCAGATGCAGGTGTTCGCAGCCTCTGTTACCGACCTCGACACGCAGGTCGGGCGCCTACTCGACTCACTCGACGAGATGGGCCTGACGAATGACACCCTGATCTTCTTCTCCAGCGACAACGGCCCCGAAGATTATCGTGTCGGCAACGCCGCCAACGCCGGCGTCGGCAGCGCCGGCCCGCTTCGCGCCCGCAAACGCAGCATGCATGAAGGCGGTATCCGCACCTTCGGACTCGTCCGCTGGCCCGGCAAGATCCCGGCCGGACGCGTTGAAGAGAGCGCCGTCACCGGCGGCGTCGACTTCCTTCCCACCATCGCGGCTCTCGCCGGCGTGAAAGTGCCCGCGAACCTCGCTGCTGACGGCGAAGATAAGTCGGCCCACTGGCTCGGCGGCCCCGCCGCGCCGCGGGCTCGTCCGCTCTACTGGGAATGGATATCCGGCGTCCAAGGGGCCGATGATGGCTACCTACCTCCGCCCCTCTGCGTCCGCGACGGCGACTGGAAACTCTTCGTAAGGCATGACGGCCAAGGCGCGCAGCTGTTCGACATCCCCAAGGACGCTGCGGAGAAGCATGACGTCGCCGTCGCCCATCCAGAAGTAGTCAAAGAACTCACCGCCAAGGTGCTCGCCTGGGCCAAGACCCTACCCGCCAGCCCGGCCCGCGATAAGTTCGTCGCCAACGGTCAATCGAAGGGCACGGCTAAGCAAGCACCCGCCAAGGCCAAGAAGACCTACGACCGTCCGAAGATCTTCGACGGCTGGGATAAGAATAAAGACGGCTTCCTCGCGAAGGACGAATTCATCCCGCACATGGGCGACCAGTCAGACGCCCCGGCACGCTTCGTCCGCTTTGATTCGGATAAAGACGGACGCCTCTCGAAAGAAGAGTTCGTCAAGGCCGGCAACTAAGACTCACCCCAGACCATGCGCTTCCTCCCTATCCTCGCCTGCCTGCTCGCCCTGTCGCCCCAAGGCGCCGAGCAGCCCAATATCATCTTCGTCATGGCTGACGACATGGGCTGGGGTCAGACGGGCTACCGCAACCATCCCGTACTCAAGACGCCGAACCTCGACGCGATGGCGGCGAACGGGCTGCGATTCGAGCGCTTCTACGCCGGCGGCCCGGTCTGTTCGCCAACTCGCGCCTCGGTACTGACCGGTCGTTCGCATGAACGCGCCGGAGTGCTTACGCACGGGTATGCGCTGCGTACGCAGGAAAAGACCATTGCCCAGGCCCTCCGGGGCGCGGGCTACGTCACCGGGCATTTCGGTAAGTGGCATCTCAACGGCCACAAGGGTCCCGGCGTCCCCATCTTCGCCGATGATCCCTACGCGCCGAGTCGTTTCGGGTTCGACGAATGGGTGTCCGTCTCGAACTTCTATGACGTGGACCCGCTGATGAGCCGCGCAGGCAAGTTCGAGCAGATGAAGGGCGACTCATCGGAAGTCGCCGTGGCCGAAGCGGTAAGCTTCCTGGAGAAACACAAAGCGGGCGGGAAGCCGATGTTCGCCGTGGTCTGGTATGGCTCGCCGCACAGTCCTTTTAAAGCGCTGGCCGCGGACAAGGCGGAGTTCAGTAAGCTCAACGACACATCGGCGAACCACTACGGCGAACTGGCAGCGATGGACCGGAGTATCGGCACCCTGCGCGCCAAACTCCGCGACCTCGGCCTCGCCCAAAACACCCTGCTCGTTTTCTGCAGCGACAACGGTGGCCTGCCTAACATCGCGCCAGACACCGTCGGCGGACTCCGCGGCTTCAAGGGAAGCGTGTTCGAAGGGGGTATCCGCGTGCCGGGCATCATCGAATGGCCAGCGGCCATCAAGCCGCGTATCACCCACTACCCAGCCTGCGTGATGGATCTATTTCCCACCGTCGTCGACCTCCTCGGACTACCCGCGAACGTATTGTTAAAGCCTGTGGACGGCCTCAGCCTCAAGCCGCTGTTCACGCAAGAGCTGACCTCGCGCGGTCAACCCATCGGTTTCCGCTACGCTACCAAGCGAGCGCTGGTGGACGACCGATACAAGCTGCTCACCGATAATCTCAGTGCTGGCAGTTTCCAGCTCTACGACCTGAAGACTGACCCAAACGAACGGCGCGACCTCAGCACCGAGCAACCGGAGATCGCCGCGGGCATGCGGAAACAATTGCTGGAATGGAACGCGAGCATGGATGCGAGCTTCGCTGGCCGCGACTACCCCGATGGTAAAGTCTCACCGCCCGATCCAGCTTCGGTAAGCTGGTTCGAGACCCCGCAGTATGCGCCCTTCCTTGCGGAATGGAAACTGCGCTGGGAATACCAAGGCTACCTAGGACGTGCGGCGAAGGACGACCCAGCCAAGAGTAACCCGAAGAAGAAAAATAAATAAGCTCATCCTCTAATGACGACCTCCCCCTCCTGCCTGCGCCTCCTCGCCTGCCTGCTCGCCCTGTCGCCACTCGGCGCCGCTGAGCGCCCGAACATCCTGCTCATCGTCGCGGATGACCTGGGCTGGTCCGACGTCGGCTGGCACGGCGGCTTCGGGAAGACACCGCACATGGACAAGCTCGTGCGCACCGGTGCGGAGCTTGACCAACATTACGTCCAGCCCGTCTGCACCCCCACGCGCGCCGCGCTGATGAGCGGTCGTTGCCCGGGGCGCTTCGGCCCCCAGGCGCTGAGCCCGAGCAACCTCCGCGCGATGCCGCTCGGCACGGCTACGCTCGCCTCCGCCTTGAAGTCGGTCGGCTACCGTACCCACCTCGCAGGCAAGTGGCACCTCGGCGCCCGGCCGGAATGGATTCCTAACGCTTACGGTTTCGACACCAGCTACGGCACGCTCACCGGCGCCGCCGATCCGTGGACGCATAAATACCGCAAAGGCAATCCTTACGAGGATACCTGGCATCGCGACGGCAAGATCTTCCGCGAGGAAGGCAACGCCACCGAACTCATCGCCGCCGAAGCCTTGCAACGCATCACGCAAGGCGGCGACCAGCCTTGGTTCATGTATGTCCCTTTCCACGCCGTGCATACGCCGGTGGATGCGCCCGCTGAATACAAGCGGCCCTACGACGGCGTGAAGTTTCACGACGACCCCGTTAAGCACGAATCCCGCCTGCGCATGGCTGCGATGGTCACGCAGCTCGACGCCAAAATCGGCGCCTTCGTCGCCGCCCTCGAGCGCACCGGTCAGCGCGAGAAGACGCTCATCATCTTCACCTCCGACAATGGCGGCATCGAGAGCCTGCAGAACGCTTACGTCGGCGACGTACCCCACTCGCCCTTCAATAGTGAGAACGACCCCTTGCGCGGGCAGAAGAATACCCTCTACGAGGGCGGCACGCGGGTGTGCGCTTTCGCGCACTGGTCCGGCAAGCTCAAGCCCTCCAAGATTGCCGCCCCGCTCTACGTCGGCGACTGGCTGCCGACCATCGCGGGCCTGACCGGGTTCCAGCCCACCCAAGACCCGAAGTGGGATGGCCTCGACCGCTGGAAGGTACTCACGGGCGAAGACGCCACTCCCGCACCGCGGACGATCTACATCGGCCACGCGCAAGGACGCTCCGTCCGCCACGGCGACTGGAAGCTCATCGCCATGAACAAGGGGAAGCCGCAGCTTTTCAATATCGGCGCCGACCCCTTCGAGCAGAACGACCTCGCACTCAAAGAACCCCAGCGCCTCGAAGAAATGCGCACACGGCTCGCCGCTGAATTCGCCAAGGACGACAAAGTCATGCCCGCCGACCTCAAAGGCCTGCCCCACTGATTCACCCTGGCCCCTCATTCCATGCAGCCCCTACGACTCTCCTTCTGGCCAACCGGCCAACTGGTCAACTGGTCAACTTTTCTGTTCGCCTTCCTCCTCGCTCCGCTCGCGGCCGTCGCCGCTGACAAGCCGAACGTCATCTTCATCCTCGCCGACGACTTGGGCGCGCATGATCTCGGCTGCTTCGGTAGCACGTTCTACGAGACCCCAAACCTCGACCGCTTGGCCAAGCGCGGTACCCGCTTCACGCAGGCCTACGCCGCCAGCCCGCTCTGCTCGCCCACTCGCTCGAGTATCCTCGTCGGCCAATACCCCGCTCGCACTGGCATCACCGCGCCGGTCTGCCATCTGCCGACGGTGCAGCTCGAGAAAAGCCTAGGCAAGAACGAGAACGGTAAAGTCCGCGTACTCGTCGCCGATAGCGTCTCCCGCATGAAGCCGGAATACTTCACGCTTGCCGAAGCCTTCAAGGAAGCCGGCTACGCCACCGCGCATTTCGGCAAGTGGCACCTCGGATACAACCTGAAGCCCGGCGACCGCTACGAACCGAAGGATCAAGGCTTCGACTCTGATTTCCCGCACACGCCCAACGCACCCGGCCCCGGCGGTGGCGGCGGCTACCTCGCCCCGTGGAAGTTCATCAAGGATCCGACGATCACGGACGAGGTCGGCGTGAACATCGAAGATCGCATGTCCAAGGAAGCCGCGAAGTATATCGCGGCCCATAAGGACAAGCCGTTCTACCTGAACTACTGGGCCTTCTCGGTCCATTCCCCGTGGAACGCCCGCGCGGACACCATCGAACACTTCAAGTCCAAGGCCGACCCGAAGAACCCGCAGCATAACCCCCTCTACGCCGCGATGGTGAAGACCCTCGACGACGGTATCGGCCGACTCCTTCAGGCCGTCGACGACGCCGGCATCGCCGACAACACGATTATCGTGTTTTATTCTGACAACGGCGGCTACGCCTACCCACCCAAGAAGACCGATCCGGAGGGATACGCCGACATCCCGGCTACCAGTAATCTGCCCCTCCGCAGCGGCAAGGCCTCGCTCTACGAAGGCGGCACCCGCGAGCCGTTTATCTTTACCTGGCCCGGCAAGGCCAAGGCCGGCGCGACCAGCGACATCCTTTTCCAGTCCATCGACTTCTATCCGACCTTGCTCTCGTTCGCCGGCCTGACGCCGCGTGCCGGCCTCAAGCTCGATGGCCATGACCAGTCCAAGGCCCTGCTCGGCGGCGATTCGCCCCGCGATCGTGTTTTCTGCCACTTCCCACACGGCAACGCCACGCGCGACTCCGTCATGGACGGTTTCTACGCCGGCACCTACGTGCGCAAGGGCGACTGGAAGCTGCTCCGTTTCTACGCGCGTAATGACGACGGATCGGATGACCTCGAACTCTACGACCTGAAGAACGACCTCGGCGAACGCCGTAACCTCGCCAAGGAGAAGCCCGAGATCGTAAAGGAACTCAACGGACTCATCACCGACTTCCTCAAGGACACTGAAGCAGTTATCCCGAAACTGAATCCCAACTTCGGGAAGATCAGCCCCAAGGCGGCCGCTCTAAAGAAGGCCCTCGCCCCGGACGACCTCCCCGGAGGCTGGAAAAACCGCGCCGGCAAGGCTTCGCTTGTCGAAGGAGCGTTGCATCTTGAATCCAAGGGTGCGGACTCCTTCATCGGCGTCGGTGCCGGCCTCAGCGTCGGCCCGGCCAAGCTCTCCTTCCGCATCCGCGCCCCGCAGGCCGGCGAAGGTCGCATCGCCCTCCTGGGCGCAGCGGGCGGCGCCGAGGCGCTCTCCGTGCCTTACCGGACATCCGGCGAAGCCGCGTGGCAGACCGTCACCGTGGAACTGAACGCCAAGCAAGCGGCGAACATCCTTCGACTCTACCTGCCCGCAGGCTCCGCCGCAGTGGACCTAGACGACATCGTCTTGACCCCTGCCCAAGGCGCGCCCCGTCGCTGGGAATTCTGAGCTAATCTGACCGTCAATTGGGTGGTATTTAATGCCTAGGCGTGGAACAACCCGCCCGGGTGCCTACTCTTACAAGGATAAAGGGTGAATCCGGCTTCCCCTCTGCCATTAACCTCTTTTATTCAAGACACCCCTTCCCCATGCGTAAGCCCCTCTTGGCGCTCCTGCCCTTCCTCGTAACCGCC
>Ga0209356_1000255_pt1 | contig 20908 bp, 16 predicted proteins | sample LauGreFaBDMM15SN_2_FD_188213 | JGI IMG/M metagenome (GOLD analysis project Ga0209356, IMG submission 188213) | Freshwater lake microbial communities from Lake Michigan, USA - Fa13.BD.MM15.SN (SPAdes) (version 2) | ecosystem: Environmental > Aquatic > Freshwater > Lake | place: Lake Michigan, USA...
ATAATATCATCACCAACTTGTTCAATTACCTCAGCAGATAATGCATTTCGCGCCTCAGGCGATACTAAAAAATCTAAGGTACCTATATCCATGTCAAACTATCCTCTAAACATAATAATACAAATTATTTAACCGGAAATCACGTACTGAGAATTTCTTCCAATCCTTAATCAACAACTGATTTCTGCTTTGACTGAATATAGGCGAACATTTCTTTATTATCCACAAACCGCTTTATCTCTCTAGCGGGATTCCCAGCAACAATTGAGTAATCACGTACGTCTTTAGTAACCACAGATCCTGCTCCTACCACTGCATATCTTCCCAAAGATATGCCACCTATAATTACTGAGCCGGTACCGAGACTTACCCCTTCTCGCACCAAAGTCTCCCTATACTCAACATGTCGACTGGTTCGCGGGAATAAGTCATTTACAAACATTACACCATGACCAACAAAAACATCATCCTCAATCGTCACCCCCGTGCAAATGAAGGAGTGACTCTCTATAATGCATGAACTGCCAACTGACACACCGCGAGTTATTTCAACAAAAGGGCCAATAAATGAATTGTCACCTATTCTGCAACCAAAAAGATTTACAAGATCAGAATTAAATATTCTTACATTTTTTCCAAGAATAACATCAGAATCTATCATATCGACTTTCCACGAGAGCCGTTATTGGAGTGAGCCGAGGTGTTAACTTAAAATAACATCCGTACTCATTAACAAAGTTTTTAATAATATTCACCCAATCATTCAACTTACGAATCAAATAGCTGATTTAAATCTTCCAAGATTTACCACCAGAATCGTCTAAATTTTGGTTTAAATTTGCGCATTTTTTTTTAAAGTTTATAAGCTCGCCTATCGTTATTGCCCACCCTGCGAACCCAACCTTCGATATACCCGCTGTACGCTCAATTAATGGTACAGGAATTTCCGCGTACCGCAAACCTTTCTCGGAAATCCAGTATAAAATCTCCGCATCAAGAAACCAGGCCGTCGATACCAGCTCAAGGGATTGTACAAAATCAGTTGGGATCAGCTTAAAGGCCGAGTTAACGCTTTTCATACGGAGGCCCAAAGTTTTTTTGATTAACTGGACATAAGCCGCAGACTGCAGTTTGCGCAGAAAGCTACGGGAATCCTCATCGCGAAAACTCAGGACGCAGTCGTGTTGATTCAGTAGCGGCACCGCGCGACTCAAGGTTTCGAGGGGAAAGGGGATATCGGCCGTCACCAAAAAAACAAAAGGCTTGCTTGCCTGAGTGTAACCTAAGCGCATCGCGGATCCCATGCCATTTCGGGAGGTCTCGTGAATCACCTGAACGTTGATAAGTTCTTGCGCTAGGCGATCACATACCTCCGCCGTGCCGTCAGTACTACCGCTCTCCACCACGATGACTTCAAAATCGGGGAAGTGGATTGTCAGGAAATTATGCAGCCTGCGCAAAGCGTCTTCGCAGAGATCGATCTCGTTAAAGACCGGCATGACCGCAGTCAACCCGGTAGGAGACGCTTGACGATCAGCACCTATAATCATACTAGGACATCCTTCTGACAGAAGTCCTTGCAAGCATCAATGACTTCGCTCACCTCTTCCTGTGACATCTCCGGATATAGCGGTAAAGCGATCACCTCGCGGCAAAGATGTTCGACCACTGGCAGATCGCCTGTCTCATAGCCGAGGTGCTTCAGTGCGGGTTGTAAATGGTGCGGAATAGCATAGTACACGTTGCACTGGATCCCCAGAGTATCCATGTGGCGAAGCAAGTTGTCACGGTTGCCCTTGTATCTGGTTTGGACAATATGATAGTTGGAAACTACGTCACCATGAATTCTCTGAAAGATAAATCGATCTTCAGGTAGCCCTTGACGATACGCATCGACTAGCCTCTTTCGAGCAGCATTCATCTCGTCCAAACGGGGCAACTTCACCCGCAGAATCGCGGCTTGAATCTCATCGAGCCGGGAATTCACCCCAGATATCAGACAAGTATCTTTGTCGGACATACCCTGATTACGAAGCATCCTCAGACGCTTAGCCAAGGCCTTGTCTGCAGTGACAATGGCCCCTGCATCACCATATGCCCCCAAATTTTTACTTGGATAGAAGCTGAAAGTTCCCGCATCGGCCATCGTTCCGGCTTTCATACCTCGACACTCGCTGCCATGCCCCTGCGCGGCGTCCTCCAAGATCTTCACATCTGACCCAACGATGCCCTTCAACGCTGGGATATCGACGACGTTACCGAACATGTGGACGGGCACAATTGCTTTGGTACGCTCGGTCAGCTTATCTTCTACAGCCTCCAGATCTATCAACCAAGTTGCCGGGTCAATATCAACGAAAACCGGGGTGGCCCCTGTCTCCATGATTGCACCAATGGTAGGAATCGCTGTAAATGGGGTCGTGATTACTTCATCACCAGACCCCACCCCCAGAGACGATAGAGTTAGTGATATGGCCCGCGTACCGTCCGCTACGGCGATACACTCGATGCCGCCAAGATAAGCCGAAAACTCTTCCTCGAAGGCTCTGGTCTGCTCCCCCAGCATATAAATGCCACTAGCAAGAACATCGGAAATGGCCTCCAGAATCGGCTCTCGAAACACTTCAAACTGCTTAGACAGATTTACTCTTCGGATACGTATTGGCGTCATGGCTAATTCAAAGATTTTTCTCGAGGCTCATAATGTTTTCAGGGTAAATTTTAGATACCCAATTTTACCTTGGACGTATCGCTCTTGAAACCACCTAATCGGAGAATCAAGAAAACCGTTGATTAGCTGATCTAACCTCCTCGTATTGGGCGAAGTGTTGGCCAGGTTACCAGTCCGACTGGCGAAAATCATTACTGCGCCGCCAGTGTCATAACGAATTGGTTTTTTCCCAATATTGAAGGATTCGTTAGCGTGCTTCAGTAAGCCATTGCTGTTGTTATAACCTGTTGTATCGATCACAGAAAGAAGAAGATTCAAATCTGATCTCCCGCGAAACAGCATCTCTGCCTGTAACCCCCAAGCAGTCTCGATCATATAGGGGTCAGTAAATTGAAGACAGACATCAGCTCTGATAGGCAAGCCTGCTACCGCTCCCACAAAGACCTCCCAAGACTTCTGATCGGCACGGGCATTACCAGCCTCTTGGTAAATCGAATCGACCCGCAATGCTGCGAAGGGCAGCAGCACCAGCCAAGCAGCCAGCGTCACCAGCGCACTCCTTGCACTGTGTTGGAATATAGTGCGATAGACTAGAGCCGGGAGTAACAACGTAATCCCAAGCAGATACAACAACCACTGGTCAGGACGAATCTCATTAAACTTGTTAAATGTATAAACAAGGATCGCCAGTGTGAATATAGAAACCAACCACAGTTGCGACCGTCCAATATTTCTGACTAGTGGCACCACTACCAATGCCAAAAGTAAAATGAAATAATAGTTGGATGGTACCAAATAACGATTATCACTTATGGTGCGGTTGGTCTGATAGTACATTAGTCCATGACCTATAAGGGCCACCAACACGCCTAAGATCATCAGAATTTGGCCTCGCGTGTAAGGAAGCAAATATTTTTCTGTTTTGCGCCGTTCGGCCAATACAAGAAATACTAAAACAGAAAGAGGTATTGCGAATAACCAGCTATCGAACTTAAACCATAATGGCTTCAAGGACGACCAATAGTTTGTCAGAAATGCGCCGAAAGGAATATTTTTATTTATCAAGAAAACATAATCATTCTGCTTTTCGAAATAAACTATAAAATAAAAATAAGCCAATATCACTACTACTGCAGCCGCAAAATGCGGTACTACGATATACTTAAACCCGTTATTGAATATTGATTTACCAAATTTCTTCTCATCTAAGTAACGCCCAATAGCTACCAACACGACCAGAAACCAACCAAAGACCATCGGCTCCTTGATCATCACCGAACACGCTGCTAGGAGTGCTGCGTACCAGTGGCGACCGGAAAGCGATGATAATGTGAGTGCTAGTGCAACTAAGAACATTAATGCAGCCTTGGGTTCTGAAGTACGCGGCGTCATCCATGGCTCCGACGGGGTCAACATGGCACCAAACACCAGTATCGCTACAAGTAAGACGCCCATGCCTAACTTGCGCAATATGTAATACAGCGTGGCAAGTCCAAGGGAGTTAAACAGCAGGTAGACAAATAACCAGCGATTGTTACTTCCATCCCCAATGGCGGCTAACCAGCGGAAACTGACCACGTCTAAGAAATTGGCGCGACCAAATGCTTGATAGTAAGCGACACAGCCATCTAAGAGCCCGCAAGGAAATCCTGCAAACTGCTTTAAACCCTCCGGTACCGAATTCTGCAATGAGAGATCAGCAACCTGAAGACGGAACAGCCAATGAACATCGCTATGAATCGCAATATTGAATAAGGGAAAAAAATAAATCAGCAGTGCAAAAGAAAGGATTATTAGAAATGGGACACTAAATAACACCCCATTACGCAGATCATTCCAAGCGTGCACTATGCGAGCCAAACCGCTATGCTTTTTTATTGTTTTTGGATCAAACTATTAGACGTTGTACATATCATGTCGATAGGACTTCAAGTTATCATGGTCGGAAAACCAATCGATAGTCTCACGTAATCCGCGAGTAAAGCCTTCAAGCCCACCATATTTAGGCGTCCATCCTAGCAACTCTTTGGCTTTGGTACTGTCGCCGTACAGTCGCTCCACCTCACTGTTTTTAGGCCTGAGGCGGCTAGCATCTTGGATTAATTCAACATTCTCCCCCATCAGACTGGCTATCACCTGAAGTGTGTCGCCAATGGAGATTTCAAAGTTACTCGCCAGGTTGATTACCTGCCCATGCACATTTGAAGGCGCTTCCATTGCCGCGATAAAGCCCGCGACAGTATCGGAAATGAAATTGAAATCCCGCGTAGGATGCGTGGCCCCGAGTTGGATCTTTCGCGTTCCATTTGCAATTTGAGTGATAACAGAAGGAATGACGGCCCTGGCTGACTGTCTTGGGCCGTAGGTATTGAAAGGCCGAATCACCGTCACCGGAAGCCCGAAGGATGAGTAGTAGGAAAGCGCTAATTGATCTGCAGCTATCTTGGTTGCCGAGTAAGGCGACTGAGCTCGTAGGGGATGAACCTCGGTGATCGGTACAAACTGAGCTGTTCCGTACACTTCGCTGGTCGATGTATGGATTACTCGCTCTACGCCTAAATCCCTTGCCGCTTGCAAAACATTTAGGGTGCCATAAATATTGGTATCAACATAACTCACTGGTGCGGTATAGGAGTAAGGGATAGCAATCAAGGAGGCTAAATGTAATATCTTATCGACTCCCCGCATGGCCTCCCTAACGCAGTAAGGATCCTTTATATCCCCTCGAATGACATCTATTTTCCCAATCAGAACTGGATTGATTTTGTCTAGCCAGCCCCATGAGTTGGATGACCCATAACGAATGAAGGCGCGCACTTCGTATCCCGCAGCAACCAAAGCTTCAGTCAGATGCGAGCCAATGAATCCACCGGCACCAGTTATTAGCACGCTTCTACCCATTTTGAGTCACCTTATCATAATACTAATAATTATTAATCTGATGTCTATACTATGTCAATAATGCGAGAATTGGACTTGGAAAAGAGCTTAAAGCACATCAGTGGGCAATGATATGGCCTATTCGAGCGTCAATACAATAAGGATAAAGAATTTTGCGAAATAAATATTTTTTGGGGACACTAATATAGTAAGCGCCTTAGAGATATCCGTGCATATCCCAAAATTGTATAAATCAATTGCCAACTTCAGCGTTACGAGGACCTCAGGCTCCCCTAGTTTTTCAGACAAGAACTGAAATTACGACATCTGAACCAAATGACTCCATGACATTTAAAGAGCCGGCATCCGTTATATAAACTTTGACAGAAGTCTTGGTGTCAAAAAAGTTGCTCTCGACACGACGCTTGGAGATTAGGTGAAAGCTTCATTTTGAGTAATTGATCTTGGCGGTAGTCGGTTCGGTTTCGTAAAAGAATTCGGGCAGCATAAGCTTGGTGGATTTTGCGGCAAGAAAAACCTCTCGACGGTGCATGCGATCTGATGAATCATAAAAGTCCTCGTGATTAATAAATCCAGTAAAACGATAAACAAAATGAAATCCAGATACATAAAGCATTTTTAAAAGCGCATTCCGCGAAGGGACAAAAGCATGATAGTGAAGCCCCTGAGTTTCATTATTACCCTCCGACACCAAGACAAGGTTATTTTCGGATCCGGGTGCAATCTGAGTCTCTACAAAAAGGAATTTATTTGTCAGACGGTGTAGATTACGAATCGCAGCGAATGGATTCTCGAGGTGGTATAGGAGACCAAAACAGAAAACAATATCCGCCGGCGCTATCAGGAAGGCAGCCTCGGTTGACGTGATGTCCAGCACTTTAAAGCGAGCTCGTGGCACACGCTTTGCTGCAACTTCTACTAGCTGTTGACGTCCGTCGACTCCCAATACTTCGAGGCCCATTTGCACTAGTTTTTCTGAGAACCAACCCGGCCCGCAGCCAATATCTAAACAACTCTCAATATCAGATAGATTTCCCAGTATTGTTTGCGCAACCGACCAGCGGGCCACATTTATTTCGATATAATAAGGCTGATCAAAAAGCACGCTAGCAATCACTTGATCCCCTCGCTGCTGTTATAGAATTCACAATTTTGACAGAAATGATCATTGGGCGCGGGATTTTTTCCCGTCACTAATGCAAATTGCGCTAAATACTTTGGATCTGATACTATCTTTATTAGCGAAGATTCGATGAGGTTTCCGAGATTGAACTTTCGAGCACCTTCATGGCAACATAAACCAACAGCTCCATCGGGGCCTATCACAATTCTATTCGACAGCCATTTCATCTGACATTTTTTTGTCCCTGAATCAATCAGATTTTTGTCTGATCGCGCGAACGATGTAAAAGAGTGATTTAAAAGTATTTTTACTTTTCGCTTGATAAAATCCTCTTCAATCCCAGCGTTTATTAATTCATTTCGCCAATGGGACTGATATTGCTCGGCAGAGAATCGGGACCCGTAGGCCTTAATGTGTATTATGAAATTCTTGTTCAAGTCAACAACATTTCGAAGTCTCTGCACAAGTGCTACTACGTTTTTTGAGGCGCGTGAAAAATCTAAAGCTTTATATTTAAACGTTGAGTTTTCCAGACTCTTACCAGCCTGAAGTTCATCATAACTCAGCTCGTCAATTCCAGAGATTGTGGCATTAATACTAACTTTACGTATATGCTGACCATTTAACGCCTTTGATATAATTGCAACAAATTTATCTATGGTTTCATTTTTTGGAATTAACCAGTTGCTGCTAATAAACAGCATATTAGTCTTTATTTCGGAATCGATAAAATGTTCTAACTTTTCGAGAATATTCTTGTCGGCAAACGGCTCGTTTATACTGTTAAAAGCAAACTCACCAAACTCATAACCATGGAAGCGACCCAATATCGCTTTAAAGTTATCGATTGTCATCATCGATTCGCTCCGGCTCATGAATGGCCATACGCAGTTTTCGCATCGGGCGTTGCAAAATCCCGATGTATCAATCGAGACGTCCAAACGCTTACGCACAATGAAGTCAGGCACTTCAAATGGACGATTTAATTCCCACTCAAGAATAGGCCTTAGTGCTCCGGGGAAAGGTCGAGGTAATATTCCTGAACTCGAGCCTACCAAATTGTTGCTTCCTAAAGTATGGAAGGATAATAGTTTGTCATGATTGAAATGGCGGATCATTGGGCTTTCGCTTGGGTCAATTAATGCTACTGTAATCCGATAGAGGCCGATGTTGAGAATATCTGGCGGAATCCATACAATTGACTCGAAATCACCGATCTCTAGGAAATATTTATTGATTTCTTGAACCGTTGGTACAGACCAAAAAATCAATCCTCCTCCTGGAGAATATAGAGCAATTGAGGGTACAAAGTGTCCGGATTTATAAATACGATAATTAAACCGTACTCCAACCTGTTCGGTAACACTTATGGAGTTGATCGGGTTAAATTGTTTATCTATAATATGTGCACTGATTAAATCAGCCTTGATTCCATTTCCTTGTGTCAAGGTATTATTAATGCTGTCATATTTTTTATCAATATTCCGTTGATTTAGATCTATTTTGGCTTCTGCCAAGGCACCCACCTTGCTTATTCCTGCAACAGGCTCCCAATGGCTTGACTTAACCTTAAGTACATTCTCCACGTAAGCCGATATTACGTTATCAACATTTCCATCTTCACGAATAATGCCGCCATCTAACCATATGCAACGGTTACAATACCGTTTAATTGAATCCATGCTGTGTGAAACAAAGAAAAGTGTTTGTCCGTTGGATGTTAGAGCGTCGACTCTTTCGAGGCACTTGCGTTGGAAGGACATGTCACCCACAGCGAGAACCTCGTCCAGAAGCAGGATATCGGGCTCAAGATGCGCAGCAACCGAAAAAGCCAAGCGCATGCGCATCCCACTGCTGTAATGTTTTACTGGTGTATCAATAAAACGCCCGACCTCGGAGAATGTGACGATATCGTCGAACTTGTTGGCGATGTCGGCACGGGTCATGCCATAAAGCGAGGCATTAAGAAAAATATTTTCTCGGCCTGAGAGGTTGTCGTTAAATCCGGTGCCAACTTCAAGTAATGAGGTTAAAGAGCCGCGAATTCGTGCTTCACCGGTTGTAGGGTACGACACCCGAGAAAGGATCTTTAGCAGCGTTGACTTACCCGCACCGTTCCTTCCGATAATGCCGATCCGATCGCCGCGATTGACCGTGAAGGACACGTCCTTCAATGCCCAATGGACAGAATCAGGCGTTTTCGCTGAGAAGCCATGACGCAATAAATCACCAACGCGCTTCAGCCCCCCACCCAATTTTTTCTTTGCCGGCCCATCGATGGAGTAGCATTTGCCAAGAGAATTAACGATTACAACGGGTTGAGTCATTTATAACCTATCAACAATATGCTTTTCTGCGCGCTGGAATAAAGCAAGACCGACCACAACAATGATTACTACGAAAACGCAAGAATATAACCATGCATTGAGGGCTAGCGGAAACTCCGAAAACAAGGAGGAACGGAATGCCATCAATAGACCGACCATGGGGTTTAGTGAATAGAACAAACGTGCATGCTGAGGGAGCATGGCAGGTGCATAAATGACCGGGGAGACAAAAATCCCCACGTAAAGGACGTATCCGAGAATTCGATCCCAATCATTATTCTCCAAGCCAAGCGACGCGAAAATGCAACCAATGCCGAACACCAACAACGAAACCTGCAACACTACGATGGGGAGTAAGATAATGTGCCAACCCGGATGCACTCCGTACCAGATCATAATACCTGCCAAGGGAATTATGCTGATTGCAAAAACAGCTAAGTTTGCGATGACGGCAGCTAACGGAGAGAGTATCTTTGGGAAATACACTTTCTTAATTAGCCCCGCATTTTGTTTTATGGACGTGGCAGTCTCGAGAACCGCTTCGGTAAACATGAACCACAGTATCAACCCGCTATACACATAGACGGGATACGGTATAGATACGCCAGTTCGTGCCTCCGAAAGATTCCGAAATAGCGTAAATATTAAAACCATTAACAAGGGACGAAATACTGGCCACACGTATGCCAGATATTGCTGATTGAATTCAGCCTTCAGGCGTCGACGAACCATAGATTGCAGTAAGGTTCTATACGTCAATAATTCGTGCAGACTGATTAGTGTAAAAGCCCGGGGCGGACGAATAATGATCTCTCTTATCATTTCGAATGGTTTAACAGTTTATCCGTAATAGCCATGGCGTCGATGCGTTTGTAAGCTAAAGATAATTGCTCTTGGGCTAAGAGCCCCCTTTCTCTTTCTGCCCAACACAATACTTCGGTTTGCTCCTTCGACAATTTCCCCGAGAACCTTGACCTGAAAAAGCGGTGTGGGGTTCTCAAAAGCGTTTCTGCTCTGCAGAATCGATCATTGATCAGCCTATCCTTCCCATGAGTTCGGCGGGCTAGGAAATAATTTCCTCCAACGATGTCCTCTGCAGAAGTAAAGATTTCTTCCATCCTCCCATACACAATCAAACGAAAGTCATTTTGCGAAATCCGGAATGCCTGATAATTGAGTGAGACCTCCAACCTTCCGAGACAATCCCTTAAATGCCGAATGGATTGTTTGTCCAAATTTTTCGGCGAAATTTCCACAAGGATAATAGCGTCAGATTTTTCGAGTGTCCCCATTGCCCCAGCGATAACCTTAGATTCGGCACCTTCGACATCGATTTTGATCAACGAGACCTTTGGAGAATTCATTTCAGATAAGGCAGTATCAAGAGTTTTGATAGGTATCTTGCGTTCTTCCATTATGATATTTCGTGCCGTGATCACGTTACCGCTAAGGCACGGCTCTGCCGCCTCAAAAAAAGAAGTGGTGCCGTTGTAGTCGCCCAAGCAGTAATGACTAAGGTATATAGGTCCATCAACTTTGTTTTGCTCCACATTACTCTTGAGCATCTGATACGAACGACTATCCGGCTCGAAAGAAATAACTTGACCTTGCTTTCCAACTCTCAATGCCGAAATCAGCGTATAAACTCCAATATTTGCTCCGATATCGATTACAACGTCGCCAGGTGAGATCAGTGCCATGAACAGATCGCAGTCGACCTGTTCATTGAATACGCCGTGATACAGATCGCAACCCAGCCTGTCGCCCATATTTATATTAAACGTCAATCCTGTTTTTGATCGTACTTTACGAACTTCATTCTGGCCGGCTGGATAGAGAATTTCGCGTTTTTTCCTTAACATTTTCGAGTAGTAGCTGCCAAAATACTTGTTCGGGAGGGTTTCGTTGAGAAGATGATGCAAGGCTGCGATTCTTGACTCCTCAATCATTAGATTATCTCGCGATTCAGACCCGCATGACTTTGACCCATCAGCCTCCTTCATGATCGCCATAAACGCATGTGCGTATTTCTTACCCCGCAGACTCATACGCTCACGAGCCTGCTCCTCTAATAAAAAATTCGGGCCGGGGCGCAGATCCGGCCAACACGATTTTAATTTGCTAGCCAAATCCTTGCCGCTACCTGTGATAAAGAAGACCGCATCGGGTGGATCTTGCTCTAGATGGGTATCAATATCCGAAAGTATAATCCGCTTGCCCAGCGCACGCGCATCCTCGACTGACGTGCTCCAGCCTTCGAAACGGGAAGGTTGCAGTACGATCGCAGCACGGCGGAAGATTTGGATCTGCTCCTGACGTGGCAGCAAACCCAGGAGATATATCTGGGAGCCGAGATCGTTTGCTTTGATCAGCACTTCGAGGTCCTGATAATAACTATCATTCCTGTAATCTCTAAAGCTGCCGGTGCAAACTAGGGGCAGCACAATACCCTGCTTACGGAGGAGTCCAAGAGCCTCAACTACCGTCTCGAAGCCTTTGTGCTGCCACATCTGATTCGGTAAATAAACGAATTTTTCGGGCAAGCCATATCCCCTGCAACTTTTAATCGGGTCAAGGTTGTAGTCTTCATCATCGATGATCGAACAGAAATGCAAAATGCGTACTACCCTGTTTTTGTGACAAGGGAAAAATTTGAGGAAGTCCTTCTTTACAGCTTCGCTGCTTAGCACGAGAATGTTGTCTTTCGAAAACATTTTCTCATAAGTCACATCCCGCTCATGCCGGTCAGTCTTGCTAAAGTAATCAGGAAAGTGCTTGTACTGGAAGTCGGGAACCCAAAAAACTTTTTGTGCAGACCCAGACAAATTCGGCCCTTTGGCCGGAAAGGCCACGCTACACTCGTCAGAGAGGAGATGTTTCCCAAATACTTTCTTGCCGAATATCCGTCTTTCAAGCCGACTGAGCAGCACTCTTAACTTGTTTAATTTTGAAGAATTATTTTTGATGGGGCCATCAACTACAACATTCGGATAATGCGCGAACTCCTTGTCGAAACCTTGGTTTCTGTTTTTTCTTCCTATGTGAAGAACAATCTTCGGGCGCTCCTTCAAGGGTAAAAGGCATAACGCATGCAAAAGATTGCGCGTGTATTGGATCCCGCCTAGCCAATGCATTCCGCCAGTGAGGTAAATAAGTATTTTCATTGTTTTTTAAACCATTCAACATATTCAGCAACGCCTCTCGAAAACTCAACGACAGGAGCGAACCCGAGCGACTGCAGCTGAGTAATGTCGGCTCGCCAGTTTCTAGGATCCCCCGCTCGGCCCGTGTGGCTGAATATTAATCGTTCTGGAGTGCTGCCGAATTCGTTGATGACAAGATGCGCGAGAGCCGAGATCGAAATCTCTTGCCCGGTTGCTACGTTGTAACTTTCGCCGGCGAAATTTGCACCGCGGAGAATACAAAGTGCAGCATTTGCAATATCGTCGGCATGAATGAAATCGCGTGACTCGCTACCGTCACCACCAAGCTCGATCCTTCCGGTGCCATGGCATTTGTGGCACAAATCCCAAAATATCTGCTTCTTTAAGCCTGAGCCGTACGCTGAAAAAATACGTGCCGAAGCGGTTTTCACTCCGTAAATTGCGCTGTATTCCTTCGCCATCAATTCGCATATCCATTTGTGATATCCGTAGGGTGAAATCGGCTGAGGCAATTCACTTTCGTGAATAGGCAGTCGCTTGGGCTGTCCGTATACCGCGGCGCTCGATGCAAACAAAACCTTCGTGTCGATTGAAAAATGCCGAACCTGATCAAGAACTATAGAAAAAAAATTTACAGATTTGCTAAAATCAAATCGAGGATCGCTTAACGACCTAGCAACATCAGCATTTCCCACTAAATTAATGAGATACGTCGGGCGGCGCTCCGCAAGTACTTGACCAAGCCTTGCCTCGCTTTTATCCGTTTGGTAGAAAATTGAGTACGCTATATTTTTGCTTGGTTCAATTATATCCATGCCAATAACTTCAAGCCCTTTCCCCACAAAATAGCGTGACATCGCAGTTCCGAGAAACCCCGCAGCACCTACTATGAGAACGGTCTCCGGATGTGTCACCATTTGCGTAGCGCAAATCCTACGCCATAGCCGATCTCTTTGCAGGTCCATGATGTGAAGCGAGGATCGTTAACAACCAAATTTTGCCAAACTTCCTGCAAGTAGAGGTGCTTGGGATGACAGATGTCGTCAAACACAATGGCGCCACCTATCTTGAGGCGTGGCAATACATCGCAAATATCCTCGACCGCACCGTTATAGCTGTGATCTCCGTCCACCGTGACCATGTCCAGCGCGAGATTTGGATTTTCGTTGAAGAAGCGCTTCAGCGTCTCATGTGAGTTGCCATTTTTGAATTCGCGTTTGCCCGTGTGCGAAAACTTGTCCAATTCCGCAGCCACCAATTCAGGTCCGGGATTCTCCATCCCTGCATAATTAGAGACCCACATATCGAACAGGTACAAGTCACACTTGCTAGCCTTGGAAGCAACCGCGCATACACTGCGGCCTCTTCTAACACCGATTTCGAGATAGCTTTTCGGCTTTAGCGTCTCTGTTAACGCAAGCAAGACCGTCACTATGTCAGCATACCGCCAGTTAGCGCCAAATCGTCGCATCCCTTCCTGGTAGTACTCGGCCAAGTACTTACAATAATCGTCCATGTCCAATAATTGGATGAATTGCAGCGCATTTTTCGCATTATCGATCCCCAACGCGCTCTCTGCCAAGGCATCGGCAGAAAGCATCAACGGTGGATACCATTGGGTCCCGTTTTCTACGCGATGGCAAACGGCATCCACGTGCTGATTCATCTCTGTGTAGTCAGGTATCTGGGTTTTCCTATCCTGCGGCGCTATGGTTTTCTTAAATCTTTCGTGCATGAATAACTTCCCTTTCTATTCTGTTTTCTCTAAATCAATGAATGTCATCTTGGGCCCGACAACCAGTGTATCGGGCGGAACATCTTGCGAAACCACACATCCCGCGCCGATTACAGAGCGATCACCAATTGTCACCCCTTTGAGGATTACGCACCCCATCCCTAACCAGCAATACTCGCCGATGCGCACCGAAGCGCTTGGAATCTGAACGCTAGAGGAGATCTTTTGTCCCAGAAGTCTTTTGAAATGATCTCGGCGCAGATTCCACGCTAGCGGATGGGAGGTATTGTCAAAAATATGCACATTATGGGCAATGAGCGTCCCATCCCCTATCACGACACTTGCCAACACGCTGATGATGCTGGCATCACCGAGGTAAACCTCCTTGCCGATCGTCAGACTACCCGACGCTTCCACACGCAAAATGCCGCGACATACACTGTTCTCTCCGATACACACAGCATCGCGAACATTCCTATTGATGAGCCGTGCATTGCCACCAAGGCTAACCCCGTCGGCACAGACGCTAGACCTCTTCCAACCGCGCCAAAGACGCCGAATCATATAGTTGCCGTACCATCGCTCGCCCAAGCGAAACAAAGGTTCAAACAGAAGCCCTACTCCGACAGACGGCTCCTTGAAAACTTTCCCGCTGGAAAAGGCGTGGTCCCAATGAGGTCTCATGCGGCCACGCCAATATATGTTTCTGCTGGAAAAATAAACTCATTCCCCTCGAGAATTCCACTGCACACCACATCCAGCCCGACATCTCGGCCAGGCATCAGATCACCTAAGTCTTTGATGTCAACCTTATACGGCACGCCGGCAGCGGAGGGCTCCATGAAGTTGATCGGCACGAATCTCCGGAAGAAAAAATGGAATGCGTATTTCTTGGCGCGCTCGGTTTGCTCGGGAGAAAGGCGTTTGTTCAACGGTAACTTATCGAGCAAGGCAAAGTAGCTTTCAGGAGAGGTCGCATCTAGCGTGATGCCCTTGTTGCGAATCCAAGCTTCACCAGCAACGACAACAGGAATGCTCATGGCGGTCAGTTCGACACCGGTTTTGGTACCAAAAATAATCACTGAATCGCTATTTTCACATAGTACGTAGGTGCTTACCTGGCTTTCCGGGGGAATCAAATACACATTTGGAGGAAGCTCGGAGAACACCTTTTCCACCTCGGCGACAAGTGGCTGCCGGGAGGGTATCGCACCCCGCACCTCGGCCGGATGAATTCTGATAGCCAATTGAAGATCAGGTCGATGCTTAAAGTATTCGATCGTTTTCAAAAGCCAGTCGAGCATGTCGCCAAAGGCATTGGCCTTAAAATGCAACTGCGCATCCCAAAAAACATTTGTCAGAAGGGTGATCGTGGGTTTGGAAAAATCGATCCCAGTCTCTTTTGTTATGGCCTCAGCCTCGTGCTTGGGCTGTTCGTGAAACCATATCCAATCATTGCTACCGTACCATCGACTTTTCAGGTAGGCCGTGGTCTCGGCATCAAGACGCTCGTTCCAGGAGATGTCCTCCCAGTTTGAAGTGGGTTCGCTAATGAGCGTATGGTGGTACGTTTCTTGATGTGAAAATATGAAGCACTTTTTACGGTAACCAACCTGCCAATTCACCACGCGGACGCCACGCTTGCGGCAGACTTCGCCAATGATACCTTGCGGCACATATATTCCGTGATGAAATAAGGCAACCTCTGGGGCATGTTCCGCCAGAACCCTACCCATCACTAAGTTCGTAATCAGGGCCGCCTCGAAGTATCGACGTAAAACATTTTCGGCCTCGCCTGTTTCGGGCAGATGACCGCAGGCAAAAAACCTTAGTGTGCCGGCGAAGGCGTGCTCGCCGAGAGCGACCCCATCCTGTTGGTATGCACGAATCTCCTTTAGTGGAATTCTAGAAGCCAGATCGCGCAAACTTTCTCTCTCCGTTTCGTTGATGAAGTCGCTGTAATAAGATACCGGTAAGCCAGTGGCCTTATAGGCCGCATCACCACGTGCAATGCAACCGGGGCAAACTTGGCTCTTGAGTTTGTAGTCGGTAATGATGTTATTCTGTTTTACTTTACCTGCATGAACTTGAAGACAGGCAGGCAAAACACCGTCGCATAATAAGAAGCGAATCTGCGCACCTCTAAGTGTCATCGCCACGCCAAGCATACCTTCTAGGATCGTCGCTGCGGAGAGCCCACCGACACTGGTAGGAATCAACACCCGCTTCCCTTTGACGGCGCCAGTCAACGCCTCTTTCCACAACGGAGAGTTGGCTATATAGTATTGCCAATCGGGTAACGAGTATTGATTTACTCTAGATTTGGCATTAAGATAAACAACGCTCATTTTTTGAAAGAGCAACTTTCCTCGCTTTACTACTTCTCTAATTGATTGAAAAGAAATTTTATGAATCCTTCTCTAATTCTCGGCTTTGAGTAAATGCAATGTGCAAACACTGGTCATCCATTTTTCCCACATGTTGCATATTAAATCTAGACAAAATAAAACTAAATTTAGTCAATCTAATATGAATATCAATTAAATAATAATTGATTTTCATATAGCTCTATAAAGCAAACTTCAATCAAAACAACTTTTGCTATTAAAAATATATTCTCACCCCCATCAAATATTTCGGCCTAAGCGCCTTGCGCGTCGACTTTAATTAACAAAGGCACCATCCCACCCAATACAATCGTCAACCGAGCTTTTTTACTTTAATTACCGATAACTCAGGCGCTTCCGGCCACTACTCTGCCATTGTTATTTTGGTTGTTTAATAGTGAGCTGAAGCAGCGTCATGCCGATTTAAAATGAAATCCGCATCGCCACATTCAGAATGAAGCGCGACTGGAAAAACCTTAAATCTTTTTGCTGTAAGAACAGCCGGCTTATCATTCCGGGGCTCGAATGCTAATACTCGTTTTATATTAAAAAGTTTTTTCAGGAATTCGTCATACTCTCCCTTATTCGCACCTATATCAATTAAGGTTTTAAACTCGTTCCCTTTAGACATGATATTTAAACACTATATATTTTTTCTTATAATTTCAACAATAGCATCAACATCAAAGTTCAGCTTATTAAGCACCTCGGCGTTTGTTCCGCTTGGAGGAATCTCTCCATCAATGCCATGAGATATAAAGTTAATATTATTTTTTCTAGGCTTATAAAGTGCGCGCATTATTGCATCAGCTTGACCACCATTTATAAAATGGTTATCTAAGCTTAATAGCAAACGACATGCACCAAGTTCGTTTTTCAACCATGCGGGATCTATATAGTTTAGCCACGGAATATTAATTACTTTTACATCAATTTTATTATCTCGAAGAATTATTTGGGATGCATTAAATGCAGCAGTCAACAACACTGGGCCATAAGCAATAATCGTCACTTCCCCGCCACTATTAAGACTTACACCTTGACCGAACTTCGGTTTATATCCAAATGGAAGTTGATATGGAATATCCCACGGAAGAGACACCAACCTGAGGTAACAGCTACCGGGCGCATCATGGATACACCAGTTGAGCAACTGATCTACTTCAGCTTCGCACGATGGCTCAACCAACGTCATGCCCGGTATGGCAGCCAATGCGGAGATATCCCGTACAGCTTGGTGCGAATGGCCAGGACCTCCAGGAAGTACGCCGGCTAGAGACCCAACGTATATGACCTTGGTCTTTTCCGTGGCGTTATTATAAATCTGTTCGTTTGGGCGGGCGGACAAAAAGCATGCGAAGGAATGTGCCACTGGCAACAGGCCACGGAGAGCCATCCCCCCAGCCATGGAAACCATATCCTGCTCTGCGATCCCGCATTCAAAAAATCGGTCCGGGTATTTATCACGGAAGGGGATCAGCCCAGTATCCAACACCAAATCCGCATCCAGAACCACCAAGTTAGGATGTTTGTTTCCCTGTTCCAAGATGGCCCGACTATAGGCGGGAATCAGCCGTTGGGCAGAAGGAGAGGGCCCAGGGGAAGCTTGCCGCTGGATGGTCTCTAAACCCAGTTGGGGCAAGCCAACTCCGTGCATACGCTGTTTCAGTCGCGCGATAATCTCCTCGGCCGCACGTTGGTAAGAATCCGCATCTGGAGCTCCACTGTGAAAACGATACATGGCAACGTCTGAATCTAGGGAAGTGTGTTCCATGAAAGAAACTCCCTTGCCCTTGATGGTATCGGCAATGATGATTCTGGGTTTGAGATCTCCGGATGCTTTGGCCAGAGTTCCGCCCAAGGCTCCAAAGGCATGGCCATCACAACGGTCAACCTGCCATCCGAAAGCGCGGAACTTAGCCTCTAGGTCGCCCAAATCGGACACATTCTTAATGAAGGTGTCGGACTGTAGCTTATTGTGGTCAATAATCGCAATAATCTCGTGCAGACCAAAGTTCGCCGCCGAGGTCAAGGACTCCCAAATTTGCCCTTCCTGTAGCTCTCCATCGCCCAGTAAAACAAAAACTCTGCCTGATTTCTTGAGCATGCGGTTGGCCAACACCATTCCCTTGGCCTTGGAAATTCCCATGCCTAAAGAACCGGTATTTGTCACCACCCCCGGCGTGCCGATATCGGGATGACCAGGCAAACCGTCGATCCTCCGCAACTTATGAATTAGGTCAAAATTCAACCTGCCCAACCCAACCAAAGCCGCATAGTAGCCTGGTGCATCATGTCCCTTGGAGCTGAAGTAAATATCCCCCTCCTTCATTTCCTCAAGAAGAAGCCAACTGATAATATCGAGGCTGCTGAAACTACTGCCAATATGACCAGATCCAGCTCGGGCAATCATGTACAGGGTGTTGAGCCGACACATGTCAGAAAATATGGCGGCACGGTTCTCCTTGGGAATGCTGGCAGAGAGGATGCGTCGGAATTCCGAATCAGGAAGGTAGGAGAGAACCCCTTCGACGGATTGGCCGGCTAAGTCGCCCATCAGTCGCCCCGGGTTGGCTTTCTCATCGACAGGGCTCTAACTTAATATTTGGCAAAATAGCTGCACCAGTCCCTACAAGTTGTTGGGCCAACAACCAGTCCTCCGGTTCATTGATGTCGAAACCCTCATGCCCCTGACTGACAAATGGAAGAATAGTGTCCCCGGAAATGGTGTTAGTGTCTGTGATCACCCGGGACCATGCTATCTCCAAGCTGGCGTTTTGCACATATACTTCGGGAAGACTTGCATAGGGACTGCTATGCCAAGGCACCGCATTCGCAGAAAATGGCATCAGTGGAACCATCCCTCTACCACGGAGCACCCACATCTTGCCGGGGTGGTGCCGGCATTTTTCCACAGCCCTCAAGGAGTCCGCTGAAGGATCTGCGGTAAGAGCCGACCAAGCACGCCGGATGGTTTCAGGCATCCGAAACGGACTTGTAGGCCTGAGAATGCTGAAGGCCTCAAATTCCCTTCCGGCGACCCGCAACTGCTCCAAGGCCCAACGCACCCATTCGATGTCCGGCGACTTTTCCCCAGAGATTCCAGCCGGGCGCAGAAAAGGGACTTCCGCGCCATATTGCCGAGCCACGCGCTGGTACTGCTCGCTGTCCGTCACGCACACAACTGCGTCAAAGACGGTGCTCTGAATCGCAGTGGATATGGAATACGCCATCAGTGGGTGGCCGTTGAAGGGAAGAATATTCTTATTGGCTAGCCGCTGAGAGCCAGAACGAGCCGGAATGAAGCCGACCACACGTTGGCGAGGGACCCCACTCACAGTAAGCTAGGACGAACCAGGAAGGATATCGTTTTCAATTCGGAATAAACTTCGAGCGCCTCCACGCCGGGCTCCCGGGTGCCGTTGCCGGAAGCTCCAAATCCCCCGAAAGGCATGTGGGGCTCACTGCCGTAGGTTCCAAGATTGACGTTGGCGACGCCAGCCCTGATGCGCTGGGCGAACCACATGGCTCGATCCACGCTGCGCGTATGGATGGCCGCCGTCAGCCCATACTCCGTCCCGTTGGCTAGCTCGAAAGCTTGGGTCAGATTTTCAACGGGCGTTAGGCTAACAACTGGTCCAAAAATCTCGCTAGAGTTCAACTCCGCCTTGTCCGGGAGACCCTCTACGACAGTGGGTAAAACATAGTAGCCACTTTGTAAGGCCGGGTCCTTTGGGGGGCTACCGCCACACAAAACTTTCCCCCCTTCCTGTTTTGCCCGGTCAATGGCGGCAAGAACCTTAGTTTGCTGGTTCCGGCTGATCAATGGACCTAGGTCACAGCCCTCCTGCACGCCGAGCTTCAGTCTTTTTACCCTCGCCAACAGTAGTTCCCGGAACCGCTCATAAACAGCCCTGAACACCAAGATCCGACTTCCAGCGGCACAGCGTTGACCGGCGTTACTGAATGCCGAGAGGGTGGCCCAATGCACCGCCTGGTCCAAATCGGCATCGTCGCAGACCACCAGCGGATTCTTGCCGCCCAGCTCCAGCGATATTCTCGCCAAACGTCGGCCCGCAGCCTCTCCGATCCATCGGCCGACCGCAGTTGAACCGGTGAAGCTGATCACGCGGACACGCTCATCCAGAACCAAGGCAGCGCCGGCAGGTTGGCCCCGCCCTTGGACCACGTTGAAGACCCCGTCCGGAAGTCCAGCTTTTTGGGTCAGCTCCGCAAAAAGCTGTGCTATGCGGGGTGCGTCTTCGGATGCTTTCAAAACTACCGTATTTCCGCAAATCAGGGCAGGAAAGGTCTTCCAAGCAATGTTCGCGATAGGGGTGTTGGCAGGAACGATCAGTCCAGCCACTCCCCTAGGCATTCTGACGGTATGACTGTGTTTCCCAGGTATTGCGGAAGTAAGGGAGCGACCGTATAGGCGCATCCCCTCACCGGCAAAATACCCCGCCTGCAGGAGGGACCCCCGGACCTCCCCCAAGGCATCCTGCGGAGGCTTGCCGGTTTCCATAGCAACGCATTCGGCCAACACATGAATTCTCTCCTTCATGGCGGCGGCGAGATCCGAAAGAATTTTTCCGCGCTC